>Ga0255165_1000477_pt1 | contig 13250 bp, 13 predicted proteins | sample Atl_Cont_RepB_8d_FD_183182 | JGI IMG/M metagenome (GOLD analysis project Ga0255165, IMG submission 183182) | Freshwater microbial communities from Altamaha River, Georgia, United States - Atl_Cont_RepB_8d | ecosystem: Environmental > Aquatic > Freshwater > River | place: USA: Georgia | collected... | reverse complement strand
CAGCGATTCGTACAGCTGACCCATCAGCGCCGGATTGCCCGCAATCCGGGCCTCGATGGCACCTTCAATCAGGCCCCAAAGTGCCGGTGTCAAGGCCGTGCCCAGCCAGGCGGCGCTGTTGCTCTGGATGGCCGAGAGCTGCTCCGGTGAACAACGTGCCATGTTGGCCTGCATCCAGTCCTGGGCTTGCTGTGTGCGCAGGCCCGGATCGTTCTGAGTCAGCGCCATCGCCTTGAATTGCGCCACCAGACAGCCACCACCGGAGGCCCGGGTGGCCTGGGCGTGCACAGACAGACACATCGCCATCGCGGCGCCACAAATCAGCAGGACGAACGATGGACGTTTCATGACAAATGGCGTTTCAGGCATTCAGATGGATCTATTTCGGTATCGGCAGACCTGCCCGCTTCTTGAGCCAACGCCAGTGACGCTGTGCCATAATCTCGCGTTGGAAAAACAGCCCGGGTGGTGAAATTGGTAGACGCAGGGGACTCAAAATCCCCCGCCGCAAGGCGTGCCGGTTCGATTCCGGCCCCGGGCACCATCAGCGTTAAAAAAACGTGGACCAAAGTGCCAGCTGCTGCGCTGCATCTGAGTGCCTTGACGCTGACGCAACAGCGGTCTTTTCAGGACTCCGGTCTGGTCCCCGCACGCTGAAAAAGCGTTGGACTGGGGTCGAAACAGGCCAGCAAATCTGGCGGAACCTGCGGCACTTTCCTGCCGAGGTACTGGCGTATGAAAGAAGCCGGCCAGTGCGGGTGCGTCGAGCCACTCCATACCCCTGAAGTGTGGACTTCCCAAGCCCCTTGCTGATGCCACAAGACCACCACGGCAGGTGCCAGCCGCGTGAAATCCACCTCTGCCAGCAGCCAGTCGTCCTTTTGCCACAAGCCTGACAAGCGAAGCTCCTGGGAATCGGGCGGACTGTATTGGCCGATGGCCTTGACGACCTGCGCATGCGTGCCTTCCTGCGCTGGCACCACACGCACCAAGCTGCAATCGCGCAGCCAGCGGTTGAGACTGTCCGACCACTGGCCAGCAACATCGAGCTGCCGGCCATCGACCGCCAGCAGCCAGCGCTGGTCCACCTGCTGCAGCTGCAAATGGCTGATGGGTACTGCCAGTAACAGCAAGACCATCAGGGTCAGGGCTGCACGGCTTTTCACGCGGACCAGGCCTGGCTTTGCAACTGCTCGAGTGTGACGTAGTCCAGCGCCCGGATGTGCGTAGAGGCCAGGATAACCGGGGGCGCCACACCGGCTTCGAAAGCCTCCTTCCAGCGCAACGCACACAGGCACCAGCGGTTACCTGGCACCAGGCCGGGAAAACGGTATTCGGGTCGGGGCGTGACCAGATCGTTGCCACGCGAGGCGGAAAACGCCAGAAATTCGGCGGTGACCCGTGCGCAGATGACATGCGAGCCGGTGTCATCGGCACGGGTGTTGCAGCAGCCATCGCGGAAATAGCCCGTCAGAGGATCGTAGGAACAAGGCACAAGCGCTTGCCCCAGAACATTCAGTGCGGTGTTGTTCATGTTTTCGATTGTGCGGTCTACGGCATGTACCGGCGGACATCAGGGTTGTTCGCTGTGCAGCATACAGAACGTGCATGTACAGCCCAGCTTGCGCCACAATGTCCAGGGCAACAACGGACAACCATGATCCGCACTGCGTAACCACCTGCAAGCCCGATGGACCCGCACACCCCACCCCCGTCATGCGAGACTCGCCTCAGTCTGCGACGCATGCGCATCGACACGTACCACGAAAATGTGGCCTACATGCATCGCGATTGCGCGATCTACCGCGCCGAAGGCTTCAAGGCCCTGTCCAAGGTAGAAGTACGAGCCAATGGCCGCAGTGTGCTGGCCACGCTCAATGTGGTCGACAACGGCGCACTGATCGGCTGCAATGAACTCGGTCTGTCGGACGCGGCTTTTGCCCAGCTGGGCGCTGAGGAAAGCCAAGCCGTGACAGTCGCCCAGGCCGACCCGCCCGAATCGATTGCCGCCCTGCACCGCAAGCTGGCTGGTGAACGGCTTGGGCTGGATGATTTTCGAAGCATTGTCGCGGACGTGGCCGAACACCACTATTCCAAGATCGAGCTGACGGCCTTTGTGGTCGCCACCGCTCGGGACGAACTCGACCGCGAAGAGGTGTATTTCCTCACCCAGGCCATGATCGAGGCTGGCAGGCGACTGGACTGGCATGAACGGGTGGTGGTCGACAAACATTGCATCGGGGGTATACCCGGCAACCGCACCTCGATGCTGATCGTGCCGATCGTGGCTGCACACGGCATGGTCTGCCCGAAGACCTCCTCACGGGCCATCACCTCGCCGGCTGGCACCGCCGACACCATGGAAGTGCTGGCCAACGTGGACCTGCCCTTCGAGAAAATGGCAGAGATCGTGCGCGAACACCGCGGGTGCCTGGCCTGGGGCGGCACAGCCCAGCTCTCCCCTGCAGACGATGTGCTGATTTCGGTGGAGCGCCCCCTGTCGCTCGATGCGCCCGGACAGATGGTGGCATCCATCCTGTCCAAGAAAATCGCTGCAGGCTCTACCCACCTGGTGCTCGACATCCCGATCGGGCCCACGGCCAAGGTACGCTCCATGCGAGAAGCCCAGCGCCTGCGCCGTCTGTTTGAATACGTGGCGGGTCGCCTGCACCTGTCACTGGACGTGGTCATCACCGATGGCCGGCAGCCGATTGGCCTCGGCATCGGACCGATGCTCGAGGCACGCGATGTGATGCGTGTACTGCAGAACGATCCGCTGGCGCCCATGGATCTGCGACAAAAGGCCCTGCGCCTGGCAGGGCGGCTGATCGAATTCGACCCCGATGTACGGGGTGGTGAGGGCTTTGCAATTGCGCGCGACATCCTGGATTCGGGCCGTGCCCTGGCCAAGATGAATGACATCGTGGCGGCACAGGGCGCCCGCGCTTTCGACCCCACACAGTTGGCCATGGGACCGCTGCACTTTGAAGTGCGCGCCGAACGCAGTGGCGTGGTCAGCGGCATCGACAACCTGCAACTCGCGCGCATCGCGCGACTGGCCGGGGCACCCAAGGTGCCGCAGGCTGGCGTTGATCTGCAGCGCAAACTGGGAGAGCCGGTGGTTGCGGGCGATCTGCTCTACACCGTGTACGCCGCCTACCCTTCGGACCTGCAATTTTCCCAGGCCGCCTGCCACCGATCCACGGGCTACCAGATCGGCCTGCCGCAAGATGTGCCACACAGCTTTGTGGAGTTTTGATGCAGCAGCCCACCCTGCTTTACTTTGAAGACGAAGAGGCGCTGGCTCAGCAGTTGGCACTGGTCAGCGGCATGCCGCTGCAGTGCATCGAGCGCCACACCTTTCCCGATGGCGAAACCCGACTGCGGCTGCCCACCGACCTGCCCGAGCGGGTGGTGGTGCTGCGCTCGCTGCACAGCCCCAACACCCGCATCATGGACCTGCTGCTGGCTGCACCGACTGCACGCGAGCTGGGCGCGCGGCACCTCACGCTGGTGAGCCCCTACCTGGCCTACATGCGGCAGGACATGGCGTTCCGGCCTGGCGAAGCGGTCAGCCAGCGGCTCGTGGGCCGCTGGCTTGCCGAGCTGTTCGAAGCGGTGATCACCATCGACCCCCACCTGCATCGCGTGCATCGGCTGCAGGACGCCGTGCCTGCGGACCAGGCGCTGGCTCTGAGTGCAGCTCCGCTGCTGGCCGAGCGGGTGTTTCGCGAGCAAGCCGACGCGCTGTTGATCGGTCCGGATGGGGAGTCGGCTCAGTGGATCGAGCAGGCCGCTCGTGCGCACGGTTTTGACCACGGGGTCTGCCACAAGACCCGGCATGGCGACAAGGACGTGGCGATCCAGTTGCCCGATGTGCCGGTACGTGGTCGCTGTGTGGTGCTGCTCGACGACATCGCCAGCAGTGGCCGCACCCTGGTCCAGGCCAGTCGGCTGCTGCTCGAAGCAGGTGCACGCTCGGTCTATGTGGCGGTCACCCACGCCCTGTTCGCCGGCGATGCCGAACAGGTCATCCGAAGCGCGGGCGTGCGCCACATCTGGAGCACCGACTCGGTGGCCCACAGCAGCAACGTCGTCAGCGTGGCGCCGCTGATCGCGCAGGGCCTGCAAGAACTGGCCCGCTGCTGAACGGCAGCCGGGCGTCAGTCGAGACCGGCGCTCCAGCGCTGATCCCAGGCCTTGTCGATCTGCCGCCGATCGCGCTTGGTGGGGCGGCCTTCACCGATGCTCAGGGCCGGCTCGGTGGCCAGACGGCGACGCTGCGCCTCGGCTTCACGGGCTTGCACACTTTCAGGCGTTTCCGCATACAGCTGCTGCGCCACCGGGGCCGGGCCACGCTGGGCGCTGATGCCCAGCACCTGCACCTCGCGCTCAATCGCCCCCTGGCGTAAGCGAATGTGGTCACCGGGCCGCACTTCGCGCGAAGCCTTGGCCGTCTGGCCATTGATCGCCACCCGGCCTTTGCCAATCTCTTCGGCGGCCAGGCTGCGGGTTTTATAAAAACGCGCGGCCCACAGCCATTTGTCGATGCGCAACGCGTCCACCATTCAGCCCTCAAACAAGCCGGTCTGGGGGCTCAGCCCCTGACGCACATGCGGCACCAAAAGCGCAAGGCGCAGTTCCTGCTTCATGCGGCGATTGTCCATGCGCCGGGATTCACGCATGAAGCTCATCAGCATGGGCGAGAGCGTGGTCTCGGCTTCCTGGCGGGAAATCCGGCGCGGACGCGGCAAACCCATGAGGTCGGCGGCCAGGTCCATGTATTCGCCCATCCTGAGCTCGGTGTCGTCATTGACCTGAATGACCCGCTGTGGACGCCCGCGCCAGATGGCCAGCAGGCAGGCGCGGGCCAGGTCCTCGGCGTGAATGTGGTTGGTGTACACATCGTCCTGGGCCTGCAGCACCGGCGTTCCGCGCAGCAGGCGTTCGCGCGGTGTGCCGCCTTCGCGGTCCTGCGCATAGATGCCGGGCACACGCAGGATGATGCTGCGCACGCCGCTGCGGCCCCAGAAACGCACCCAGTGCTCTGCATCCACCCGTCGCATCGCGCGGGCCGTGGCAGGCCGCAAAGACCTTGTCTCGTGGACACGCTGGCCCTGACAGTCACCATAGACACCGGTGGTCGAGGCATAGACCAGAGTGGTCGGCGCGCTGCGCAGGCGCAAAGCGCGCAGCAGTTCACGGGTGCGGGGGTCCTGCGCTGTGCCCCCGGCGGCATCGCCGGGCGGTGGGGCCAGATGCACCACATATCGGGCCAGACCAGAGAGGCGGCGCAAAGTCTGTGGCCGGTCCAGATCGCCCAGCAGCGGGGTGATGCCCTGCTCGCGCAATACCGGCAGGCGTTCGGCACTGGAGGTCAGGGCCAGAACACGGGGACGGGAAGACGCCAGGCTGCCGCTGAGCCGGCGGGCTAGGCGCTGGCCAATGTCACCGCAACCGACGATCAATACCGTCGAACGGCGAAAGCGGGACGGCAAGGCGCCGAGGGGAGACTGGTTTGAAGGCAAAATCAGGTGTTTGCACTGGTTGCAACCCTTGAAGGATACCCAAAACATGAGCTTTCAGATCTCCGTCGAGCCCAGCGGCCGTCGCTTTGAGGCCGACGCATCCGAAACCCTGCTGGCCGCCGGCATCCGCCAAGGCATCGGTCTGCCCTATGGCTGCAAGGACGGCGCCTGCGGTTCGTGCAAATGCAAAAAAATCTCGGGCACCGTGGTGCACGGCCCGCACCAAGACAAAGCACTGTCTGCAGAAGAAGAGGCTCAGGGCCTGATCCTGACTTGCTGCGCCAAGGCGCAAAGCGATGTGGTACTCGAGTCGAAGCAGGTCACTGCTGAAGGCGGCCTGCCGATCAAGAAGATGCCGGTGCGCGTGGCCAGCCTGCAGAAAAAATCGCACGACGTGATGGTGCTGCAGCTGCAGCTGCCGGCCAACGACCCGATGAAGTTCCGCGCCGGCCAGTACATCGAGTTCATCCTGCGCGACAACTCGCGCCGCAGCTACAGCATGGCCAATGCGCCTCACACCCTCGAAGTCTCGCCGCCGATGGTCGAGCTGCACATCCGGCACATGCCGGGCGGCAAGTTCACCGACCCGGTGTTCTCGACCATGAAGGAAAAGGACATCCTGCGGGCCGAAGGGCCGTATGGCAGCTTCTACCTTCGCGAGGACTCGGACAAACCCATGATCCTGCTGGCCTCAGGCACCGGCTTTGCCCCGATCAAGGCCTTGATCGAGCACATGCAGCACAAAGGCATCACGCGCCCGGCCACGCTCTACTGGGGCGGGCGTCGGCCCGCAGATCTCTACATGGCCGACTGGATCGAAGCACAGCTGAAGGTCATGCCGAATCTGAAATACGTGCCGGTGATCTCCAACGCCGAGCCCGAAGACCAATGGACCGGCCGCACCGGCTTTGTGCACCAGGCGGTGCTCCAGGACCACCCGGACCTGTCAGGTTTTCAGGTCTATGCCTGTGGCGCGCCGATCGTGATCGAATCGGCCCAGCGCGACTATGTGGCCCGGGGTGGCCTGCCGGCTGAAGAGTTCTACGCTGACTCCTTCACCTCAGAAGCCGACAAGGTCAAGGCCTGAGCATGCAGCCATCCGTCACACGCCCTGGCGGACGGGTGACGGCACTCAGACCCTTGGGTTGGTGATCTGCATGGGCGACCATTCATTCGCCCAGGTAAGCGGCACGCACCTTGGGATCATTGAGCAGGTCCTGGCCAGGGCCGGACATGGTGATCAGGCCCGAGTCCATGACGTAGCCACGGTTGGCCATGGCCAGCGCTCGGCTGGCGTTCTGCTCGACCAGCACCACGGTCATGCCCTGGCAGTGAACGTCATTGACCACTTCAAAGATCTTGTCCACCATGATCGGTGACAGGCCCATCGAAGGCTCATCGAGCAGCAGGACCCTGGGCCGCCCCATCAGCGCACGGGCCATGGCCAGCATTTGCTGCTCACCGCCGGACAGGGTGCCGGCCAGCTGGTCCTTGCGTTCACGCAAGCGGGGAAACAGGTTGAACATCTTCTCGATGTCCTCGGCAATTCCAGCGCGGTCGGAACGGATGAAAGCCCCCATCTGCAGGTTTTCGGTGATGCTCATCCGGGTAAAGACACCACGGCCTTCAGGCACCATGGCCAGACCCTGCCTGACCAGATCCCAGGGTCCCTGGCCCTGGATGGATTTGCCGAGGTATTCGATGTCCCCGTTCTGGGCTGCCAGGGTACCGGTGATGGCCTTCATGGTGGTGGTCTTGCCGGCGCCATTCGAGCCGATCAGCGAGACCAGTTCGCCTTCACGCACCTCCATGTCCACACCCTTGACGGCCTGGATGCCGCCATAGGCCACCTTCAGGCCTTTGACTTTGAGCAGTGTGTCCGCCATCTCAGTGTCCTCCGGTGCCCAGGTAGGCTTCAATCACTTTGTCGTTCTTCTGCACTTCAGCAGGCGTGCCTTCGGCAATCTGTTTGCCGTAGTCAAGAACGGTGACACGGTCGCACAACCCCATCACCAGCTTGACGTCGTGTTCGATCAGCAGGATGGTGCGGTTGTCCTGGCGGATGCGGTCAATCAGCTCGCGCAGCTGCACTTTCTCGGTCGCGTTCATGCCGGCGGCCGGTTCGTCGAGTGCGATCAGCTGCGGATCTGTGGCCAGGGCACGGGCGATTTCGAGCCGACGCTGGTCCCCATAGGACAGCGTGCGCGCGCGGTAATCGGCGTATTTGCCGATGCCTACGTAGTCAAGCAGTTCACGCGCGCGCTCCGCGATCGCTTTTTCTTCGGCCTTGAAGGACGGGGTGCGGAAGATGGCACCCAGCAAACCGGAATGGGTGCGCAGGTGGCGGCCGACCATGACGTTCTCGAGCGCAGTCATCTCCGCAAACAGCCGGATGTTCTGGAAAGTGCGGGCAATACCGGCCTTGGCCACCTCATGCACAGCCGTCGGCCGGTAAGGCTGGCCAGCGAGCTCGAAGCTGCCGCTGTCGGGCGTGTACAGGCCCGTGATCACATTGAAGAAAGTGGTCTTGCCAGCGCCATTGGGACCGATCAGTCCATAGACCTGACCACGCTCGATGGTGATGCCGACGTCCGAGAGGGCTTGCAAACCGCCAAAGCGTTTGGAGATGCCGGCCACCCGGAGAACCGTGTCTTTTGAAGTCATCTTGTGCCCCCAGTCATCGGGTCTTGAGCGCCTTGCCATGCTCGGGGGAAGGCCACAGCCCCCGAGGACGCAGCAACATGATGACGATCATGGCCAGGGCAATCAGCAACTGACGCAGGATGGCCGCATCCAGACGACCATCCGTCATGGTCTGCAGCGGGCCGGCAATATAGCGCAGGACCTCGGGCAGGGCAGCGAGCAGGACAGCGCCCAGAATCACGCCCGGCAAATGCCCGAGTCCGCCCAGCACGACCATGGCCACGATCATCACCGACTCCATCAGGCTGAAGGATTCAGGCGAGACAAAGCCCTGAAAGCCGGCAAACATCGCACCGGACACACCGCCGAAAGTGGCGCCCATGCCGAAAGCCAGCAACTTGAGGTTGCGGGTATTCAGGCCCATGGCCTTGGCGGCAATTTCATCTTCGCGAATCGCCATCCAGGCGCGGCCAATGCGGGAGCGCTCCAGACGGTAGGAGATGAGCACACTGAACAGCACCAGCGTGAGGAAGAGGTAGTAATAGAGCGTGACGGATGCGATTTCGAAACCGCCGATCTGCAGCTTCTTGCTCAGGCTCCATCCAAAAATCGTGATGGAATCGATCATGTCGATGCCCCTGGGCCCGTTGGTGATGTTCACCGGATGGTCGAGGTTGTTCAGGAACACACGGATGATTTCACCAAAGCCCAGGGTCACGATGGCCAGGTAATCACCGCGCAGCTTGAGGGTCGGAGCGCCCAGCAGCATGCCCAGCAACCCTGCAAGCGCTGCCCCCAACGGCACGATCACCCACAGCGGCATGTGCATCCCATTCGGGAAGTACATCGCGAGTGCAGGAAATGTATCGAGCAGGTGGGGAGAGGCCAGCAGGCCATACATGTAGGCACCCACAGCAAAGAAAGCCACATAGCCCAGGTCGAGCAGGCCGGCGTAACCGACCACGATGTTCAGTCCGAGGGCGAGCAGGACATACAGCAAGGCCATGTCGGCAATGCGCACCCAGGCATTGCCAAAGAACTGCAGGATCAGCGGCAGGATCAGGAGCACTGCACCGACCATCAGGTATTGCGCCGTCTTGTTCTGTGATTTCATGTCAAGCTCCGCTTCAGGCCCGGTCTGCCACCCGCTCACCCATCAGGCCCGAGGGGCGCAGGGTCAGAATGATGATCAGGACGATGAAGGCAAAGATGTCGGCGTAGTGGCTGCCCAGCACACCACCGGTCAGGGCACCGATGTAGCCTGAACCAATGGCCTCGATCAGGCCCAGCAGAATCCCACCGACCACAGCGCCCGAGAGGTTGCCAATGCCGCCGAATACCGCTGCGGTGAAAGCCTTGAGTCCCGGGATGAAGCCCATCGAATGCTGGGCCGTACCGTAGTTGGAGGCGTACATCACACCGGCAATTGCGGCCAGCACAGCGCCGATGATGAAGGTGGCGGAAATGACCACATCCGGCCGCACGCCCATCAGGGCGGCCACACGGGGGTTTTCAGCCGTGGCACGCATGGCGCGCCCCAGCTTGGTGGCGTTGACCAGCCACATCAGCAATGCCAGCGAAACTGCCGTGACCGCCAGGATCATGATCTGTGTGGGGGTGATGACCGCACCGCCAATGTGCACAGGCGTGCTGGGCAGCAGCGTGGGATACGCCTTGTAGTTGGGTTTCCAGATGATCATGGCCAGTGTCTGCAGCAGGATGCTCATGCCGATGGCCGTGATCAGCGGGGCCAGCTTGGGACTGTTGCGCAGCGGCCGATAGGCGATTTTCTCGATCGAAAAATTCAGCACGGCGGCCACCACGCAGGCAATCAGCGTGGCCAGGACCAGGATCACCCAGCCCGGCGCGCCAGGCATGGCGTCTTTCATGAGGCCAATGGCCGTCCAGCTGGTCAGGGCACCGACCATCAAGACCTCGCCATGCGCAAAGTTGATCAGGTTGATGATGCCGTACACCATGGTGTAGCCCAAGGCCACCAAGGCATACATGCTGCCAAGGACCAGACCGTTGATGATCTGCTGAAGCAGGATGTCCATGAATCGCCCTTCGTATCTGCCGGCTCGGGGCCAGCCTGTTGGGTGGTGTCCGCACCGGCCTGGCGTGCCTAGCGCGGCACACAGGTCTTCACTTAACAAAAAACCCGCCAGGGCACGTCACGGGCGGGTCAGTGGGGCTGGATTGTAGTGAAAGCGAAAACTGCGGGGATGTCACTTTTCTCGGGAGTTTCCCTGAACTGCATTTTTTTCGCGCAACTCACGCATCTTGTCGTCAATTCGGATCTCCAGGCCGCGCCGCACCGGCCGGTAAAACCCCGGATCGGCCATGCCATCGGGCAAATAACGCTCACCGGCGGCAAAGCCATCTTCCTCGTCATGGGCATAACGGTAGCCCTTGCCGTAGTCGAGTTGCTTCATGAGCCGGGTAGGGGCATTGCGCAGGTGCATGGGCACCGGACGGGTACCGTCCTGTTTCACAAAAGCCCGGGCTTCGTTGAAGGCTTTGTAGACCGCGTTGGATTTGGCAGTCACTGCCAGGTACACCACGCACTCGGCCAGCGCCAGCTCACCTTCGGGGCTGCCCAGCCGTTCATAGACCTCGGTGGCATCGAGCGCCAGGCGCAAAGCACGCGGATCGGCCAGACCAATGTCCTCCGCCGCCATGCGAATCAGGCGGCGCGCGATGTAGCGCGGGTCCACCCCGCCATCAAGCATCCGTACCAGCCAGTACAGGGCCGCATCCGGGTCAGAGCCACGCACCGATTTGTGCAGGGCGCTGATGGTGTCATAGAACTGCTCGCCGCCCTTGTCGTAGCGGCGCATGCGCTCGCCCAGCACCTTGAGCAGCCAGATGTCGGTGACCGGGTCCATTTTCTCGCGCGTGGCCGCCATGGCCAGGGTTTCGAGCGTGTTGAGCAGCCGCCGCGCATCGCCATCGGCATAGCCCAGCAGGCGTTGCAGCGCCTCGGGCTCGATCGCCGGCACCGCACCGATGGCCTGCGCGCGGGCCAAGATTTGTTGCAGGTCTTCTTCAGCCAGCGGCTGCAGCACATACACGGCCGCACGCGAGAGCAAGGCCGAGTTGACCTCAAAGGACGGGTTTTCGGTGGTCGCGCCTATGAAGGTGAACAGGCCACTTTCCACATGCGGCAAAAAAGCGTCCTGCTGACTCTTGTTGAAGCGGTGTACCTCGTCAACAAACACGATGGTGCGTTGCGGATGCAGACCATCGCGCGCGAGCTCGGCCTTCTCGACCGCCTCGCGGATGTCCTTGACGCCACCCAACACCGCACTGATGCTGATGAACTTCGCCTCGAAGGCTTCGGCCATCAGGCGCGCAATCGTGGTCTTGCCGACTCCGGGCGGCCCCCAGAGGATGCAGCTGTGGGGCTGCCCCGACTCGAAAGCCAGGCGCAGCGCCATGCCTTCGCCCAGGATGTGCTGCTGACCGATCACCTCGCCCAGGGTGCGAGGGCGCAGACGTTCGGCCAGAGGGGTGTGCGGAACCTGCATTTCGCGTGATTCAGGGCCGGATCACGTCCGTGCCGGCAGGCGGCTGAAAGCGGAAGTTTTCAGACCTGAGGAGCGGGTTGATTTCAAAGTCACTGAAAGTCAGCACCGAACGCTGACCCAGCGCATCGAGCACCTCCAGCACCATCAGCTCGGGACCACGCTCGCCGGCACGCAATCCGACCAGCGCGTGTTGCAGCTGGCCGTCGGCGCGCCGCGGCATCGCCTTGACCCACTGCAAACCATCGCGCACGGGCTCTACCTGCAGCTGGAAGTCTTTTTGCAGCCCCCCCAGATCAGAGGCAGAAACAATGAGGGACAGCGGCGTGCTGCCCAGCACCTGCACCTGGGGTCGGGCCGTGACCTGCTGCAGATCGGGGTCGTGCAGCCAGAGGGTCTGGCCATCGGCCACCAGTGTCTGTTCAAAAGGCTTCCTGTAAATGAAACGGAATCGCCCGGGACGCAGGAACTCCAGCGTGCCCGAAGACGTGCGCTGGCGCGGCGGCTGTCCGGCCTTGGGCACCGAGGTCACCACCTGGGTGAACAGGGCGCGCCCGCTGCGCACAGTCTGCAGAAACTGGCCCAGCAGGGTCAGTCCGTCTGTCTGCGCCTGAGCCGGCAAACCCGTGAGCGAAGCCAGGACAGCCAGCAGCCAGGATCTGCGATGCAACATCAATGACCTCACTCGGTGCGCGAGGGCACCAGGATTTCGCGCTGTCCACTGCCGCTCATGGCACTGACCAGACCGGCGTTTTCCATGTCCTCGACCAGGCGGGCCGCTCGGTTGTAGCCGATCTTGAGGTGGCGCTGCACCAGCGAGATGCTGGCCTTGCGGTGCTTGAGCACCACTTCGACGGCCTGGTCGTACATCGGGTCCTTCTCGCCGCCTTCGCTGCCGTCACCGAGTGGACCGTCTTCGCCATCGACCGTACCGCCCTCGAGCACACCCTCAATGTAGTCGGGCTCGCCCTGGCTCTTGAGGTACTCGACCACACGGTGCACCTCGTCGTCGCTGACAAAGGCGCCGTGCACGCGAATGGGAAAACCGGTGCCCGAAGGCATGTAAAGCATGTCACCCATGCCCAGCAGGGCCTCGGCGCCCATCTGGTCGAGGATGGTGCGGCTGTCGATCTTGCTCGAGACCTGAAAGGCGATGCGCGTCGGGATGTTGGCCTTGATCAGGCCGGTGATCACGTCCACGCTCGGGCGCTGGGTGGCCAGGATCAGGTGGATGCCGGCGGCACGGGCCTTTTGCGCCAGACGGGCGATCAATTCCTCGATCTTCTTGCCCACCACCATCATCAGGTCGGCCAGCTCGTCAATGATGATGACGATGTGCGGCAGGCGCTTGAGCGGCTCGGGATCATCCGGCGTCAGGCTGAAGGGGTTGTAGATGAACTCTTCGCGGGCCGTGGCTTCGTCGATCTTGGCGTTGTAGCCCGCCAGGTTGCGCACGCCCAGCTTGCTCATGAGCTTGTAGCGCTTTTCCATTTCGGCCACACACCAGTTCAGGCCATGTGCAGCCTGTTTCATGTCGGTGACCACTGGGGCC
>Ga0255165_1000473_pt1 | contig 13287 bp, 13 predicted proteins | sample Atl_Cont_RepB_8d_FD_183182 | JGI IMG/M metagenome (GOLD analysis project Ga0255165, IMG submission 183182) | Freshwater microbial communities from Altamaha River, Georgia, United States - Atl_Cont_RepB_8d | ecosystem: Environmental > Aquatic > Freshwater > River | place: USA: Georgia | collected... | reverse complement strand
CGCATCGACATGAGCGAGTTCATGGAAAAGCACTCGGTGGCCCGCCTGATTGGCGCACCCCCGGGCTATGTGGGCTACGAGGAAGGTGGTTACCTGACCGAAGCCGTGCGTCGCAAGCCGTATTCCGTGCTACTGCTTGACGAGGTGGAAAAGGCCCATCCGGACGTGTTCAACATCCTGCTGCAGGTGCTCGACGACGGCCGCCTGACCGATGGCCAGGGCCGTACCGTGGACTTCAAGAACACGGTGATCGTGATGACGTCCAACATCGGCTCGCACCTGATCCAGTCCATGGTCGGTCAGTCCTACGAGGACATCAAGGACGCGGTCTGGGACGAGCTCAAGAGCCACTTTCGCCCCGAGTTCCTCAACCGCATCGACGAGACGGTGGTGTTCCACGGGCTGGATGCTGCGCACATCGCCTCGATCGCCAAGATCCAGCTGCAGGCCTTGCGCGAGCGACTGGCCCGCATGGATCTGGCGCTGGACGTGAGTGAGGCGGCACTGGCCGAGCTGGCCAAGGTGGGCTTTGATCCGGTCTTTGGTGCCCGTCCGCTCAAGCGCGCCATCCAGCAGCGCATCGAGAACCCGCTGTCCAAGCAGTTGCTGGAAGGCAAGTTCCCGCCCAAGACCCGCATCGAGGTCTCGGTGGATCCGGTGCGCAACCCGGGCGTGTTCGACTTCAAAGGGCAGGTCACCGCAGATTGAACTGCAGTGTGTCGCCTGGAGGCCGCAGGCTGGATGTCGTGGACGTATGATCCCGGTGTCCGGCCTGCGGCCTTTTTCATACGCTGGAGCTGCCCATGAGCACCGCCACAATCGACACTTCCGTCCCCCTGCGTCAGGATGCCTCCGTCATGGGCCTGGTCGGTCTGGCGCATGCCAGCTCCCATTTCTCCCATCTGCTGCTGCCGGTCATGTTTCCGGTGTTCATGAAGGAGTTCGGCTGGTCTTTTTCGGAACTGGGGCTGATGTCCACGGTCTTTTTCGTGGTTTCCGGCTTCGGGCAGGCTTCTGCAGGTTTTGTGGTGGACCGGCTGGGTGCCCGACCGGTCATGTGGGCATCGGTGGCCATGTTCGTTCTGGCCTGTCTGGTGGCGGCCAGTGCCAACAGCTACAGCGGCATGCTTTTGGCTGCGGTGCTGGCCGGTCTGGGTAATTGCGCGTTTCATCCGGTGGACTTCACCATTCTCAACCAGCGGGTTTCGACACCCCGTTTGGGTTATGCCTTCAGCGTGCATGGCCTGACGGGAAACCTGGGCTGGGCAGCAGCGCCGGTTTTCCTGATGGGCATCACGGCCCTCGCAGGGTGGCGGGCTGCGTACATCGCGGAGGCCCTGCTTTACGCCGGGATCCTGACCTTGCTCGTGCTGCGCAAGGACTTGCTGCAAACCACCCAGCGACCCAAGGCTGCGCCCGGGCATGCAGGTGAGTCCGACCTGGCCTTCATGCGCCTGCCGGTGGTGTGGTGGTGTTTTGCCTTTTTCCTGCTGTCCACCATGACGCTGGCGGTGGTTCAGAACTTCTCTGTACCGATCCTCAAGGCCTTGCAGGACGTCAGCCTGGAGACGGCGTCCATGACGCTGACGGCATACATGCTGTGTGGTGCATTGGGCATGCTGATGGGGGGTTTTGTGGCAGCGCGTTACCCTCGCTGGAGCGACCGTGTCGTCGCCTCCTGCATGACAGTCGCCGCCGCCTGCATGGCCTTGTGTGCCAGTGGTCTTCTGGGGGCAACAGGCACGTTGGTTGTTCTGGCGGCCACGGGCTTCGCCGTCGGTGTGGGCGGGCCCAGCCGTGATCTCATGATCAAGAAAGCCACACCCAAAGGTGCGACTGGCCGCGTTTACGGCCTGGTGTATTCGGGCCTGGACGTCGGCTTTGCCCTGTCCCCGCTCATGTTTGGTGTCTTCATGGACCGGGGCTGGTACGCCGCCACCTTGCTGGGGGCCGCGCTGGTGCTCTTGCTGAGCGTGGGTGCCGCCCTGGGCGTGGGCAAACGCACAGCTCAGGCCTGAGTCTCTGCGCCACAGGGGCGACAGTCTTGTCGGCAAGGCGATTGCACAATGACAGGATGACTTGTCCAATCGCTGGCCATCTGCTTGTCGAATGCCTTCTGGCCCAAGGCGTCACCCATGCGTTCGGCGTGCCTGGCGAGAGCTATCTGGCGGTGCTCGATGGCTTCCATCTGCATCGTGACCGCATCCGCTTCATCACCTGCCGGCAGGAGGGCGGGGCGGCTTTCATGGCCGATGCCCAGGGGCGTCTGACGGGACGACCCGGCGTGTGTTTTGTCACACGGGGACCCGGCGCGACCAATGCCTCCATCGGAGTGCACACCGCCTTCCAGGACTCGACACCCATGGTGCTTTTTGTAGGTGATGTGGCCAGCGACACGCGTGACCGTGAAGCTTTCCAGGAAATGGACTACACCCACTTCTTTGGCCCTTCGACCAAGGGCATGGCCAAGCGTGTTGAGCGCATCGATGAACCGGAGCGCATTCCCGAATATGTGGCCCGCGCTTTTGCCACCGCCATGAATGGCCGTCCTGGCCCTGTGGTGCTGGTATTGCCCGAAGACATGTTGACTAAGCCGGTCAAAACGGCAAGCCCCCTGCCGCGCGTGGAGCCGCTGCAGCTTTGGAGCGATCCGCAGGCGTTGGGCCAGCTGCGTGAGTTGTTGGTGCAGAGTCATCGGCCGCTGGTCATTGCCGGCGGGAGTGGCTGGACGCCGGAGTCGGCCCAGGCGCTGCAGCGTTTCGCCGAAACATGGCAGCTGCCGGTGACCAATGCGTTCAGATTCCAGGATATTTTCGACAACCGGCACCCGCTGTATGCCGGGGATGTCGGCATTGCCATCAACCCCAGACTCGCTCAGCGCGTCAAGGACGCGGATCTGATCCTTGCGGTCGGCCCCCGGCTGGGCGAGATGACTACCAGTGGCTATACCCTGATCCAGGCCCCCCGGCCCCAGCAGAAGCTGGTGCACATCCACGCCAGTGCCGAAGAACTCCATCGTGTGTACCGCGCCGATGTGGCAATCTGTGCCTCCATGGGGACTGCTGGCCAGAGCCTGCAGGGGCTGGCAGCGCCAGCACAAGTGCCCTGGGAGGACTGGAGCCGGCAAGCCCACGAGGACTATCTGGGCAACCTTGAGCCGCAGACTTTGCCTGGTCCGGTGGATATGGCGGCCATTGTGGCGTGCCTGCAAAAGCATTTGCCTGAGGACGCCGTGCTGACCAACGGGGCTGGCAACTTTGCCAGCTGGATGCACCGCTTTTATCGTCACCCCGGGCTCTCATCCGGACACAAAGTTCAGCTGGCACCCACGGTGGGCGCCATGGGCTATGGTGTACCGGCAGGCATTGCCGCCAATCTGCTGACAGGACGCACAGTGTTCACGATCGCAGGAGATGGTGACTTCTTGATGAACGGGCAAGAGCTTGCAACAGCCATGCAGCACGGCGGCAAGACCATCATCGTGGTGCTCAACAATGGCATGTACGGGACGATCCGCATGCATCAGGAACGTGAGTATCCGACGCACGTCACGGGTTCCACCCTGGCCAACCCCGATTTTGCAGCGCTGGCCCGTGCCTACGGCTACTCGGGTGTGCGCATCACGACCACCGCCGAGTTTGAGCCTGCCTTGCTTGAGGCGCTTGAACGCAGCGAAGGCACCCTGATTGAAGTGATGCTCGACCCCGAGGTCATCACCACACGCGCCACTTTGCAGTCCATTCGGCAGGCGGCGGAGCAAAAGCGCTGAATGGGCTGAACTGCAGCTAACAAAAAACCCGCCGTTGGCGGGTTTTTTGTCGGGTGATCAAAACATCACTTGAGGTGCTTGCCGATGAGGCCAGCCATTTCGAACATGGTGACCTGGGCCTTGTTGAAGATGGCCTTGAGTTTTTCGTCGGCGTTGATGGCGCGCTTGTTGAGCTTGTCTTGCAGACCGTTTTTCTTGATGTAAGCCCACATCTTGCTGACAACTTCCGTGCGGGGCAGGGGAGAGGCCCCGACCACGGCAGCGAGAGCGGCGCTGGGTGTCAAGGCTTTCATGAAGGCAGCATTCGGCGTGCGCTTTTTGGCCGGTGCCTTGGGGGCAGCAGCTTTTTTGGCGGGGGCGGCCTTTTTCGCAGGCGCCTTGGCGGCTACTTTTTTAGCCGGTGCCGCCTTCTTGGCTGCGGCCTTCTTGGCCGGCGCTGCTTTTTTTGCGGGTGCAGCTTTTTTGGCCGGGGTCTTCTTTGCAGTTGCCATGGATCTTTCCTTTGATCGGAATGTAAAAAGACGCTGAAGGCATCACGCCATCAGCTCAGCGCATGCTAATGGAGTTGCTGGGGCTTTCCAAGCGTTTCTGCGCGGTTTTTATCAGGTGTGTTGCGGATTTGTCGTCTTTGACAACAGCATGCTTCACCACCATCTGTGCCACTGCGGTTTTCAAAGGTGTTTTTCGTCATACTTTTTTCATTTTCTCCATGCGAAAAAGCATCGAAATCGATCTACGATGTTTTCTCAATATGGAAAAAAACTTTTCGCATTGAGAAAATAGGCATTTAAACAATTGATTTTATTGATAAAAATATAATTCTTCTATAAGACATAAGATGATCTTTGAGTCTTATATAAGAGTTAAGATACACCCATGTACCGCGCCATCAATGATGCCGGTCCAGATTTCAACTTCACTTCCGACAGGAGCTTCATATGCCGCAAAACATCACTGAACAACTCAGCCGCGAACAGCAGATTGCTGCCCTCGAAAAAGACTGGGCCACCAACCCGCGCTGGAAAGGCGTCAAGCGTGGCTATTCCGCTGCTGACGTCGTGCGACTGCGCGGTTCCATGCCGATCGAATACACGCTGGCCAAGCGCGGTGCCGAAAAGCTGTGGGACAAGGTCAACGGTGGCGCCAAGAAGGGCTATGTGAACGCCTTCGGCGCCATCAGCGCTGGCCAGGCCATGCAGCAGGCCAAGGCCGGCCTCGAAGCCGTGTACCTGTCGGGCTGGCAGGTGGCTGCTGACGGCAACACGTCCGAGACCATGTACCCCGACCAGTCGCTCTACGCCTACGACTCGGTGCCGACCATGGTGCGCCGCATCAACAACACCTTCAAGCGCGCCGACGAAATCCAGTGGAGCCGTGGCATTAACCCCGGCGACAAGGAATTCATCGACTATTTCCTGCCCATCGTGGCCGATGCGGAAGCCGGTTTCGGCGGCGTGCTCAACGCCTTCGAGCTGATGAAGAACATGATCACCGCTGGTGCAGCCGGCGTGCACTTCGAAGACCAGCTCGCTGCCGTCAAGAAGTGCGGCCACATGGGCGGCAAGGTGCTGGTGCCCACCCAGGAAGCATGCGAGAAGCTGATCGCAGCGCGCTTTGCAGCCGACACCATGGGTGTCAACACCCTGATCCTGGCCCGTACCGATGCGGAAGCCGCCAACCTGATCACCAGCGACCACGACGCCAACGACAAGCCTTTCCTGACCGGCGAGCGCACACAAGAAGGTTTCTACCGTGTCAAGAACGGTCTGGAGCAGGCCATCAGCCGCGGCGTGGCTTACGCCCCCTATGCCGATCTGGTGTGGTGTGAAACCGGCACGCCCGATCTGGGCTTTGCCCGCGAATTCGCCCAGGCTGTGCATGCTGCCTGCCCCGGCAAGCTGCTGTCCTATAACTGCTCGCCGTCCTTCAACTGGAAGAAGAACCTCGACGACAAGACCATCGCCGCCTTCCAGGACGAACTGTCGGCACTGGGCTACAAGTACCAGTTCATCACGCTGGCCGGTATCCACATCAACTGGTACAACACCTTCCAGTTTGCCCACGCTTACGCCCGCGGCGAAGGCATGAAGCACTACGTGAACATGGTCCAGGAGCCCGAATTCGCGGCGCGCGACAAGGGTTACACCTTCGTGTCCCACCAGCAGGAAGTCGGCGCCGGTTACTTCGACGACGTGACCACCGTGATCCAGGGCGGGTCATCGAGCGTGAAGGCCCTGACCGGTTCGACCGAAGAAGAGCAGTTCCACTGATCGACTGGGAGCGCTTGATAGGCGCTACCGCTGCGAGCCATCTGATGTCTGACATCAGATGGCTTTTTTGATTTCGGCCCAAAGCGGCTTACCGAGTTCTATGGCTCATCGTCCCCGCAGTGGACGGATTTTTTGAGACCCAGTCCAATAGCATTCGCACGCACGCATTTCAAGCGCCGACCGGTTCACCACCTCGATCATCCCTCGGTGGATTGCAATGTCCTGTTGTATAGCCATCTTGTTGAGCTGGAGTGTCACGGACTCCCGGCGAAACCCCAGGATCTGTGAGAGTTCCTGGTGTGTCACTTCAATGCGAAGGCCCGTACCGCGATCCAGCGTCATCAACATCCAGCGAATCAGTTGCTGGTCAATCGGGTGACGCTTGCTGCAGACCACCGTTTGAGAGAGTTGCATGATCATCCGGTTGATGGCCGCCATGGAGGCCTGCGCATAAACAGGACACTGTGTTCGAAGCCCTTCCAGGGCCATGACGGGCATGCGGTAGGCCAGCCCCGAGCTGCGAACGCTGGCTCTGTAAAAGCTGGGCTGGCCCAATGTACCTGCCCCCACCATGCAGGCATTGCCCAGCATGAATGTTTCGGTCATCAGGCCGTCGTCGGCATCGTTCATCATCGAGACAATCGCACCGACGGGGTAGTAGACGTGGCGGGGTATTTCGCCGGTGCAAAAGAGCGTCTGCCCCTTTTCCAGGGAAACCAGTTCCAGGTGTCTGGACATGGCCTGGAGCTCCGGCTCGGGCAGCGAGTTGAGCAATGCGTTGGTCCGGGCATTCATGGTGGAGAAGGGCAGACCCACAAAAAAAGGGTTCTGCATTGCTGCAGAACCCTTGTGTACTGGCTCCCCGACCTGGGCTCGAACCAGGGACCTACGGATTAACAGGCCAATCGCGGACACCACCGGCCACTAATGTACACCAAAAAACACCAGCAACAGAGCCGAAAAAAAGCCGCATCGAAATGCGGCCAAAGTACCCACCCAACTTCTAATCTGGGATCAGTTCGCAATACGGGGAGCAAGCTGCGGCGTATTCCGTTTGAGATGCGGCCTCAAGCTGCGCCTGGTGCCAGTCAAACACCTCAATGACTGATTGAATTTGCGCTTCGGTTGCAACACCTTTCGCGGCCTCTATTGCGCCCATGGCCTTTTGAGCCAATTCGCAGGCCTCAAGAACTTCCGGACCGATTCCAGCTTTGGCAAGCCTCTTAGACGTACCAACCAATCCGACCAACACCTGAAAATTGTCAATGGAGACCCGACCAGTCTTCAGCTCTTGCAGTGCTGAATAGTTTTGGAGCTGAATGATGGTCTTGTTTCCTGTGAACCTCAGCGCGAAGACTGCGCTCCGCACTGGGTTGAAGTTCGGGTTCCAAACTTTACGATTGGGGCCGCGCTTCTTCATGTGGTCCTCAGCCTGCCAGCAGGTCCTTGTAGGCCGAAAACGCTCCGATTCTGCGAGCCTGGATGCCCACATCTGCATGAGCAACGATTTTTATTTTGTTGTCCTTGCGGAGGGTGTAATCGTCAACGATGAAGTCAACAGCAGCGGGTCCCCAGAAGCCAATAACGACTTCCGAGAGGTCTCCAAACAGCAAAGCCGAACACGCCTCGCCCGAGGTGCCCTTGACCAGGTTGTCAGGCATGTTGGGCGCTGTGCGCACTTGGTAGCCCAGCAGGTCTTTGCCTTCCATGATGAACCTGTCACCACCAGAAACACGAGGCGTTCCGCGCAGTTTCTTGGTGAGCTTGGGGCTCATGACGTAGGTCGGAGAGAGGCTGTCGCCACCACTGCGAGAAAGGACGTTGTGCTCCAGCTCCAGCAGGTGCTGATACGCTGGTGCGGCTCCATTGGTGCCAGCGGAGATGATGTCCAGATCGGGATGACGCAAGATTCCAAGCGGCTGATCGCTTCCCGTGCCATTCACTGCGGCCGCATCAATCGCGTATGAAAAACGCGAGACCAATTCACGGCGCACCAGTGCGTCTACATCGACGGATGCGTTATGCAGCAGCTTGCGGGAAATCGTGACAGAGACCGTCAGGCGATGCGGCTGTAGAACCGAATTCTCGAACTGAGGTTCGGCAGCGGGCGCGGGCGCACCTTCGGGAATCCAACCATTGGACACATCAAGATTGGGATCAACGACGCTGAGGCCGTAGGTATGGCCGCTCAGTCCAGAAATAACCATTGCGCCACCATTGACCACTGCGGAGTGGGGCAGCAGGCTGTTTGTCGGATTTGCCGACAGCTTGCCTGTCACCATCCCGGCGCCAGAGGTCACATTCAAGTCTCGGGACAGTACGGACAGCGGCATCCAGTTGCCCAGCGGGATTTGACCGGATCGTTGACGACAGCTCTCCGAAATTTCCTGAAATGCGCTCAGGACTTTTTCGTCAAGCGTGCGAGATGGAAACTGAGTTTTGCTCAGGATGAAGTCGCGCAGATCAAGATGGCGCTCAATCTTGGATGTGTGCCGCTTGATTGCGGCGACCTCATCGGCTGTGCGGCGCTGCAAGGTTGAAAATGGGGTTTGTGCGTTGCTCATGTGCTGTCCTTTCAGGTTGTGACAACTTGATAGTCATCCCCACCCCCTGAAGTGCCAGCAGGAGAACGCTTCAACCTCCGTTCAAAATTTGCGCCATGCGCCTGGCTGTCCCTGGTAGCTTGCCTCCGCCTGCCTTCATGGCAAGCCAAAGCCTGGCCTCAAGCCTTGTCGCGTGGTCTGGAGGTTGCTCCATGTCAATCCAGCAATGCCACCGATGGCCGGCGAATTTTTGCGCCTCGCGGTGCAGCGTGGCGGCCAGCTTCCATGGATGGTTTCTTGTCTCATGGGGCAATTCGCCAGCGGCCAATCTGAGCATTGCATCGCGCAGGGCAATGCGGGCTCGCTCTGGGTTTGCGGGCAAGCCGAGACAGGCGTTCAGCGTTGGCCCATATTGCTGCCTGATTTGAGGGGGGGCTTTGCTGTCCGCCTTGTGCCCACTCAGGACCCACCGGCGCAAACCATCGAACATTCTCCTAGTGGCCTCATGGTCTGGCTCGCCCCTGAAAATCGCCTCAATGATTTCCATGGCTCGCCTCTCCGCTGTGTCTGCAATGCACCAGGAGGGGTGTCTCTCCTTGTAGCATCCCGACCGCCCTGTGCAGTAGCTGCATGAGGGATTCACCAGGGAGCCTGTCCACGTTGGGCAGTCGATGCCGGACACCATGCAGGCCGATGATTTCTTTGTCTGGCCTGTGGCTTGGGATCAAGATCAGTCGGAGGGGCTTTTTCATGATTCGCCCCCATCTGACTGGTCTGCCATCTGCGCAAACCGGCGTGACAGCTCCGACAGCAGCGATTCGACCTCGCGGTCTATGGTCAATCTGACGGTCCGCTCATCTGTCATCTGGGCCAGCACTGGCGCGAGCCTTGCACCAACTTGCTCCAGGCTGGTCCGTAGTGTGGTGCCTGCCTCCCTCATCATCCAGAGCACTTGCTCGGACTGCATCAATTTGCCGGTCTCTTTTTCCAATGCGATCCGCGCCAGTTCGGCCTGGTAGTGTTCGCGCCGGTCCCGCGACCGCTTGAATACCTCGATTTCCTGCTCGTCATCGTCCAGTCCGTCAAACAGCTCCGGGTCTGTGTCTGTCAGGTCTTGCACCTGGCCTGCATCTGAACCCAGCGGGGAGGCGGGCAATGTGTCGCGCCTGACACCCTTCATGCGCCCGCGCTGGAGGTGCTTTCTGCGCCATCTGTTGGCCCTGTCAACGCTGTCCGTTGGCATGCCGCGCTTGGCAAGCTGAGACACTGCCGATGGGGTGATCCCCAGCGCCTCAGCGAGTTCTTTGCCTGTCATTTAATTTACCTATCGACATTTACTAAGCGATTTAAGTAAACATTCAGCTATTGTTTAGCCTGACTGTCTACAAACTCATCGGGCCGCGAATGACCCTCGCTGGAAGTGCATGGGAAGGACCCAAACCAGGGGGGTTGCTTCCGTTGCTTCTCAGGCTTCCGCCGCTTCTGCATGTTTTCGTACCTCGGTAATTCACCAATCTGTCCCACCAATCCTGTCTTTTCATTACTCTTTAATGAATGTGAGGAAGCAGAGGAAGCGGAAGAAGCTGAGACGGGTGCGCAGTTTTTCTGCATCGGAAGCGGCAGGGGTGCGGGGCTGAAGCCTTGGAAGCAGCTCATGGGGCAACCTCACTGAAAGCCTGCCCAAAGCGTGAGAGAGGGCCCTCGAATGCCGATACGGCCTCTGTTGCAAATTCGTAATTGGTCACGCCATTGAGCGGGCCTGTGCCCTCGGGGAGCCATAAGGTGACGGGCGCACCAGGACTGCCCCTGGATGGCGAGCACTTGAGCCTTGAGAGTTGATCCCTCGCAAACTTTGAAACCGTGGCCGTGAAACCGTTTTGATTGACGATGGTTCGCTCGCCTTGCTGTCTGGACCAGCGTTGAAACGCTTTGTAGAGCTGACCAGTACTGCAAGCCCAGAGAGGCAGCTCCAGCTGATGAGCAAGCCAATCCCTTGCAAAGCGTTCAGCAGGCTTGAGCCCCAGCTCCATGAGGTCCTGCTTTGCGGACGTCATTGGCGGGAGGGTGTAGGCGTTGAAGCCGCTCAGATCCCGCTTGAGAAGATAGTCATAGAACGCCTCAAGTGCGCCATATCTGACGGATTGGGCGACACGGCTGTAAAGACCATCGGTGCGCTTGGGGGCAACCCAGAAAACGGCATGTCGCCTGTCGTCATGCTCAAGTGCCAGCGGCCTTGCCTCATTCGAAAGAAAGACCAGGTTGCAGCAGTTGCGCTCCTTGCGCACCGCCTGGAATTTGCTTTCGATCAGCAGGTGCTCCGCTGTCACCAGTGACTTGAGCATGTTCTTGTAATGGATCAGCTCGCCGGTTGCGACCACTTCCTCCATGACCGCAAACAGGGTCCGACTGATCCAGTCGTTGTATTTGCTCTCAAGCTGCTGCTGTCCACCGACCTTGCCATATTCACCATAAATCTTGAGCACGATCTCCCAGAACATGGACTTGCCTGTGCCTTGCGGCCCGTGCATGACAACAGCCGTTGAAAGTTTGGTGCCGGGTTTTTGGAGCGGCAAGGCGATCCAGTTCAGGACCCATTCGATATTGGCATTCACCTCATCCTCATGCTTTGAGGATGCGCTGAGCAGGTGTCGCAACAGCTCCAGAATCTGCGAACAGTCGCCAGCTTTAGGGCGTATCTTCAGTCCCTGATACAGATTGACGCAATGACTGGCGCACTCCTGTGCTGGATCGAAAACCACGTCTTCAGGTCGAATGACCGTTCTGAGCGGGTTGTTCATGAACTCCTTATGGAGTGACCTGTCAATCACGTTTCGCAGGTCTGCTGGGCGCATCGGTATGCGGTGCAACCGATCCCAGATCGTTGTGCTTGTTCCGTACACGATGGCGTAACGCTCAAGCATTTCCTCCATCGTGGTGGGCAGATTCAGGCCGGTGGATTCAGCCTCGAACTGGTCATCGTCAAACGGGTCCTGAGGTGTTTCGCTGGATGCGCTTCGACTTTTCTTGCCCTTAGTCATGACGCCTTCCGAGACTTTCCCGGATGAATGCCTGAACTGCCGCTCTCGGGTAAAGCGCCGTTCGGCCAAGCATCACAAACGCTGGCCCCTTGCCTTGATTGCGCCATGCGGCCAGGGTGTTGGATGACAGATCGGTCAACACCTCAAGATCGTTGATCGAGTAGCAATCCAGCTCACGGATCAACTCATCGCGGCGAAATGCTCGCTCTTGCTCCAGGGCATTCATTTGTCACCCCTGGGGCCAAACATGCCGCGCGTTAGGCCCTCCGCTGCGGCCTGATATGCGGCGCGTCTGGCGAGCGATTGCTCATCCTGAGTGGACCGTGCAAATTGCTGGACCGCCGCATGTTCTGCAACTGCGGCGAAGCGTTGCGGGTGAACCATGAGCCGATTGCGGTGCATTGCAACGGCGCTCGCTTCGGCCAGCTCGTTGCGCATTTTTCGGATGGCCCAGCGTGCGGCAAATTCGCTTGGATACGGGGCAGCAGGACCGTCCCAGAGGCTTTTGAGCGGAAGAAAGTCCGCCATGAATGGGACCGACTGGCCCCCCTTGATTTTGATGCTCGACATATCACTCCTTGATTTGTCAGCGTCACATGGTGATTAGCCACGGTTCCCAGACGCTGATTTGTGCGCGTTGGTGCACACAGGAGTGAATGTCGTTTTAAGTCTGTGACATGTCGCCTGCACTTTGAGAATCAGCGCTTTTTCAGCTGTCGATAAACCGTAGCCCTGCTAAAGCCGGTTTTTTCTGGAATGTCTTTGATCGGGGTGCCACTCAACAGCTCTGACTTGACGAGTTCTTCTGGAGAGAACGTCGATTTTTGTCGTTTATGTACTCTGACTGTTCTTCCGCCCCATTGCTGACGAAGCTCTGCAACCATGGCTGCTAGCACTACATTCCATGAATTTGCAAAATCCTGGGTTGGTGCGGGATAGATGAAGTCAAAAAGCGCGTTTGCGCGATCGACCAACATTGATACAAAATCTTATTCAGCTGCTGCTGAAGGTGGCCTTAGTGCCATCTGTGGGCTAGCCATATCGTCAGCATTTGGTGCACTACTTGCCACATGGCAAATTCCAATGTTCACCAAAGAAAACCACCAAGTCACGATATCGCCATCTCCACTGCCGCCAGGACCCACTCTGCTGGCATTGAGGGCCGCAAGGACCGAAGCAAATCTTGTATTGCCAAGTAGCGATTGAAGTGGAGTGCTCACGTTACTTCTCCTTGTGAGGCTGTCCAGAATTCTTCAGCAGATTTGACAAGCATTCTGCCCACTCTTGCATTGGTGGATTGAGCCTTAAGAATTCGACAGCACCAGCTTCTCCGTCCGTGCTGATGCTGTTCAGGAATGCACAACTCCATTCCGAAAACGGATCATCGGTGGGTTGGATGTGCAAGCGGCTGCTGGCAAGTTTTTCATCGTATCGCTTGAGCCATGCGGTGCGCAGCTTTGTCACCTTGGATGGATACCGGCCCTTGCGCTTGGGTTGAATGACTTTGCTCGCGCTGGCATTGGGAAATTGGATGACCGTGCTCATTGAATGCCTCCCAGTGCCATGGCCATGGCGTTGGCTTTGGTCTGTGTGGTCAGGTGGGCATAGCGGCGCGTCATGTCCAGCTTGCGATGGCCTAAAACCTCAGCGACCACGTTCAATGGGAC
>Ga0255165_1000472_pt1 | contig 13388 bp, 11 predicted proteins | sample Atl_Cont_RepB_8d_FD_183182 | JGI IMG/M metagenome (GOLD analysis project Ga0255165, IMG submission 183182) | Freshwater microbial communities from Altamaha River, Georgia, United States - Atl_Cont_RepB_8d | ecosystem: Environmental > Aquatic > Freshwater > River | place: USA: Georgia | collected... | reverse complement strand
CAGGTCCATCAGCTCGCCGGCCACACGCACTTTGACCAGCGCCGTCTGCGTGGCCTTGAGCGTGCCCGACACCGGCAAGCCTACTGACACAGTGTCGATGCGCGCCGTGAAGATGTCCTGCGGTGCCAGTTCCAGCATGGCCTGTGGGGCTGTCGCCGGTGTTGGCGTGGCAGGCGCGTCCGATGGGGTCGACAGACGCCAGCCCACCACGGCGATGGCCGCGATGGCCAAGCCCGAGAGGATCCAGAGATTGCGTTGCTTCATGTTCAGGCTCTTCAGACAGACAAGCCGCGCACCAGCAAGCTGTTGTGGTGGCGGATGAAGGTTTCAGGATCGATCTGCTGGCTCGAAGGGCAGCAGGGCGCCATGGAGTGTTTCCAGGTCACCAGAAAAAGCAGGGGGGCCAGCACCGAATGCATGGTCAGGTCCAGGTCCACCGGGCGGAATTCACCGCGATCGATGCCACGCTGTAGCACCGAGCGCACCATGGCGTGTCCTGGCGCGACCACCTCGTCCTGGAAAAAGCGCGCCAGATCCGGAAAGTTGCTGGCCTCGCTCATCACGAGTTTGGAGATGCCAGAGGCCTTGGTGGCCCCGTAGCGGCGCCACCATTCGAGCATCAGGTATTCGAGCAGCGCAGCGGTGGGGCCTTCAAAGCGCGCGATTTCCTCTGCGCCTTCGGTCTGGTGACGGACCACGTTTTCCCGCACCACGGCCTTGAAGAGTTCTTCCTTGCTGGGGAAGTACAGGAACAAGGTGCCTTTGGACACCCCGGCGCGGGCCGCAACCTCTTCAGACCGGGTGGCGGCAAAACCTTTTTCGACAAACAGGTCGAGCGCGGCGTCCAGCAGTTCGCCGGGACGCGCCTGTTTGCGCCTTTCGCGTTTGTGGGTGGAGAGAACTTCGGTGTTATTCATTTACTGACCATCAGGTTAGTAAATGTAGTTTGCCACAGCCAAAGGGGTCAAGTCGCCTAACGGTGAAGTTGGGTAAAGCAGCGCACAGGCGGCAGTGCGGTGATCAAAGGTTTGTGGATGCTCCGATCAAGTCGGAGCATGACAGTTATTTGTGGATGCTCCGATCGAGTCGGCGCATGACGGTTGTTTGTGGATGCCCCGATTGGGTCAGAGCATGACGGTTGTTTGTGGATGCTCCGATTGGGTCAGAGCATGACGGTTGTTTGTGGATGCTCCGATTGGGTCGGGGCATGACAGTTGTTTGTGGATGCTCCGATCGAGCTGAGCATGACAGTTCAGCGGGTTCGCTTTGGATAGATGGGCTGTCGTCCTCGGGCTTGACCCGAGGACCCATGTCCCGGCCGGCAGGCCGGGACTCAGCGATGAGCATCAGTTCGCGAAAGCCGCAATGCCCGTGATGGCCCGACCCAGGATCAGCGCGTGCACATCGTGCGTGCCCTCGTAGGTGTTGACCACCTCCAGGTTCACCAGGTGGCGGGCCACGCCGTATTCGGCGCTGATGCCGTTGCCGCCCATCATGTCGCGCGCCATGCGGGCGATGTCCAGCGCCTTGCCGCAGCTGTTGCGCTTGAGGATGGAGGTCACTTCGACCGGCGCGTTGCCGGAGTCCTTCATGCGGCCCAGCGCCAGGCAGCCCTGCAGGCCCAGGCTGACTTCGGTCAGCATGTCGGCCAGCTTCTTCTGGATCAGCTGGTTGGCGGCCAGCGGGCGACCGAACTGCTGACGGTCCATCACGTACTGGCGGGCCCGGGCGTAGCAGTCTTCAGCGGCACCCAGGGCGCCCCAGGCGATGCCGTAGCGCGCGCTGTTGAGGCAGGTGAAGGGGCCCTTGAGACCGCGCACATCCGGGAAGGCGTTTTCTTCGGGGCAGAACACCTCGTCCATGACGATTTCGCCGGTGATCGAGGCGCGCAGGCCGACCTTGCCGTGCACGGCCGGGGCGCTCAGACCCTTCCAGCCTTTTTCCAGAATGAAGCCGCGGATCTGGCCGCCGCCATGTCCATCATCTTCCTTGGCCCAGACCACGAACACGTCGGCGATCGGGCTGTTGGTGATCCACATCTTGGCGCCGCTCAGGCTGTAGCCGCCGGGCACTTTCTTGGCGCGGGTGATCATGCTGCCGGGGTCGGAGCCGTGGTTGGGCTCGGTCAGGCCAAAGCAGCCGACCCACTCGCCACGGGCAAGTTTGGGCAGGTATTTCTGTTTCTGCGCTTCGGTGCCGAACTCGTTGATCGGCACCATGACCAACGACGACTGGACACTCATCATCGAGCGGTAGCCCGAGTCGATACGCTCGACTTCGCGCGCGACCAGGCCGTAGCAGACGTAGTTGAGGCCGGCGCCGCCGTACTGCTCGGGAATCGTGGGGCCCAAGAGGCCGAGTTCGCCCATCTCGTTGAAGATGGTGCGGTCGGTGGTTTCGTTCAGAAAGGCGTCCTTCACGCGCGGGGCCAGGCGCTCCTGGCAGTAGGCGTGGGCGGCATCGCGCACCTGGCGCTCGTCTTCGGTCAACTGGCCATTCAGGTTGAAAGGGTCTTCCCAGCTGAAAGTGTTCTTGCTCGTGGCCATGGTACGGATCTCCTGTATGAATTGGGGTCAGATCCCCATTGTTGGAAACAGCGCAGCCGATTGTCGTCTGCGCATGAATAGCTGTCTAATATCAAATATCGATCCAGCAATATAAATTACGTATTCATGGAATTCCGTCACCTGCGCTACTTCCTGGCCCTGGCCGAAGAACTGCACTTTGGCCGTGCGGCCCAGCGCCTGTCGATTTCGCAGCCGCCGCTCTCGCTCAACATCCAGCAGCTCGAGGCTTCGGTCGGGGCGCAGCTGTTCACACGCAACAGCCGGGGCGTGCAGCTCACCGCGGCCGGCCAGGCCTTTGTGCCCGCCGCGCGTGCGCTGCTGGCGCAGGCCGGGGCCGCCATGCGCGAAGCACGCGAGGTGGCGCAGGGGCAGGCGGGGGAATTGCAGATCGGCTTTGCCGGCACCTTGCTCTATTGCGGCTTGCCTCAGCTGCTTCAGCGCTTTCAGGCCAGCCACCCGCGCCTGCGCCTGGTGTTGCGTGAGCTCAGTTCGAGCGAGCAGTTGTCGGAGCTGCTGCGCGACCGGCTGGATGTGGGCTTTGTGCACACGCCGCGCGTGCCGCCGGGCTTTGAGCAGGTGCTGGTGGCCAGCCAGGCCCTGGTGGCTTGTCTGCCCCAGACGCATCCGCTGGCGGGTGTAGCGTCGATCGGCCTGGAGCAGCTGCAGGGGCAGTCGCTGGTGGTGGTCTCGCGCGCGGTGTCGCCGGACTACCACGAGCGCATCCTTGCCGAATGTGAGTTGGCCGGCTGGTTGCCGCCGGTGGTGCACGAGTTGCGGCACTGGCTCAGCGTGGTCGCGCTGGTGGCGCAGGGGCAGGGTGTGGCGCTGGTGCCCGAGGCGCTGGCGCAGTCTGCGCTGGCCGGCGCGGTGTTTGTGCCCTTGCAGGGCAACAGCCTGCGTTACGACACACGTTGCCTGTGGCGCAGTCAGCGTGACCAGACAGCTTTGCAGGATTTGGTGACGGCCGTCCGCAATGAAATGGCCCCTGCCGGATAATCCCTGCCCATGGACAAGCGACCTTCTCACACGCAAACCCTCGTGCTTGGTGGCGGCTGCTTCTGGTGCACCGAGGCGGTCTATGTCGAAGTCCGGGGTGTGCTCGATGTCGAGTCCGGCTACAGCAACGGCCATGCGCCTGCGCCCACTTACGAACAGGTTTGCACCGGCACCACCGGTCACAACGAGGTGGTCAAGCTGGTCTACGACCCGGCGCAGGTCAGCACCCGTGAGCTGCTCGAGATCTTCTTTGTCATCCACGATCCGACCACGCTCAACCGGCAGGGCAACGATGTGGGCACGCAGTACCGCAGCGGCATCTACTTCACATCGCCCGAACAGGAGGCCGAAGCCCGTGCCATCATCGATGAGCTCACCCGTGAAGGCGCGTATGGCCACGCCATCGTGACCGAGGTGCTGCCCTTGTCCAACTACCACCCGGCCGAGGACTACCACCAGGACTTCTTTGCGCGCAACCCCTGGCAGGGTTACTGCCTTGCCGTGGCGGCACCCAAGGTGAGCAAGTTCCGCAAGACCTTTGCGCGTCTGGCCCGCTAAACTCCTTGACTGTGAACACGAATTTCCTGCATCGCCACCGTCAGCTTTGGGCTTTGGCCCTGACGCTGGCCCTGCTGCTGGTCAGCGGCTGGGGGCAGGTGCACCGTGTGCTGCACCCGGGCGCGACGGCTGCTTCGCTACTGGCCAGTGTCTCGTACGGGGGGCAGCCGGCTGCACACCCGCATGCCGAGCACGGCCTCGGTCACGAAGCGGGTGGCAGCCTGTGTCTGCTGTTCGACCACCTGGCCGATGGCACTGCGTTCACATCGACTCCACTGCTGTCCGTTGCCGACGGGCCACCGGCTTCGTTGCCCTATGCCAGCATGGCGGCCGATCCGGGGCCGCACTGGCGCCCGTTTGACGCCCGGGGACCGCCAGCTCTCGCCTGATTTTGTTCAGTCCTGCCCGCATGCCGGGCAGCTGTCTGTCTTTGTCATGCGAGACATTTCATGCGAACGACTTTATTGTGCCATGGCCTGTGTGCCGTGGTGGGCAGCCTGTCTGCCGTCCCCGTGCTGGCCCAATCTTCGGTGCCCAGCGAAATCGTGATCACTGGTAACCCCCTCGGGAGAGAGCAGGGTCTGGGCTCAGTCAGTGTGATGAGCCGCAAGGACCTGCAGGAGCGTGGTCAGACCAGTCTGGGTGAGAGTCTCAACGGCCTGCCCGGTGTCGGCAGCAGCTACTTTGGACCCAACGCCAGCCGTCCGGTGATCCGAGGGCTGGACGGCAACCGCGTCCGCATCCTCAACAACGGTGGCGCGACCACCGATGCCTCTGCGCTCAGTCCCGACCACGCGGTGCCTGTCGAGGTCCTGGCGGTAGACCGCATCGAAGTGCTGCGGGGCCCTGCGGCGCTCCTCTACGGCGGCAGCGCCATCGGGGGTGTGGTCAATGTGATCGACAACCGCCTGCCCCGTCAGCGGGTGCAGGGCATCCAGAGCGAGGCCCGGCTGCAGGCCGCCACAGGCGATGGCGAACGCAGCAGCGCAGCGTTGCTGGAAACCGGGCAGGGCGATTGGGCTTTCCATCTGGATGCCTTCGACCGCCGCCATGACGATGTGCGTGCGCCGGTGTGGCTGTCTTGCGAGCGGCCTGGTGCGCTCAGCCCGGCGCGGCGCATTTGCAATTCTTCCGCCACCGCGCAGGGAGGGGCGTTGGGCCTGAGCCACTTCGGCGCAGGCCAGCGCCTGGGGGTATCGCTGGCGAGTGATCGCCGAGGCTACGGCACGGTGGCCGAAGACGATGTGCGCATCGGCATGCGTTCCGAGCGCCTGAACGTCGAAGGCGAGTGGCTGCAACCCTGGCCGGGCTTCAGCACGGTCAAAGCGCGGCTGGGCAGTGCCGACTACCGCCACACCGAATTCGAAGCGGGTGAGCCGCACACCCTGTTTTCGCAAAAGGGACAGGACCTGCGTGTCGAGGCACGCCACCAACGCTGGGGGCCGCTGGAAGGGGTGCTGGGCTTACAGCTGGAAACGGGTCGCTTTGCAGCCGATGCCGCCCACATCGACGATGGCCACAGCGAGGTGTTTGCCCCGCACAGCCGGACCCGTTCGCAGGCGGTGTTCGCCCATGAGGAGTGGCGGACTTCCTGGGGGCTGTGGCATCTGGGTGGTCGGCTCGAGCAGGTGCAGGTGCGCTCGCTCGGCAGCCCGCAGGGCCCGGGGCACTTTGCTGAAGGCGAGCGCCGCTTCAACCCCCAAAGCTTTTCCTTTGGCGGTCAGTATCGCTTGCCGGCGGGCTGGCAGCTGCAGGGCCACTGGTCGCACAACGAACGCGCGCCGCGCGACCACGAGCTGTTTGCACAGGGTCCGCATCTGGCGACGGGCAGTTATGTCCTGGGCGATGCCGGTCTGCGCCTGGAGCGCTCGCGCGGTCTGGACCTGGGGCTGAACTGGGCTTCGGGCGCCCACCGCTTTCAGGCGACTGCGTTCCAGAACCGCTTTGCGAACTACATCGCCCTGGTGGATACCGGCACACAGGACGACGGATTGGCGGAGCAGCGCTATCAGGGGGTGCGTGCACGCTTTACGGGTATTGAACTGCAGGGCAACTGGCGCCTGCGCGAGCGCGGGTCGACGCTGGACCTGCAATGGCGTGTGGACCAGGTGCGCGCCAGCAACCTTGACAGCGGCGAGGCCATGCCGCGTACACCGCCGCTGCGTGTCGGGGCCACGCTGATGCATGGCCAGGGCCCCTGGTCGGCGCGGCTCGGCTTTGAACATGCGGCAGCGCAGAACCGCGTGCCGACCGACAGTGTGGCCACCGCGTCCTATACCCTGTGGCAGGCGGGCTGGCATTACCAGCAGCGCCAGCCGGTGGGCACGCTGCATTGGTCGGTGAGCTTGCTCAACCTGAGCGATGCACTGGCCTACAACACTGCCTCGGTGCTGACGACCACGGCGCCGGGACGCGCGCCCTTGCCGGGCCGCTCTTTGCGGCTGGGGGTGCGCTGGCAGTTCTGAGCGGCTGTTCATGCAGTCGTCATGGCGAGCCCCGGAAGGGGCGTGGCCATCTCCAGGATTGCCGCGTCACTGCGCTCCTCGCAATGACGGTTTGCAGCTCGCGATAATCGCTGCGTATGACCCTCGACCACCCTGTTGTGTCGGCCCTGTTGCCGGTTGTGTTCCTGATTGCCGTGGGCTTTGTGGCAGGTCGTGCGGGACTGGTGCGGGGCGAGTCGGTGCGCGACCTGTCCAATCTGGTGTTTCTGGTGCTCACGCAGGCGCTGCTGTTTCGCACCATGGCGGTGTCGGATGTGGCCGAGCTGGACTTCCGGCCGGTCATGCAGTACTTCCTGGTGGCGGGATCGCTGTTTTTTGTGATGCTGCTCGCGCATGGCGCCAACAGCCGCGCTTCGGTGATGGCGCTGGCGGGCATCTTCAGCAACACCCTCATGATCGGCGTGCCACTGGTCGGGTTGGCCTACGGTCAGCCCGGACAGGTCTTGCTGTTCACGCTGATTTCCTTGCATGCGCTGGTGCTGCTGAGCCTGGCCACCCTGGTGCTCGAGTTGCAGGTGGCCCGCGAACAGGCCGCTCAGACCGGTGACGCCCGCCCGGTCTGGCGCACCGTGGGTTTGGCGGTCAAGAACGCCATCGTTCACCCGGTGCCGCTGCCAATTCTGGTGGGCATCGCTTACTCTTTCACCGGCTGGGGGCTGCACCCGGTGATTGACCGGCCGCTGGTGCTGCTGGGCAATGCCTTTGGCCCCATTGCGCTGGTGCTGGTCGGCATCACCCTGTCGCAGACGCCGGTGGGGCAGCAATGGCAAAACGCCTTGCGGCTTTCGCTTGTCAAGACGGTGGCTCACCCGGCCTTGATGGCGGGAGTGGGCTGGCTGCTTGGGCTAAGGGGTCTGCCGCTGGGCGTGATGGTGTTGGCTGCGGGTTTACCGATTGGGGCCAATGTGTTCCTGTTTTCACAGCGTTACCGCAAGGAAGAAGAGACAGTCACTGCCGCGGTGGCCATCTCCACTGCGCTGGCTGTTTTTACCATCAGTGCGGTGCTGGCGCTGCTGCCCTTGCTGCCGGCCTGATCAGGGCGCGAGGCGTTCGCGCACCCACTGACTGCCCTCTTGCCGGTAGCGCAGGCGGTCGTGCAGACGGCTCTTGCGGCCTTGCCAGAACTCCCAGCGGTCCGGCACCAGCCGGTAGCCGCCCCAGTGCGGTGGACGCGGCGGCTGCAGCAGGAACTGCGCACCATACTTGGCCGCGTTGGTCACCAGCACGGTGCGGTTGTCGATGACCTGGCTTTGCGGCGAAGCCCAGGCGCCGATGCGCGAGTCCAGCGGGCGACTATGGAAGTAGGCGTCGCTTTCCTCGTCGCTGACTTTTTCAACACGCCCCTCGATGCGCACCACGCGTTCGAGCTCGACCCAGTGGAACTGGATCGCAGCAAACGGGTTGCCCGCCAGCTCCAGGCCCTTGCGGCTGTGGTAGTTGGTGTACCAGACGATGCCGCGGGCGTCATAGCCCTTGATCAGCACCACCCGCGTGCTCGGGCGCAGGTCGCTGGCCACGGTGGCCACCGTCATGGCGTTGGGTTCGGGCAGCTCGGCCTTGAGGGCTTCGTTGAACCACTGGTCAAACTGCTGCAATGGGTCGGCGTGCGAGGCGTGCTCGTTGAGCTCGGCTTTTTCGTAGCTTTTGCGGAGGTCGGCGATGTTCATGGTGTCAGTGTATTCGGCCCGCAGCGTCTGCGGGCTCCGCTGGATCAGCGGGTGGCGACTTCGATCAGGCGGGCGAGCGCCTGGTCTTCGATACCGAGCTGGCGAAGTGCTTGCAGTGTCTGTTCGGCGTAGTCGCGCGTCGAGCCAAATCGCCCGCGCGCATGCTGGAAGATCTCGCGCAGGCGGGTTTCGCTCAAAGTGCCGGTGTGGCTGGGGTGATGGCGCGGCAAGGTAAAGGCCAGCGCGCGCACTGTGCCTTGCGGTGTGGGGCAGGGCAGCCAGCGAGGTTCGTAAACCAGCATCGGCATCTCGCGTTCCCAGAGCCGGGCCAGCACGTCTTGTGCGGATGCCGCAGGCACGCGGTAGACCATGCCCGCGCAACTGCCACCTCGCAACAGGGCGAAGACCAGACCCGGGCATTCGGGGCTGCCCCGGTTGATGTGGCTCCACATCTTCAGTGCACGGTGCCAGCCATGCACCCGGGTCCGGTGTGCTTGCGTGGCTTCGAATTCCGGACGCCACAGCAGCGAGGCGTAGCCAAAGACCCACAGGTCCTGTCGGGCGCCGAGCTGCGCCTGCAGCGCATCCAGCGTGCGCGCGATCGGCAGAGGTTTTTGGCGTTCGGGGGTGTGCAACATCGGGTATTTGGAGGTGCAGTGTTTATTTTCAGAGATGCGCATGCATGTCCCGCGCTGATGGATACCAGCAAGAAGCCTGCCATGAAGATGCAAGGCCCTCATCGCGGGTGCTGCCTGGCGATTCTGTGATTTGGTACCCCTTCTGTAACCTCTGGATGTGCCCTTCGGGATGAAACCCGCTTACCATATAGGATGTAATTTTGTTACAAGCCAGACCTGTCATGACACTCCACCCCGCTGTTGCCGCCGTGACGGCCCGCATCGTCGAACGCAGCCGCGCCACCCGCAGCGCTTACCTCGCGCAGGTGCAGGCCTACGCTGGCCGTGCCCCCGGCGCCCAGCGCCTGGGCTGCGCCAATGTAGCCCACGCCTTTGCGGCCATGCCCACGGATGACAAGGCCAAGGCCAGCGGCCTGGGCGGCATTGCGGTGGTGGCGCAGCGGCCGCTGCACATCGGCATCGTCAACGCCTACAACGACATGCTGTCGGCCCATGCGCCGTTGCAGCACTACCCCGAGCTCATCAAGGACGAGGCCCGCAAGCAAGGCGCCACGGCGCAGGTGGCCGGTGGCGTGCCCGCCATGTGCGATGGCGTGACGCAGGGCACGCCGGGCATGGAGCTGAGCCTGTTTTCGCGCGATGTGATCGCGATGGCGACCGCCGTGTCGCTCAGCCACGATGTGTTCGATGTGGCGCTGATGCTGGGCGTGTGCGACAAGATCGTGCCGGGCCTGCTGATCGGCGCCTTGCAGTTTGGCCACCTGCCCACGGTCTTCGTGCCGGCTGGGCCGATGGCCAGTGGCCTGTCCAACAGCGAGAAGGCCAAGGTGCGCGAGCAAGCTGCCCAGGGCCTGGTGGGCCGCGAAGAGCTGTTGGCGGCCGAGTCCGCGGCTTATCACGGCGAGGGCACCTGCACCTTCTACGGCACCGCCAACAGCAACCAGATGCTGCTCGAGGCCATGGGCCTGCATGTGCCGGGGACGGCCTTCATCCACCCAGGCGAGGGCCTGCGCGCAGAGCTCACGCGCGAGGCGGTGCGCACGGTGCTCAAAAAGCCGGCCCCGATCGGTCATGTGGTGGACGAGCGCAGCATCGTCAACGCCATGGTCGCGTTGCTGGCTACGGGGGGCTCGACCAACCACCTGATCCACTGGGTGGCGGTGGCGCGCGCGGCGGGCATCGTGATCGACTGGGACGATTTTTCGGACTTGTCGGAGGTGGTGCCGCTGCTGGCCCGCGTCTACCCCAATGGCAGCGCCGATGTGAACCAGTTCCAGGCGGCAGGCGGCCCGGGCTTCGTGATCCGCGAACTGCTCGATGCGGGCCTCATGCACGCCGATGTGCTGACGGTGCGTGGAGGTCCGGGCACGGGCGGCCTGCGCGAATTCACCCGCATCCCCAGTCTGCAGGACGGTCGACTGGCCTGGCAGGACCCGGGCGAGAGCCGTGACCCCACTGTGCTGCGACCCGCTTCTGATCCATTCAGCGCCACCGGGGGCCTCAAGCTCTTGCAAGGCCCGCTGGGCCGCAGCGTGATCAAGGTCTCGGCCGTGCCCGAAGCGCTGCATGTTATCGAGGCACCGGCCCGTGTGTTCGATTCGCAGGAAGACCTGCAGGCCGCCTTCAAGGCCGGCGAGCTGGACCGCGATGGGGTCTGTGTGGTGCGCTGGCAAGGCCCCCAGGCCAACGGCATGCCCGAGCTGCACAAGCTCACACCGCCGCTGGCGGTGCTGCAGGGCAAGGGTTTCAAGGTGGCGCTGGTGACCGATGGCCGCATGAGCGGTGCCTCGGGCAAGGTGCCTGCGGCCATTCATGTCTCGCCCGAAGCCGCCGCCGGTGGTCCACTGGCCAAAGTCCGTGATGGGGATGTGATTCGGCTGGATGCGGTGGCCGGCACCTTGCAGGTGCGGGTGAGCGACGCCGAATGGGCGGCCCGCCCGCTGGCCGTCATGCCTGAATCTCTGCGCGCCGCCAACGGCGTGGGCATGGGCCGTGAACTCTTTGCCAACATGCGCCGCAACGCGCTCAAAGCCGAAGAAGGAGCCTGCACATGGCTGTGAACCTCTCTGCCCTGCAGGTCATGCAGGATGCCCCCGTGATCCCGGTGATCGTGCTCCACGACGTGGCCCATGCCGTGCCCATGGCCCGTGCCCTGGTTGCAGGTGGCATCCGCATGCTCGAAGTCACCTTGCGCACGCCCCAGGCACTGGCCTGCATGGAGGCAATTGCCAAAGAGGTGCCTGGCGCCGTGGTCGGCGCCGGCACCGTCCGCAGCGCGGCCGATGCGGCGGCGGCCGCCCGGGCCGGTGCGCAGTTCGCCGTCAGCCCCGGCTACACCCGCACCGTCGGCCAGGCCTGCCGCGATCACGGACTGCCTCTGCTGCCCGGTGTGGCCACCGGCAGCGAAATCATGCTGGCGCAGGAAGACGGCTACACCGAACTCAAGTTCTTCCCGGCCCTGCAGGCGGGCGGTCCCGCCATGCTCAAGGCCTGGTCCGGTCCGTTCTTTGATGTGAAGTTCTGCCCTACAGGCGGTGTCACGCCGGGTAATGCGGCCGAGTTCCTGAGTTTGCCCAATGTGGCCTGCGTGGGCGGTTCCTGGCTGGTGCCGGGCGATGCGCTGGCGAGGTGCGACTGGGCGCGCATCGAGTCGCTGGCGCGCGAGGCTGCCGAGTTGCCGCGCTGAAAACAAAAAGGCCGGGATACCCCGGCCCTGGCACGAAAGGGTTTGCTGGCCAGGCGCCTGCAAACCCCTTGTCTTTACATCCGCTCGAAGATCGCGGCGATGCCCTGACCTCCGCCAATGCACATGGTCACCAGCGCGTAACGGCCATTGACGCGCTGCAGTTCGTGGATGGCTTTGACGGTGATCAGCGCGCCGGTGGCGCCAATCGGGTGGCCCAGCGAAATACCCGAGCCGTTGGGGTTGACCTTGGCCGGGTCCAGACCCAGTTCCTTGGTGACGGCGCAGGCCTGGGCGGCGAAGGCTTCGTTGGCTTCGATCACGTCCAGGTCCGACACTTTGAGGCCGGTGCGCTTGAGCACCGCTTGCGTGGCCGAGATCGGGCCAACGCCCATGATCTTGGGGTCGAGCCCGGTGTGGGCGTAGCCCACCAGGCGGGCCAGGGGCTTGGCGCCACGGGCCTTGGCCGCGCCGGCTTCCATCAGCACCACGGCTGCGGCGGCGTCGTTGATACCGGAGGCGTTGCCGGCGGTCACGGTGCCGTTTTCCTTGACGAAGACCGGCTTGAGCTTGGCCATGTCTTCGGGCTTGCAGTCAGGGCGGAAGTGCTCGTCGGTGGCGTAGGCCACGTCACCCTTCTTGCTTTTGAGCATGACCGGCACGATCTGGTCCTTGAAGCGGCCTTCGGCGGTGGCGCGCTGGGCGCGGTTGTGGCTTTCGACGGCCAGCGCGTCCTGCATCTCGCGGGTGATGCCGTACTTGGCGGCCACGTTCTCGGCGGTGACACCCATGTGGATGTTGTGGAAGGGGTCGTGCAGGGCGCCGATCATCATATCGACCATCTTGGCGTCGCCCATGCGGATGCCCCAGCGGCTGGCCAGGCTGGCGTACGGCGCGCGGCTCATGTTCTCGGCGCCACCGCCAATGGCGATATCGCAGTCGCCCAGGGCGATGGCCTGGCTGGCGCTGACGATGGCCTGAAGGCCCGAACCGCACAGGCGGTTGACGTTGAAGGCTGGGGTGGTTTCGGCGCAGCCGCCGTGGATGGCCGCGACGCGCGAGAGGTACATGTCTTTCGGTTCGGTGTTGACCACATGGCCGAACACCACATGGCCGACGTCCTTGCCCTCGACGCCAGCGCGGGCCAGCGATTCGCGCACGACCAGCGCGGCCAGCTCGGTGGGCGGGATGTCCTTGAGGCTGCCGCCAAAGGTACCAATGGCGGTGCGCACACCGCTGACAACAACGACTTCACGGCTCATGGGATGAGTCTCCAGTAAGGGTTTGGATGGTGGAAAAGATACAACCTGACCAGTGTCCGCGTGCAAAGCTACAGCGGGCTGACAGCCACGCCAGGGGTATTGGGGGGGCGATTCAGGCGGGGTCGCGTACGTCCGCCACGGGGTTGGCGCCAAAGTCCGGGCGGGCCAGATAGGCCAGCACCTTGGCCGCAGCATCTTGCGGCGAGCTGAGCATGCCGCCTTGTTTGAGCTGGACAAAGTTGCCCTGATCCGGAAAGTCCGAGCCATTTGCCCCGCGCAGCTGCACCTGCATGTCGGTGTCGATCACGCCGGGGGCGAGCGAGCAGACGCGGGCACCTTGCGGCTTGAGCGCTTCGTCCAGCGCCAGGCAGCGGGTGAAGTGGTCCATGCCCGCCTTGGCGGCGCAGTAGCCGGCCTGCGAGGCCATCGCACGGCGGCCCAGGCCCGACGAGATGTTGAGCACTTTGCGCGGCACGCCCCAGCTCTCGGTGCTGCCCAGAAATGCGGCACTCA
>Ga0255165_1000471_pt1 | contig 13390 bp, 12 predicted proteins | sample Atl_Cont_RepB_8d_FD_183182 | JGI IMG/M metagenome (GOLD analysis project Ga0255165, IMG submission 183182) | Freshwater microbial communities from Altamaha River, Georgia, United States - Atl_Cont_RepB_8d | ecosystem: Environmental > Aquatic > Freshwater > River | place: USA: Georgia | collected... | reverse complement strand
CACATCGGTGTCGGGGTTCACGCCATGCTCGGCCAGGTAGTAGCGCAGCAGGAAGTTGTGCATCGAATAGTCAAAGGGCACTGCGAACTTGAAACCCTTCCAGTTTTTCGGGTCGCGGTTGTCCTTGTGCTTCATGGCCAGCGTGATCGCCTGTCCGTTCACGTTCTGGATGGTGGCCACGTTCATCGGTGTGGCGTTGGCGCCCAGACCCATGCTGATGGCCAGCGGCATTGGCGACAGGAAGTGGGTTGCGTCGTACTCCTTGTTGATCATCTTGTCGCGGATCAGGGCCCAGCCTGCGGTCTTGGTCACTTCGACATTCAGGCCCTGCTTCTGGTAGAAGCCCAGGGGATGCGCCATGATCAGCGGCGTGGCACAAGTGATCGGGATGAAGCCAACCTTGAGGCTGGTTTTTTCCAACGGTGCCTTTTCTTGCGCCATGGCCTGCAGGCTGGCCACAGGCAGGACACTGGCAATGGCAGCCATGGCGGTCTGCCGGCCTACGGCACGCAGGAACAGGCGGCGTTCCTGGTCGTGCGGGAACAGCGACTTGACCAGCGTGGCCTCGATGAACGACTGGCTGTAGGCCTCGAAATCGGCTGTTTCGCTGCGGGCGCGCAGCTGGGCGGCAGCAGCATCGGCTACGGCTTCGGCGTGGTGGTCTGCAGGGGAATGGTCTCGACCACAGCTGCACTTGAGCATCAAGGGACGGTCAGCGTTGTACGGATCAAAGAATTCAGACATGGCAACCTCGCTTTGTGAAGATGCCAGACTCCATGCAAGCCTTGGGCCAGAAAATCGGCAGTTCATGCCTGCTGGCTTGTTCCTTTGTATTTCGCAGTGACTGTGTCGATACGGTGTAGGGCTTGCCCTACAAAACCATTGAGCGGCGCATCGCCCATGGTTCAGCGACCGGTCGGCGATCGGCTCTCAGCATGGCTTTGGGCGTACAACACCAGCTCCACATCGTTCTTGGTCCCGGTTTTTTCAAGGATGCGTGCACGGTAAGTGCTCACCGTGTTGGGGGCGAGATGGAGTTGCGCACCAATTTCGGTCACGGTGCGACCTTGCGTCAGCAAGGCATAGACCTGGTGCTCACGGTGCGAGAGGAGTTCGAGCCCGGTTTTGGTGCGCCCCCGACTGACCAGACTGGCCAAGGCTTCGGCGGTGGCTGGCGTGACATGCAAACCGCCGGCAGCAACACGCAACAAGGCGGAGATCAGCTCATCCGGGTCGGTGCTCTTGTTCAGATAGCCCGCAGCTCCCTGCTGAATGCAGCGCACAGCATATTGTTTTTCAGGATAGGTGCTGAGCATCAGGACCGGCAGACCCGGCCAGCCCTGCCGGAGTTTCTGCAGCACTTCGAGACCATCCAGACCCGGCATGGCGATGTCAAGCAGGACCACATCGAGGCCCTGACATCCCTGAAATTGCTGCACCTGGTCCAGCACGCCAGGGCCGGTGTCGGCTTCGGCAACCACCTCAATGCGTGGCTCATCGGCCAACACCATTTTGAGCCCTTCACGCACGATCCGGTGGTCATCGCCGAGCAAGACCCGAACAGGATGTCCATCAGGCAAGGTCATGCCCCAGACTCCGGACACGGCATCGACAAACGCATGCAGGTGCCGCGACCTGGCTGGCTGTCGATCTCGATCACGCCGCCGAAATGGCGGGCACGCTCACGCATGCCCATGATGCCGTAAGCCCGTGGGGATTCAAACGCTTCGGGCAAGGCGCCACAGCCATCGTCTTCCACAGAAAGATGCAAGTTGCCCTCACGGACGGCAATATCGATGTCCACTGTGCGCGCCCGAGCGTGCCGTCCCACGTTACTGAGCATTTCCTGAAAAATACGAAATACCGCCATGGCCATCGGCTCGGGCCACTCGAGCCGCTCGTCGACCTCCATGCGCCACTGCAGTTGCTGCTCGGTCGACTGCACAAATTCCTGGGCCTGCCATTCCAGCGCCCCCCACAGGCCCTGGTGGTCGAGGATGCTGGGACGCAAGTCGGTGATGATCCGACCCACATTGACCACAGCCCGCTCAATCTGTCGGCTCATGCCCTGGCATTTGGTACGCATGCGGTCGTGAACCGCTTCGGTACTGCCTTGAACTCTCTGTGCTGCCACCGGTGCCTGCTCGGCAAGCCGTTTGTCGAGCCAGTCCACATCCATCTTCAGCGCGACCAGCAAACTTCCCAGTTCGTCGTGCACCTCCCGCGCGATGCGCATGCGTTCTTCTTCTCGCACCGCATCGGACCAGGCAGCCAGTTCACGCAGCTGCTGCAGAGCCGTCTCCAGTTCACGGGTGCGTTCGGCTACATGCAATTCCAGTTCATTTTTAGCTTTGTAAAGAGCCTCTTGGGCACGCTTGCGCTCAGTGATGTCCACAAAAGTGACCACCGCCCCCCGCACCTGACCTTGATCGAAAACAGGGTAGCTTGAATACTCGACCGGAAAGCTGCTCCCATCCTGGCGCCAGAAAACCTCGCTGTCGATGCGGCAGGGCTGCCCCTGTCGGAAAGCGTTGTAGATCGGGCAATCATCCAAAGGGTAGTGCGCGCCATCCACATGCGAGTGGTGCGTAAGGATGTGCATGTTCTGCCGCAGCACCTGGCAGGGCTCCCATCCGATCATGCGGGCGCCGGCAGGATTGATGAAGACGCACAACCCTTCCAGGTCAACCCCGAAAACCCCCTCTCCGGTGGAGGCCAGCATCAGTCCCAGGGGGTCCCGCCAGGCGCCTGCGACGTCCGTATCGATCGATTGCAGAGGATTGAGCTCAAGGTCCATGCCCACCCTTAAGCAAACGATATGCCAGATTTTGCGATGGGGCCGCCCGCAACGCGCGGGCCTGCGGCTCAGGCTGCTTCGCGGTAGAAGAACCCGCTGTGCACCTGACGCGGCGCCAGCGGCCTGACGGCCTGGCCGATCGCGCCGATGTGCTCGGGCGTGGTGCCGCAGCAGCCGCCGACGATGTTGACCAGGCCCTCGGCCGCAAAGGCGTGCAGCAGGCGGCTGGTCACTTCGGGCGTCTCGTCAAAGCCGGTGTCGCTCATCGGGTTGGGCAGGCCGGCGTTGGGGTAGCAGCTGATGAAAGCCTCATCGCCCACGGCCTTGCCCAGTTCCTGGATGTAGGGGCGCATGAGCGCCGCGCCCAGCGCGCAGTTGAGGCCGATGGCCAACGGGCGGGCATGGCGCACGCTGTGCCAGAAGGCGGTCACGGTCTGACCACTGAGGATGCGGCCGGACGCATCGGTCACGGTGCCGCTGATGATGATGGGCAGGCACTCGCCGCTCTTGTCGAAATACTCGTCGATCGCGAACAGCGCGGCCTTGGCGTTGAGCGTGTCGAAAACCGTCTCGACCAGCAGCACGTCCACACCGCCTTCGACCAGGGCCTCGACCTGTTCGTAGTACGCCTTGCGCAGTTCTTCAAAGTTGATGTTGCGTGCGCCCGGGTCGTTCACGTCGGGGCTGATACTGGCGGTCTTGGGCGTGGGGCCCAGGGCGCCGGCCGCGTAACGCGGCTTGTCAGGTGTGGAGAACTTGTCGCAGGCGGCCCTGGCCAGGCGCGCCGAGGCCAGGTTCATCTCGCGCGCCAGATGGGCCATGCCGTAGTCCTCCTGCGCCACGGTGGTGGCACCGAAGGTGTTGGTCTCGATCAGGTCGGCGCCGGCGGCCAGGTAGCCTTCATGGATGTCGCGGATCACGTCCGGGCGCGTGAGGCTGAGCAGCTCGTTGTTGCCCTTGACGTCCCTGCCAAAGTCCTGGAACCGTTCGCCGCGGTAGTCGGCCTCGGTGAGCCTGAAGCGCTGGATCATGGTGCCCATGGCCCCGTCGAGAATGACGATGCGGTGTTTGAGAATCTCAGGCAGCGCAGCGGCGCGTGTGTAGGTCAGGGGTTTCATCCCTCTATTGTAAAAACCCCGGTTTCAGCCGCCCTGCCAGCGTGCATGGCCAGCTGCCCGCAGCTGGCAGGCAGGGCATTGGCCACAGCCATAGCCCCAGGGGTGGCGCAGGCTGCGTTCGCCCAGATAGCAGGTGTGGCTGTGCTCGACGATCAGGTCGACCAGCGCCTGACCGCCACCCGCCGGATCGGCCTGATGCCCCAGATCGTGCGCCAGCTGCCAGGTCTGCGCCTTGTCTATCCACATGAGCGGCGTATCGATCAGCAGCCGGCGGTCCATGCCCAGCGAGAGCGCGACCTGCATGGCTTTCATGGTGTCGTCGCGGCAGTCGGGATAGCCCGAAAAATCGGTTTCGCACACGCCGGTCACGACGACCTGCAGGTCGCGCCGGTAGGCCAGTGCTGCCGCCAGCGTGAGGAAGAGCAGGTTGCGCCCGGGCACAAAAGTGTTGGGCAGCCCCGAGCTTTGCATGGCAATGGCCGTCTCGCGCGTCAGGCTGGTCTCGCTGATCTGGCCGAGCGCCCGGGCGTCGAGCAAATGGTCTTCGCCCAGCCTGGCCGCCCAGCCCGGAAAGCGCCGGGTGATCGCGTCGCGCACCGCCAGCCGCGCCTGCAGCTCGACCACATGGCGCTGGCCGTAGTCAAAGGCCAGGGTCTCGACGCGTTCGTAGCGCGTGAGTGCATGGGCCAGGCAGGTGCTGGAATCCTGGCCGCCGGAAAAAAGGACAAGGGCGCTGGTGTGCATGGCGGTCGATTGTGGCAGTGCCGAACGACAGAAAGTCGGGAAGGGTTTGTACGTATGTCTAAATAAATTGAATGTCCGTCTAATTTCTGACCATGCAAGCCCTTACGCGCAAACGTCACCGCGCGGTTGACCGCTCAGACCGTCCGGATCGGCCGCTGGCCATACTGCTGGCGGCCGAGAAGTTGTTTGCCCGGCATGGCTACCGTGCCGTCTCGATTCGCCAGATTGCAGAGGAAGCAGGCGTTCCGCTGGCGCTGGTCAGCTATTACCACGGCCAGAAGCACGAACTGTTCAAAGCCATTTTTGACCACTGGCGCCCCACGCTGGACGAGCGCCTTTCACTGCTCGCACAAGCCAGACAAGGGCAGCCCGATGGCGACATGCTGCACCGCATCGTGGAGGCGCTGGTACTGCCGGTACTGCGACTGAGGGCCAGTGTCGAAGGCGAGTACTACGCCCAGCTGGTCGCTCGGGAACTGTTCTACCGCACACCTGAAGCGGCGCAGGTGCTGGCCGATCATTTCGACCCGATGGCGCACGCCTTCATCGATGGCCTGCACACCGCCTGCCCGGGCAGCACACGGGCGCAAGCCGCCTGGGCTTACCAATTCGCCATCGGGGCTTTGCTTCACCACATCAGCGACGACCGGGTCGAGCGTCTGTCCCGCAGCGCCAACCGTGCGGCCAGCGCCGAGGGCGGCCCTTTGCTGATCGAGTTCATCCGCGCCGGCATTGCCGCGGTCCTGGCGCCACCGCAGCGTTCCCTTTCCTCACCCATCCCTCACACTCCAAGGAGACAACCATGAACCGTCGCATTTTTCCTCGCACCCTGCTGGCCGCTGCCCTGGGTCTGGCTCTGGGAGTAGGCGTTCAGGCGCAGCAGGTCATCAAGCTGACTGCTGCAGCTGGACACCCGCCTACTTTTTTATGGGTCAAGACGCTCGATGAGACCTTCATCCCGGAAGTTGACAAGCGACTGGCCGCCGGCGGCAACAAATACAAGGTCGAGTGGACCAAGGCATGGGGCGGCACACTGGTCAAGCTGGGCAGCGAATCCAAAGGCATCGCTGACGGGGTGGCAGACCTGGGCATCGTGAGCACGGTGTTTGAAGCGCCGAAATTTCCTCTGCAGAACGTCTCTTACTTCGCGCCCTTCGGAACCGAAAGCGTGGACCTGATGTCCCGCACGATTGCCGATCTGCAAAAGGGCATTCCCGCCATGGCCGATGCCTGGACCAAGAACAACCTCGTTTACCTGGGCGGCATGTCCCTGGACACGTATCACATCTGGACAAAATTTCCGCTGACGCGTCTTGAGGACCTCAACGGTAAAAAGATCAGCGCGCCGGGACCTTCTGCGAACTGGGTCCGCGGCACAGGTGCTGTGGCGGTTGCCGGTACGCTCAACACCTACTACGAAGACATCAAGTCTGGTGTGTCCGATGGTGCCCTGACATTCACTACCGGTGCATGGGGAGCCAAGCTGCACGAAGTGGCGCCGTACATCACGCGGGTCAATATCGGGTCGCAATTTGCTGGCGGTATTGCGATCAACAAGCAACGCTTTGACAAGCTGCCACCGGAAGTCCAGACGGCCATCCGCGAGGCGGGCGATGCCTGGATGGCGCAATATGCCAAGGCACAGTCGGCTGCAGCCAGCACGCTGCTGCAAAACATGGTGCAAGCCGGTGCCAAGGTCAGCGATCTGCCGGATACGGAGCGCAAGCGCTGGGCCGACGCACTTTCGCCCATTGGCAAGACCTGGGCCGCAGACGCTCAGAACAAGGGATTGCCTGGCAACGATGTGCTCAATGCCTTCAATGCGGCACTGGTCAAGGCGGGCACCAAGATGCCGCGTGACTGGACCAAGTGATGACACAGGCAGTGGGCATACCCGCGGTCGAGCAGCATGAAAGACTGCCGGACAACGCCTACGGCCAGCGCCTGCCGCTGGCCCTGGACCGGCTTTTCAGCATCATGAATGCACTCGGAACCCTCTGGATTCTGGTGCTGATGCTGCTCATCAACCTTGATGTGGTGGGGCGCAACCTGCTGAACGCGCCGGTCAGGGGCGTGACCGAGATGGTGTCACTGTCAATCGTCGGAATTGTGTTCCTACAGCTGGCCGATACCCTGCGCTCCGGGCGCTTCACACGGGCAGAGATTTTGCTTGAATACCTCAAGCGCAAAAGCCCCGCTGCCTGTGATGGACTACAAATGGTCTTTCATCTGCTGGGCCTGTCCTTGATGCTGGTGATCCTTCTGGCAAGCTGGCAGCCACTGGCCGAAGCGGTACGTATTCGGGAATATGTCGGTGCAGTAGGTGATTTCCAGATCCCGGTCTGGCCGATACGCCTGATCACGCTGCTTGGCTTGCTGGCCACAGGCTTGTGCTTTGCCTTGCTGGCCGTACTGGATGTGCGTCGCATGCTGCGCAGGATGGCGTCATGAGCCCGGTCTTCATTGCCATTGCCTCACTGCTGCTCATGCTGGTCCTGATTTATGCAGGCTTGCATGTGGCCATCACCCTGGGGGTGCTGAGTTTCATCGGGGTCTGGCTGATCCGTGACGATGCCAGCGTTGCCGCCAATTTGCTGGCGCAGGCTGTCAATGACGCGATTGCCAGCCACATCTTCGGTGTGGTTCCGCTTTTTGTGCTGACCGGCTTTCTGGTGGCCAAGGCCGATGTGGGCAAGGATGCGTTCGAGGTGGCGAATCAGGCTTTTCGGCGCATTCGCGGAGGTCTGGGTATAGCTACCGTGGCTGCCAACGCGGTGTTTGCTGCCATCACGGGCATTTCCATCGCGTCTGCCGCCGTGTTCAGCCGTGTGGCCGTGCCTCAGATGCTGCGTTTTGGCTACCAGCCAAAGTTTGCGGTGGGCGTGGTGGCTGGCTCGTCGGTGCTGGGCATGCTGATACCGCCCAGCCTTTTGATGATCCTGTATGGCTTTCTTTCAGAACAGTCCGTCGGCGACCTTTTTGCCGCTGGCATCGTGCCTGGCCTGCTGCTGGCCCTGGCCTTTGCGCTGACGATTCTGGCCATGGCGACCTGGGCGCCGCACAAGGTCTATGCACAGTGCAAGGTCCAGACTGTTGACGATGCCGAACTGATGCCCCTGAGCCGCATGCTGGCGCTGATCGCACCCATCGTGCTGTTGATTGTGATGGTGCTGGGCGGCATTTATGCCGGCTTCTTCACCGCCACCGAAGCAGGTGCCGTGGGTGCGCTGCTTGCACTGGTGATCGGGATTGTGCGGCGAAAACTCAGCTGGAGAGGCTTCTGGGAGGTCCTGATCGAAACCGGCCATGTCACTGTGGCGGTAAGTTTTCTGATCATTTGCGCCAACATCTACACCCGGATGCTGGCCATGAGCGGAACACCGCAAGCCATGGTGGGCTGGATGGCCGCCGCCGGTCTGGGTGTGGCCGCATTTCTCTTTCTCTATGTTCTGCTCATCCTGTTGCTGGGCACCATCATTGACTCGAGCTCGATCATGCTGATCGTGCTGCCCCTCATGCTGCCGATCGCGCAGCAGTTTGGCCTGGATCTGATCTGGTTCGGCGTAATTACTGTAGTGGCCATTGAGGTGGGCCTGCTCACTCCGCCGTTCGGCCTGAGTGCTTACGTTGTCAAAAGCTCTCTTGGACAAAGCGTGCAGATCAGTATCGGAGACATCTTCCGCGGAACTGGTCCCTTCACGCTGGCCATGCTGGCTGTGCTGGGTCTGCTCTTGCTCTTTCCTCAACTCAGTCTGGTGTTTGTAAGATGAAGGTCACCAATCCCCTGGACGGTTTCACGGTGGATCGTGCTGCGATCCGTTACATCGGCACCGACTTGCAACGGCCCGAGTGCATCCTGGCCGAACGTGACGGCACGCTGTGGGCTGCCGATGCACGTGGCGGTGTGACCAGGCTGGCGCCGGATGGCAGCCAGCAATTCATCGGACAGCGCGCTGACCCCCGGTTCACACAGGCGAGGGCTGCGGATGCGCAAGACTTTGAAGCCAAATTCACACAAGGCACATTGCCCAACGGTCTGGCTTTTGCGCGCAACGGCGATATCCTGATCTCGAATTTCGGTACCGATCAGCTCGAAGTCATGGATCGAGAAGGTGTGACACGGACCTTGTATGACCGCATCGACGGGCAGGCCATCGGAAAAGTCAATTTCGTCCTGCGCGACTCGCGTGACCGCATCTGGATCACCGTCTCCACCCGGGTGAACCCGTGGACACAGGCTGCGGCCAGCCGCGTGTGCGATGGTTACATTGCGGTGGTGGACGAGCATGGACTGCGCGTGGTGGCCGAAGGCTTTTACTTCACGAACGAGGTTCGTCTCGATGCACGAGAGGAATGGCTCTACATCGTCGAGACCACCGGGCCCCACATCACGCGCATGCGTTTGCAAGAATCGGCCAGCGGCGTCAGCCTGACCGACCGCGAGGTGTTCGGTCCTTCGCACCTGGGTGGCTATCCCGATGGCATTGCCTTCGATGCGTACGGCAACCTCTGGTGCACTTTGGTCATGGTTGACCAGCTCATTGCGCTGACCCCGCAAGGCGACAAGTACGTCCTGCTGGACGATGGCGACCCACAGGCCAGCGCCAACCTGCTGCAACGCATGCAGGCCGGCACCGTGCGTGCCGAAGACATGCAAAAGGCACATGGCAGCATCGCGCCCTGGATGGCCAGCATCACCTTTGGGGGTCCCGATCTGCGCACGGTCTACATTGGGAGCCTGCTGGGTCAGCGAATTCCCTTTTTCCGTTCGCCTGTGGCGGGCTTGCCCATGGTCCACTGGTGATTGTTTTCTGACGAACTGGAGCCTGTCATGCCTCGCAAATTTGTCGATCTGTCCATCTACCTCGAAAACGACGTTCTTTCAGATCCGCCCGCATTTGCGCCAAAGATCGAGTATCTGACGCACGAGAACACCGTCGAGCAAATCGCCAGCTTCTTTCCCGGGCTGCAGAAAGGGGATCTGCCCGATGGCGAGGGATGGGCTGTCGAGTTCATCCAGTTGTCCACCCATAACGGTACGCACCTGGATGCGCCCTACCATTTTCACAGCACGATGAACAATGCGCTGGGTGAAAAAGAGCGTGCGATTGCCATCCATGAGGTCCCACTGGAATGGTGTTTCCAGCCTGGAGTCAAACTGGATTTCCGGCACTTCGAGGACGGCTATGTGGTCACTGCAGCCGATGTGGAAGCGGAGCTCAAGCGCATCGGCCACGAACTGCAACCCTTGGAAATCGTGGTGGTGAACACCCGCGCGGGCACACGCTACGGCCAGCCAGACTATGTGGCTTCAGGTTGCGGCATGGGCTATGAAGCGACCATGTATCTGCTTGAAAGGGGCGTGCGCCTGACCGGTACCGATGCCTGGAGCTGGGATGCGCCCTTTGTGCACACCGCCCAGAAATACGGGCAGACACAGGATGCCTCGCTGATCTGGGAAGGCCACAAGGCAGGGCGCGACATCGGCTATTGCCATCTGGAAAAGCTGCACAACCTCGAATCGCTTCCGGCCGATGGCTTTTACATCTCGTGTTTTCCCCACAAAATCCGTGGCGCCTCGGCGGGCTGGACACGTGCTGTCGCCATCTTTGATGATGCACTGATGGCCAGCCGATAAACAGAAGTCTGGCAATCGGTGGTCTGGCTGCCGCCCTGTGTTCACAGAACCGGCGGCGCGCCGGCCGGTGCCACAGAGGCGCCCTGGATGCCGTGCCGGCGCATCGCTTCGGAGACAAAACCGCTGGCCTTCATCGCCTCCACAAATTGCGCGAGGTGTTCAGCGGCGGCCTCACCGCGCGACTGCGGCAGGCCCATGGCCTGCTGGATCACCATGAAGCGGCCCGGCAGCAGGCGGTGGCCCGGGTGCTGCGCCAGATCGGCTTGCAGCTGCTGGCGTACGCCGGCCGCCACGTCCAGACCCTGCTGCGCATACTGCGGCACCACCGCCTGCGAGCTGGGCGCACGCACGATCGTGGCCTGCTTGAGTTCACGGCTGAGGAACAGGTCGTAGGCGCTGCCCTGGCCAACCACCACGCGGGTACCGGGCCGGTCCACCTCTTCGTTGGACTGGATCGGTGATGCTTCGGGCACCAGGTAACTGCCCTCGATCAGCACATAGGGCGCGGTAAAGCGCAAGCCCTCGCCGCGCAGCGGGTCGATGGCAAAAAAGCCGATGTCGGCGCGCTCCTCGCGCACGGCCAGCACCGACTGGTTGGCGGTGTCGAACACCACCAGATCAACGTCCACGCCCAGTTGCTGCGCGAGTGCGCGCGCCAGGTCGATCGAAACGCCAAAGGGTTGGCCCGTCTCGGCCTTCTTTTTGGCCAGGATCGGGTTGCCCATGTTGATGGAGGCGCGCAGCGTGCCCGTGGGGGCGAAGGCCTGGCGCAGGGGGGCGGAAACGCTCATGGTTGAACCGTCAGAAAGCAGGACATGGAGGATGCGCATCCTGACACAGCTGCCTGACGTCAGACCAACCCGCCCAATATGCGGACACCCGGTTTTGTGACCGACAATAAGGCCGTCCTGCTGTCACCCATCCCCGCCTTGTCCCCTCACCTGCCCATCCTGCGCGAAGTCTTCGGCTACGACGCCTTTCGCGGCCCGCAGCAGGCCATCATTGACCATGTGGCCGCTGGGGGTGACGCGCTGGTGCTGATGCCCACCGGCGGCGGCAAGAGCCTGTGCTACCAGATCCCGGCCATTGCGCGCCAGCGCGCCGGCCTCGGCGTGACCATCGTCGTCTCGCCACTGATTGCGCTCATGCACGACCAGGTCGGCGCGCTGCACGAGGCCGGGGTGGAAGCGGCCTTCCTCAACAGCACGCTCAGCAGCGAAGAAGCCTTTGACACCGAGCGCCGAATGCTGCGCGGCGAGATCACGCTGCTGTATGCCGCTCCCGAGCGGGTGACCACCGCCAAGTTCCTCGGCCAGCTCGAATCGCTGCGCGAACGCGGGCTGCTGAGTCTGTTTGCCATCGACGAAGCGCATTGCGTGAGCCAGTGGGGCCACGATTTCCGGCCCGAATACCGCGGCCTGGCCGTGCTGCATGAGCGCTTTGCCGATGTGCCGCGCGTGGCGCTGACCGCCACCGCCGACGCCCTGACCCGCGCCGACATCGTCGAGCGGCTGCAGCTGCAGGCCGCACGGCAGTTCGTCAGCAGCTTTGACCGGCCCAACATCCGCTACACCATCGTCGAGAAAAAGGACGCCAGCACCCAGCTGCTGCGCTTCATCGAACGCGAACATGCGGACGAGGCGGGTGTGGTCTATTGCCAGTCGCGCAAGCGGGTGGAAGAAGTGGCCGAGCAACTGGTGCAGGCCGGCATTCGCGCGCTGCCCTACCACGCGGGCCTGGCGCCCGAGCTGCGGCAAAAGCACCAGAACGAATTCCTGCGCGAAGACGGCGTGGTGATGGTCGCGACCATCGCTTTTGGCATGGGCATCGACAAGCCCGATGTGCGCTTTGTCGCGCACCTGGACATGCCCAAGAACATCGAAGGCTACTACCAGGAGACCGGCCGCGCCGGGCGCGACGGGTTGGCGTCTGACGCCTGGATGGCCTACGGCCTGCAGGACGTGGTCAACCAGCGGCGCATGATCGACGAGAGTCCTGCGGCTGAAGAATTCAAGCAGGTCATGCGCGGCAAGCTCGATGCGCTGCTGGCCCTGGCCGAAGCCACCGACTGCCGACGCGCGCGATTGCTGGGCTACTTTGGCGAGGCCTACAGCGGTCAACAGGATGCAGGCGGCGGCATCTACATGCCCTACTGCGGCAACTGCGACAACTGCGTGCACCCGCCCGAGGTGTGGGACGGCACCGATGCCGCACGCAAGCTCCTGTCAACGGTGTACCGCTGCCAGCAGGCCAGCCGCAGCGGCTTTGGCGCCGCGCACACCATGGACATCGTGCGCGGCAAGCTCACTGACAAGGTCAAACAGCGCGGGCACGACACGCTCAGCACCTTTGGCGTGGGCGCTGACTACAGCGAGCAGCAACTGCGCGCCGTGCTGCGCCAGCTGATCGCCATGGGCGCGCTGCATGTGCGCAGCGAAGAGGGTTTCAACACGCTCGAGCTGACCGAAGGCTCGCGGCCGGTGCTGCGCGGCGAGCAATCCGTGCTGCTGCGCGAATCGGTTACAGCCGAGAAAGCCCCTCGGGGTTCGCGCAGCAAGACGCACACTGCCCCCGCCGTGGCTGCCGCCAATCTGGATCCGAACGCGATGGTGCGTTTCATCCACCTCAAGGCGTGGCGTGCCGAAGTGGCTCGCGAGCACAACCTGCCGGCCTATGTGATCTTCCACGACGCCACGCTGGCCGCCATTGCCCAGGCCGCGCCGCAGTCGCTGGGCGACCTGCAGGGCATCAGCGGTATCGGCATCAAAAAGCTCGAAGCGTATGGCGAGCAGGTGCTTCGGGTTTGCCAGGCCGGCTGAGCGCCGCTCGCTGGCGCACAGACAAGCCGTCGCCACGCACTTAACTTGCAGGCCTTCGTCCTGTTCAAGGAGTGCTTCATGGCTTTTCCCCATCGGCGGCCACTGGCTGCCCTGTCCCTGCTGATTGCCCTGAGCGCCGTGGCTGCGCCGCCTGACCGCAGCCGGACAGAGCCCGTGCCAATGCCCAGATCGAAGCACCCGCAAAGACAACCGTACACCCAGCCGCAGAGGCCACCACAGCATCCGATGCCCGCCGCCCGAGCGCCCATGCACA
>Ga0255165_1000468_pt1 | contig 13418 bp, 3 predicted proteins | sample Atl_Cont_RepB_8d_FD_183182 | JGI IMG/M metagenome (GOLD analysis project Ga0255165, IMG submission 183182) | Freshwater microbial communities from Altamaha River, Georgia, United States - Atl_Cont_RepB_8d | ecosystem: Environmental > Aquatic > Freshwater > River | place: USA: Georgia | collected... | reverse complement strand
GCCTGCGGATTTTATGGAGCGGGTTGCTGAGACTTATGGTGACCCTTCAGCGTTTTCTGAGGTGGTTTTTGGGTCGCCTTTGCATGCTGGGCAGCGTCGGTATGCGGCGAATGCGAAGTCTGATGTAAACTTTTTGTTGCCGGGTAATTCGTTTGGGAAGACAGAGTTGATTGCCCGGTTGGTAACATATTTTTGTTGGTTTAAGGATGGACCGGAGCGTCCTATGTCTTTTGCGGATTGGTTGTCGCAGGAGTATAAGGCTTTGGTGGCTTCGTTTTCGTATACGATTGGTATGGAGTCTTTTGAGAGGTTGAAGAATTTTTATCAGAACCGGGAGGAGTTTCGGGTTTTGGTGAAGAATATTAAGAATTCTGATGTGACTCGTATTGAGTTTAATAATGGTGCGATTTGCGATTGGGGTTCTTTGGATGGGCAGGGTAAGTTGGTTGAGGCTGCTCGTCGGCGTGTGATTTTTGTGGATGAGGCCGGTCATATTCCGGATTTGGCTGGGACGTTTGATAATATTTTGTATCCTAGGACGATGGGTGTTTCGGGTCGTATTCATTTGTTTGGTACCCCGAAGGCTCATTCGGACCCGTATCTTCTTGAGATTTATGAGAAGGGAAAGGATGGCACTGACCCATTCTATTTTTCACAGTCTGGTTCTGTGTTTGAGAACGAGTTTTGGCCTGACCGGGAAAAGGAACGTGTCTTAGCGAACCCTCGTTACGTTACGGGGTGGGAGGACTGTCCTGAAGGAGGGTGCGAAGAGAATCTTGCTTGTCGTGATGGACAGCATCCGATTCTCACGCAGATGGGGCGTCAGGTCATTTTGGGTGCATTCATTATTGCTGGCGGTTTCTTCTTTAACCGCCATCATATTATGCGAATGTTTTCCGGGGAGCATGAGGGAGTGTGGCTTGGGGATACTCGTTATACGGTAGAACCTGAGCCGGGACGTTTGTATTTGGGTGCTTTTGATTTGGGTGGTAATCGTAAGAGGAAACGTCGCAATGTTGGTTCGGATGCGACGGTTGGGGTTGTGGTTGATTACACGGAACGTCCGTGGAAGATTGTTCGTTACGAATACATTGAGGGTGGTTCTGCTGATTGGCAGCAGAAATACGATTTGATGGCAGATATTTTTAAGCAGTATTCGATGCCGTATCTTCTGATTGATTCTACTGGTCAGATTGATTCGGTGTCGGAGGCTTTGCAGGACCGGGGTGTTGAGGTGGAGGGAATCCATTTTGGCGGTACTGGCTCCAAAAAGTTTGACATGTTGCGTAGTTTGCAACTTGCTTTGGAATTGGAATGGGATAATGTGCGTGGCCTTATTCGTTCCCCAATGATTGACCGTATGAAATATGAGTTGGACCATTATATTATTCCGGATGATGATATTGTTCAGGATAATGTGATGGTGATGGCCATGTTGGTGCATCATTTGGGGCAATGGGAGTTGCCTGCACCTACTATGGGAGAAGTTTTCTAATGTTTGCGGTTAACCCTACTGACGCATCTGACGTGGCTATCACGTTTATTGCGACTTTGCCTGCTATTATTGCGGCTGTTTTGATGATTGGTAAGCGCATGAAGCGGGTTGAGGGTACGGTTGACAACATTCAATCTAATATTCAAACCAATCATGGCAAGAAACCTTCTGAATATTTGGAGATGATTGCTGATATTAAGCAGCAATCGTTAGAGACCAGAATGGATGCTTTGGAAATGAAGGGTCTTGTAGTTGAGCAAGCGGCTGCACTACATGACCACACTATGAATGATGCTAAAAATTTTGATGAGTTGAAGACGCTTATCACGAAACTCTATAAGGAGAATGAATAATGCCGGGTTTTAATGTAAGTGAAACTCTCATTGAGTTTGCAACTTTGAAGCAGGATAATTTGCAACGCAACTATGATTATTACTTGTTGCGTCAGGCAATGAAGGGTAATTTCCGGTGGCCGAGGGATTGGCCGATTCATATTCCTAAGTTGTCGAAGAACATGTGTAAGCCAGTTGTGGAGAAGATGGCTTCATATCTTATTGGTGGCGGGTTTAATTGGAACATTAATCGTCCTAATTCTATTGAGTTTCGTGAGTCCGCTGAGAAGTCTGAGAAGATTTTGAAGCGACTTCTTGATTTGTCTCGTTCTGATGTGCAGTTTATGGAGGGTGCGAAGACTGGTGCAAAGTTGGGTCGCACTATTTATAAGGTTTATAAGAAGGGAAATAAGGGCGCTGAGCACGCTTGTTTCTCGTATTGTCAACCAGATTATTTTTATGGCGTTCCGGTTGGGGCAGAGTCTCCCGGCGAGTTTTCTATTGTGTATTATTCTTATCCGATTGATAAGGCTGAGGCTGTTCGACGTTTCGGTAAGGGCAATTATAAGTCTGAAGGTGAAATGTCTGAAGGTGACCGTTATGACCGTAAGCGGGAACAGAATCAATGGACTACTGTTGAGTCCCGTCGTCGTATCCCGGTTTTAGAGGTGTGGAGTAAGGATTCTTATTTGCTTCAGGTTGGTGGTATCACTAAATATAATGGTGATAATCCGTATAAGTGGACTGACACTAACGAAGGTTTTATTCCGTTTGTTGTTATTGAAAACATTCGCTCGGATGAGGATGGTTTTGGTGAGGCCGATATTTCTCAGGGGCGTTTGATTAATGAGCGTATGAATTATCTTTTGTCTCGCCGTGACCATATTGTGAATCGTTGGCTTACGCCTACGATTACTTGGGAGGGTGCGCCACAGAATTATGCTGAGATTCTTGCTCAGTCCATGTCGGGTGGTGGCGCTATTCCGATGCGTCTTGGTTCTCGGATTGGTTTCTTGTCATATGACCGTCCGAATGAGGCTGTGGCGCAGCAGATTGCTGAATTGCGTGCAACTTTCTTAGAGGTTTGCGGCATGAATGAGGCTGCTTATCAAGGTATTGTTCAGGGTAGTATTAATACTGGTCCTGCTTTGGATGTTCAGTTTCAACCTTTGATTTCTACTATTCAGAAGAAGCGTCGTGAGTGGGAGATTGGTCTCCGTAATTTATTTGCAATGATGCTTCAGGTGCAGGAAGATATTGGTCCGTCTGTTGCTTTGGGTACTGCTATTGTTATGGCTACAAATAAGAGTCAGATTGCAGTTCCGGGAACTCAGGAAACAGGGCCTAGTCGTGATGGTATGCTTGTAAATCTTTCTGGTACTGATATTCAGGGTTTGCGTGATGTTACGATTTCTTGGCCGGGTGTGTTGCCGAAGGATGATTTTGCGGCATCTAATCTTGAACTTCAGAAGATGCAGGCTGGTTTGCAGTCGATTTATACGACAATGGAGAAGTTGGGTGAGGAGTATCCCAATGACGAGATTCAGCGTATTCGAGTTGAGAATGAGGACCCGGCGTTGCGTGGCGAGAAGGTTGCCGAACAGACTCGCGCTTTGACTCCTCTTTTGAAGCAGCAGGCTGACCAGCAGTTCCAGCAGCAACAGCAAATGGCTCAACCCCAGATGCCGCCGTCTGAAATGGCGGGGCAGATGGGACAGTTGCCTCCGGGAGAACAGATGGGGGGCGGCACGGATAATATTGGGATGAGGATGCGTGAACTTGCACGTTCTAGACAGGCTTCTTTGCAGGATAACGGCGAGTTTCCGGTTCTTGATATGACTGGTGGTGGTATGTAATGGCTCTTTTTTCTGATATTATAAATCAGGCACGTCAAGCAATTCTTAATGCGACTAGAAACCAGCAGCAGAATACTGGTGGTTTAATTTATAGGGATGGACGTAATCCCAATTGGCCCAGTGCGGGTATTGTTGCACCAGATTATAGTGGTCCAACTAACCCAACTCGTCCGTATGAATCTAATGAAGACCTTCTGAGAACAATAGCATTACGCAATGCGGCTGAAATGGCATCACGCAATGCGGCTGAGCAGGAACGTCAACGTCTTTTGGCTGAACGTCAAGCCAAGATTGCTGCTACGACTGCGCGCGCACAGGAACTGGCAAAACAGGCTATTTTGCGTCGTCCGCTAGAATTTGTTGACAAGTTGCGTGCTCCACTTCAGGTTGCTGCTGCTCGTGATGTTGTAAGTTCCGCTTTGCAGCAGGAACGCAGTGGTGCTATTGCAAATGTGACTGCACAGACTGGTAGAAATCCTCTTTTTACGCAGGCTCAGGCAATGCTTCCGGGCATTGGCGTGCGACCTCAACAGGTTACTGAGAATATTCGTCAGCAAACTGCTAGTATTAGAAATATTGGTGAGGCTAAAACCTATTTTGAAAAGGCGTATCAACAGGGAATTACGCCGGGTAGTGAAGAGGCTCAAAATATTTTCAAGGAGACGGTTAAGCGATATACTGGCGCTGGTGCTGTTGAGGTTCAAAAGCCGGAACAGTTTGCTGAGCAGGGTCCTGCTCTTAAGATTGAACCAACAAATTTGCAACCTTTTGATTATGGAACGATTGCTTCTAGGCGTTATGAAATTCCTGTTACTTTTGGTTCTCGCGGAATTGGTGACCTTCCATATTATCGTGGTCAAACGCTAGAAACAATTTATAAACAATTTTATGGTGCAGATTCCATTCCGGATTACAGTATGCGTGTTTGGAATGGGCCTGCTGCAATTGCTATTCGTGCTGCTGAAGCCTTGAATCGCAAGGTTGGTTTGGACCGTCAAAGCGCAAAAGATAAAGGCGTTTTGCCGTCTGCTCAGGTTGAAGAGCAATATATTTCTCAGGCGAAATTGTATCTTGACCTTGCAGACCAGATGCAACAGGTTCAAGACGCAGGTTTGAATCCTCTCGATATTCCAGATATCAAAACTGTGTTTCCCGGCATTCAGCGTGCTGCCTATTTGGGGCAGCAACAGTTGGCGAAGACTGATGAGATGATTAATGTTGCAAACGAGAGGATGCGTAAGGAACAGGAAAAGAAGGAAAGCGGTTTTTCTGCTTGGATGCAAAGTAGAATAGGTTGGATTACTGACAATTGGGATTGGTTGCGTTGGATTCCAAATCCGGGTCTTGGAATGATTCCAACTCAGGCTGCTTTGACGGCGCTCAATGCGCCGCTTGACACTGTATTCACTGTTCCATATTATTCATATCGTAATGCCAGAATGAATGGCAAAACTCAGGCAGAAGCATTTATTCTTTCTATGGATGCTATTGCTTCTGGTAAAAGTTTTTTGAGTGCCATTGGTCTTGATGTTTCTGATTTGCCTCAGTTTGGATGGCTTGAAAAAAGCGATTGGAATAAACTCATTGGTGAAGTTCGTAGTGTTGAGTCCCGTGAGGAATTGAAGGCTACACAACGGGCTAATGACCAGCCAGAATTGCGTTCTTTTGGTGAAGATGTTGTTTATAAACTGACCGGACGTTATGACGCGACTGTCTTGACCGACCCCCAACTTGGTTTTTTGTTTGGACCAATGGCTGGTCTTGTTTCTTACGGGGTAAGTGCACTACATAATAGTGGACTCGTTAAGTCTGTTCCGGTTTTTGGCGATGATATTTGGAAGGCTGAAAATTGGCTTTTGGGACGTGCAACATTTTCTGGTCCAATTGATTTGATTGCTTCTGTTGTATTTGACCCTTTGACTTACACTCCTCTTATTGCTGCTAAAGCATCTGAACCTTTGCAAATTGGTGCTCGTGCTGCTGCACGAGAAGCCACTGCCGCTGCGGCACGTCAAGCCGAAAAGAAAATTGCTACTGAAGTTACAGAACAAGCAATTGATTACGCCGCATCTGATTCCGGTCGGCTTGCCTCTTTCCTTCGTGTTTTGTTTGGTCGTCAACAGGTGAGTGATGCTGGCGCTGCTGCCGCATCCGCATATCGTCGTGGCGTCATTCTTGAAGGGCGTAATCCCCATATCGAAGGATGGTTTAATGCCGCAAAAGATGTTCTTTCTTCTTCTGCTACTGACGCTATCAAACTGAAGAAAGCATTTCCAGACCTTGTGGAAGACACAATCCTTAAGATTGTTAAGGCAGCCGAAGAGTTCAATAGTGTTGAACGTCTTACTCGTGCATTGAATGAAGGTGTTGAAGATGCCCTTAAGGTGTCTGATGACATTATTCGTGCAGTCGTTAAGGCCGGCAAGGAAGGTGGAAGCACTGAAGCAGCATTTAAGATGCTGCAAGAACTTGCCATTGAAGGTCAAGTTCCTATTAAGATTAATCTTCGCCGTCAGTTTGCTGGTTTTGTTGATAATCTTACTTTGAATCGTGGAACGATGGGTCCTTCCGGTCGTCAGGCTTCTCGTGTGGCGGCTGGCAGGAATGTTCCTGTATATCTTGGGCGTTCTTCGGTAAAGCCTCGCGTGGGTGCTTTTGTGTCCAACTTAGAGCGTTGGGCTGGAAGAATTGGCGCATATGGCGATATTGTTGGAAATACACTGACTGAGCGCATTGATTGGGTTGCTAACGTTCTTGCTGAAAAGCAGGGATATAGTGTTGGAGACTGGTATGTGAAAAAGTTTCCTGACTATGCGGCAGGTAATGATGATTTTGAAATGAGGTTTGATGACCTCCTTGAAATTACTGCCGATTATATTGACGATATGCCCGGTGTGGAACGTTTCCTTTTGGAAGCGAGAGATGCTACTGTTAACAATCCTAATGCAGATAAGATTCTTCGCAATACTGAAGTTATTATTCATCTTGCAACTAGCGAGGACACTGAGACTCGTGAGTTGGGTAAAGAACTTATTGCCCGTCTTGGATATTCCACCTATAAGAGTGAAGATGAAGTTGCAGAAGCATTGAAGACTATTGCTTTGCGGACTGGTGAAAAGTCTCCACGTCGTCAGGCTTTGTCGAAGTGGATTGAACCCGGTCAAGAAGGTTCTGCTGAATCTTTTGTTTATGACGAGGTTGCAAATGCGGAAAAGCGAATTGATAAGGAAACAAATCGGCTTATCGGCGTTTTGAGTGACATGCAAGGCAAGTTGGATAGGGCTGAACAGGCTCGTGTTCGTCTTGGCAATATGTATAATTCTTTGACTGATTCGTTGCGTATGCTTCTTGTCGGTCGTGGTGTTTCTCAACGGGCTTGGGAGGAAGAGGACCGCAATCTGGTTCGTCTCATCACAAATTATCGCGAGTCGTTTGCCAAGTCTATTGATTCGCTGAATACACGCATGAAAAATGTTGATGGTGAAATTGCTTTTTATGATATGAAGCGTTTGGCCCGTGGCGAATTAGATGATGTTGATGCTGCAAAATATGTTGATTTACTTGAACGGAAAAAGACTGTTCAGAATCAAATTGATGCTGTCAGGGATTTGGAAAAGCAAACTGTTGATGGCGTTGAAGCAAAACGTGTTACGTTGCGTACAGAGTTTAGAGGCACTTTGACGGGCACTCAAAAATATCTTGAAGATATGCTTGTTGCTCGCATCAAGCGTATGGGCGAGTTGATTGATGCGGTTCCTTCTGAGGCTGAAATTGCTGCTCTTGATTTGGAGGAGCGTGCCGCTTGGCGCAAAATGCTTTACGGCGAAGGTGAAGAAAAGGTTACTAATTCTATTGAGAGATATGCTCTTGTCTATCAAGAGGTGTATGGATTAGAGCCTAATCAGTTTGATGATTTGTTTATACGTGATGTTGTTTTGGCTGTTAAACAGCCTGAACAAATGACGTATCCGCAGTTGACATCTGCCGAACAATCTATGGCTGATTATGCTATGGGGACTGTTCAACAGTCACAAAAAGCATTGGAGGGTACTGCTCCTATTGTGGGTCCCGTGCGTGCGCGCATTACAGATGTTGAGTCTATGGCCGCTGGGGCGCAACCTGCATCACTTAAACAATTGTATGCTCGTATTGCAGGTCTTCCTCCTGCGGTTCAAGAATATATGCGAAATAAAATTGGTTATATTCTTCTTGGACCGGAACAAGTCGCTGATGATGCTTTAACCCGTTTGGCTAAAGATGTTGAACTTCTTATTTCTCGCAGGGGTCTTGCTGAGAAGGTTGCTGAAGAGATTAATAAGAGTTCTTCTTTGGCTCAGTACGTGTCTGCTTTGACGGCTTCAGAAAAACGTGGTACTCGGGGTTTGAAAACTATTTCAAAGTTGGCTTTGAGTATTAACGAGTCTGTTGCTCCTAGAGTTATCCGCTGGGAGTATTCAAGCAATGAGGGCTTGAACGTTATGCGCCGTTTAGAGGACTTTGAACGTGTTGCTCAGTCTTATGGGTTTGATTCCGCTACTCGTGCTCAGATGCGTCGGCGCATTATGGAAATGCAAAGTCCTTCTGAAATGTATGATTTTATTCGTGAGATGCAACGGGCTTGGGCCGTTGCTAATGGCGCTCCTGTTGATTTGTTGACAAAAAAGCAAAACAACAAGTGGAGTCAAACAATTACGGCTTTTGCTACGGCGAATCCTGAGTTTGCAAAAAACATTCTTGGCATTGAGAAACTTGAGGGTGCCGACGTTGTGCGTGGCGTTGCTATGCTTGCACAGTTGAGCAAGCAAATCTCTGTTATTTCTGCTGAGGATGCTACTTTGGAGTTGTATCGTTGGCTGTATAAAAATGACCCTTCTAGGGCTACGCGCCTTCTTAATGGAGTTAGAACTCTACCAACAAGGGCATCTGAAAGTGCCCTAGGCAAACTTGCTAAGGCAAGTCACAGCATGTGGAAGTTTACTGTTGTAACAAATCTTCCAAATATTGCTATTGGTGCTGTTGGTGGTTTCTTCTTTGGTGACCCACGGGACCCTGACACTCCCGATTTTTGGGAGCGAATTAAATTTGCGGGCGTTGGTGGTCTTATTGGTGCTGTTTCTGGCGTGCGTTATATTGCTCGTGTTGCCGGTATTGAAGAACGTCTTATTCGTTATTCTTTGAGTCGCGGTTTGTTCCCAACAGAGTGGATTCCGGGTATTTCTCGTTTGTGGGCTGAACATGGAGTTGAACTTCCCGCTCGCCATCTTGATGATTTGGTGGGTTCCGTTAGGTATCCGACGAAGCATCTTGAATACAATAGGGTTATTGCTGGCGTTGGGGACGAGTGGATTCCGATTGCTCAGGATAATGTTCATTTTATTGATGCTTGGCATCGTATTGTTAATCGTCAGGTTAATCCATCTAAAAACATTTTGGATAGAATTGTTTTGGAGTGGTATGGAAAGCCAAATGCTGGTAAGAATGCTTGGCGTAATGTTGCTACAGAGTGGCTTGAGTCACCGCAGGGTTCACGTGAGTTGAATTCTCTGCTGAATTCTTATGGTGGCCCAAAGAACATTGAACAACTTCTTGACCGTCTAGAAATTTTCTTTGGAACTTATCTTAATAATTATGAGTTGCGTCAAATGCTTCTTAGTGGAGTTGAGGTTGATAGAAAGTTTTTGAAGGAACTTATGGACGCTGGACAGGCTCCAAAGGTTGTTCACTCTGTTAAGAGTTGGGTTATTCCGTCTAATTTTAAAGAGGCGATGACTCAATGGCAGCAGGTTTCTTCACGAATTATTCTTGAACTTCCTACAACAAAGATGAATCGTATTCCTATGGCTCGGAATATTTATGGTTCGGAATATCGCAGTTTGCGTTCTGCCGGTGTTTCTCCCGAAATTTCTAGGGAGATTGCAGAGCAACGTGCTACTCGTTTGACTAATAAGGTTATGTTCCAGTTGGAGGATGAGTCACGTTTTGCTGCTAAAGCAGATTTCTTTTTCCCATTCCAGCAACCTCGTGAGGAACTTGTCAGAGTGTATGCTGGTCTTGTTTCGGCAAACTGGTCCAGAACACTTCAGTTGACACGTTTGGGTGCAACAGCATTTAATAACGGTAAAGAATCTGGTATATTCTTTGAAAACACAAATGGCGAATGGGTTATGCGAATTCCGGGTTCCGCTTGGCTGTCTCGTGTCGTTGGTGGTCCACAAGAAGGTTATACTCTGACTGTTAAGAATCTTTTCTTCTTGCTTCAGGGGAATGCGTTTGCATCTAATTATTCTTCTACGGATTTCTTTGCCTCAGGTCCATTGTCGCTTGCTGCGGGAGTTCTTCCTGCTCCGGGTGGTCCTTGGTGGATTCTAAGCACTAACGCTGCTTATCGTGCATTCCCGGATATTTTTGATAATCTTCAAGACGAGTATCCAATTATTTATAATCGCTTGTATCCTTATGGGCGTGGGAACAATCTTTTTGGTCCTCAGTCTTTGCGTATGTATGAAACATTTTGGGGTCAAAATACTCCTCCTTGGGATTTTCTTACAAAGGAACAGCAGGAAGGTTCTTTGAATAATCTTCGCAATCAGGTTATTCAGGAACTTCTGTATGCGAATAGTGATGACCCGAACTATGTTGAATATCTTAAAACCGAGGAAGGTCAGGATGAGATTTACCGTAATCTTGGTGCTCTTCTTTTGACGTGGAGTGCGGTTCAGGCTGTGACGCCTGCACCAGCACGACCAATCATGCCGGGACGTAATGAATTTGATGCTTTGACTAAAGAGTATGAGAAACTTTTTGGCAAGGATAAAGTTTATGAAAAGGTTATGGAGTTGCGTCCGGATATGGCTCCGTTTTTCCAGCGCAAGACAACAGATGTTGTTGATGATTTTGATGACTGGTTGAACAGTTACGGTTACAGGGCTACAGACCTTGTTCGTGGTGAGTCGCGTTATCTTACTTCGGAAGAGTTTCTTAAAGAATTTAAGCAGGCACGTGACCGCAGACAGGCTTATAGCGAATATAATCTTGCTTGGAATGGTTATTACAATAATCCTTCTGAACGGTTTATGGAAATTGAGCGTGTAAAGAAGAAGTGGGCTTCTGCTGATATCCAATTTGATAACGATTACTTTATGCGTCGTGAACTTTCTCGCATCGTCTACGAGGTTCCTGAAGGGGACCAAGATGTTGAGTTGGACGCATGGCGTCGTGAGTATAAGGTTTCTCCTGAGAGGTATGTGTCTCTTTTGAAGGAGTTGCGTAATTTCAGGATTGACCCTTATCAGAATGCTCGTGATTATGAGGATATTTACGACATTGTTGCTGAGCGCAGTCAGCGTGGTGGACAGTCGGTGCAGGATATTGTTGCTACTCTTTCGCCCGCAGAGCAGGCGAAATATTGGCAGTATCAAATGGCTTCTATTCCTTATATCGACCGCAAGCCTTTGGAGTCGGAGTTTGCTGCTACTCGTCGTGCCGATGATGCTACTGCACTGTGGAAATCATATAAGTCTCTTCTAAATGAAGTGTATGCTAAGTATAGTTTCCTTGGTGGTGACAGGGCGATAAAGCCGGAAACAACAGTTACTCAGGCTCGCAATAATTTGCTTAGAAAGAATCAAGATGTTATTGATGTTTTGAATGAGCAGATTGGTTTGCTTTATGATGCCATGAATGATGCTGCTGCTAAGCAGGATTGGGTTACTTGGCGTTCATTGAAAAATCAGCGTGATGATTTGAATTCTCAGCGTTTGGTTGTTCTGAAGGACCTTTATAATAAATATCCGGATTTGCAGCAATTTCAGGATGATGTGAAAACGATGCTATTTTTGCTTGAGAATCCGGATTCTAAGTCCGCTCAGGATTCTTTGCGTATTCTTGGTGAGCGTTATGCTCAACTTGGAATTCCTTATCTTGTGTTCGATTCTGAACAAAAGAATTTCCTTCGCATGTCTACGGAAATGCGTAGGAATTATAAGAGTTCTTTGACATATCGTTTGAATCTTGACAAGGGGCAGATTGGCAAGTTGTATTGGGAGTTTTTGACTCCTTTCCAAAAGGATATGCTGGAAAAGGCTGGTTTGCCTGACACTGCTTTGGAGCAGTGGAAGGGGGAGCAGTACGGCACTTCTGGATATGGTGGAAGGACAAGTACTCGAAATGAGTTGGCTTATGCCTATGAGATTATGTCTCAGGCAAATAAGCGACCAAAGGGTGCAAAGGCTCCTGCCGCTTACGAGCAATACAAGTTGATTCCTGCTTCTAATTCGGCTGCTCGCAGTCGTTTCTTGAAGGAACATCCGGAGGTTGCTGAGTGGATTAAACTTGGTCCGTTTGCCAATATGAGCGAAATTGACCGTTTGATTGTGACAAACATTCTTGTGAAATCTGGTAAGTGGGAAGGTGACGTGATGGATGATACTGAAATCACTAACCTTGCTTGGGCTAGGGAGCAGTTGAAAACGTGGTCGAAGAGGGTTGGGGAGCGTCCTGAGGCTTACGATATTTGGCTGAATATGCCCACCGGTGTGGATAAGGCTGTTTATTTGGAACAGCATCCGGAGGTTCAGCAGTGGATTTCTGCTGGTCCGATGGCGAATATGCCGGATTCCTATAAGGAAGTTGTTCGGGATATTATGGTTAGGTATGGTGAGTGGTCTGAGGGGAATGACCCGCTTGGTGAGGTTATTTCCGGATTTTATGCTACCCCCGCTTCTCGTCGCCAGAAATATCTTGACGACCATCCGGAGTTGAAGTCTTACTGGAAGGCAATTCGTACTCCGGAGGAGCAGCGAATGGCCGATTTGACGGAAAGGTATTTTGCTCTTCAGGATGGTACTGCTAGGAAGATTTTCTTGTCGGCTTATCCGGAGTTGAAGCAGTATTTTGTGGATTCTCGGCTTAAGCGGTATGAGAATTTCTTGGCTAAGGTTGCTCAGTATATGGGCGCTAATCCGGATGTTTTCAATGATTATGTTGAGCGTCAGCAGGTTATTTTGACTGAGTTGATTAAGCGTTTTGGTACTCCGTCCCTCATTCGTGAGCGGATTTCGGCCCCGGTTGGTGTTGCTGAGGGTCGTGGGGTCTCGGGGAGGGTCCGTCAGGCCCCTCGCCAGAGGCGGTAAATAACACTTTCCGTAGTTTAATACGGAAAACCTATTCCAACTATCAAGGAGATACAGTTGAGCGAACTGCTCGCTGAGACCGCTCCGCTTGAAGATTCGGCAGTGATGGCTCCCGATGATTCTGGTGCAGTGGAATCGGACAGTGGAGAAGGCTTGGGCAAACATGTCCCGGCTGAACGTTTCAATGGATTGATGTCGAAGTTCAATAAAACGCAGGGGGAACTTGACGCTGAGCGTCAGTATCGTCTGCAACTTGAAGAACGGCTGAATCAGATTGAGGCAGCAAATATCGACATTAACCCAAAGGAGAATACCGTGACTGATGTCACTAATTTGCAATCGCAGGTTGAGATGCTTACTAATCTGCTTGCGAAGCAGCAGGTTGAAAGCGTTCGTCGTGATGTTTTGACTGAGTTTCCTGACATCGCTCCGTTTGTTGATTTGATTGAGGCACCGGACCCGGAATCTTTCCGTAGTCTTGCTTCGACTCTCAATGAGCGGGTGCAGGTTTTGAAGATTTCAGATGGTGCAACTCCGGTTGTGCCAAGCGACATTATTGAAACGGTTGACCCGGTTGGTTCCGTGTCTGCCGAACCCGAAATTG
>Ga0255165_1000464_pt1 | contig 13486 bp, 14 predicted proteins | sample Atl_Cont_RepB_8d_FD_183182 | JGI IMG/M metagenome (GOLD analysis project Ga0255165, IMG submission 183182) | Freshwater microbial communities from Altamaha River, Georgia, United States - Atl_Cont_RepB_8d | ecosystem: Environmental > Aquatic > Freshwater > River | place: USA: Georgia | collected... | reverse complement strand
AGGGCCTGCAGCAAGGCGGCGCGCTCTGCTTCAGTGCGTGCCAGCAGCCGCGAGCCCGGCACCGGGGTAAAGGGTGAGGCCACGATGGCCTTGGGGTAGTAGGACAGACCATGCCGTTCGTAGGCCTCGGCCCAGGCCCAGTCGAACACGTATTCGCCACGCGAATGGCCCTTGAGCCAGACCGGGCAGGCGGCGGCCAGGGCGTCGCCCTGCCACAGGGTGAAGAGGTGAAGGGCCCAGCCGGTTTGGGGTATGGCTGAGCCGCTGTCCGCCATGGCCTGCAGGTAGGCGTGACGCATGAAAGGCGTCGGCGTGGCCTGCCGTGCCAGCAGCGCGTCCCAGACGTGGGCGTCCACGGCGTCCATGCGGTCAAAGACCCGGGTGACATAATCGCCGCTCACACTGTCCTGCACCTGTATGACTCTCCAGATTTGCGTTGCCCAGCTCAATTTTGTCGTGGGCGACATGGCGGGCAATGCCCAAAAGATCATCGATTGCGCCCGCGAGGCCTATGGCCGCGGCGCCCGGCTCGTGCTCACGCCCGAGCTGTCGATCTGCGGCTACGCCGCCGAAGACCTGTTCCTGCGGCCCGCTTTCATCGATGCCTGCGATGATGCCCTGAAAACCATCGCCCGCGAGCTGGCGGGGTTACAGGGGCTGCATGTGGTGGTCGGCCACCCCGAAGGCGGCGGCCTGCGCACCCGCAGCGTGGCCGTTACGCGCCGCCACAACCGCGCCTCGGTACTCAGTGAAGGTCGGGTCGTGGCCCACTACGACAAGCGCGAACTGCCCAACTACCAGGTGTTCGACGAACGTCGGTATTTCACGCCCGGTGAAGGCGTGGGCGTGTTCGAGGTGGCGGGTGTGCGGGTAGGGCTGCTCATTTGCGAAGACGCCTGGTTCGACGAGCCAGCCCGCCTGGCCCGTGACGCGGGTGCTCAAGTGCTGGCCGTGCTCAATGCCTCGCCCTTCCACGCAGGCAAGGGCGCCGAGCGTGAGCAGCGCATGCGCGAGCGCGTGCAGGACACGGGTCTGCCGCTGGTCTACGCCCACCTGGTGGGGGGGCAGGACGAAGTCATTTTCGAGGGTCGATCCTTTGCGCTGGACGCTGCCGGTGCCGTGGTGGCGCGCGCCGAAGGCTTTCGCGAGGCGGCGCTGGACCTGGAGCTGCATCTGCAGCAGGGCCGTGCCGTGCTCGAATCTGCAACCCTGCAACCCTTGCCCAGCCCCGAGGCCGAGCTGTGGGACGCGCTGGTGCTGGGTGTGCGCGACTACCTGGGCAAGAACGGTTTCAAGGGCGCGATCCTGGGTCTGTCGGGCGGCATCGACTCCGCGCTGGTGCTGGCCATTGCCGTGGATGCGATCGGTGCCGACAAGGTGCATGCGGTCATGATGCCTTCGCCCTACACGGCCGATATCAGCTGGATCGATAGCCGGGAGATGGTCAAGCGCCTGGGCGTGCGTTACGACGAGATCGCGATCGCGTCGCTGTTCGAGGGCTTTCGCGCCGCGCTGGCGGGGCAGTTTGCCGGCCTGCCCGAAGACACCACTGAAGAGAATATCCAGGCCCGCATCCGCGGCACGCTGCTGATGGCCCTGTCCAACAAGACCGGCGCGATTGTGCTGACCACCGGCAACAAGAGTGAGATGGCCACTGGCTACTGCACGCTGTACGGCGACATGGCGGGCGGTTTTGCAGTCATCAAGGATGTGCTCAAGACCAGGGTGTTTGCGCTGGCGCGCTGGCGCAATGCCAATGACCCTTACGGCACCGGCAGCAACCCGATTCCGGAGCGCATCATCACCCGTCCGCCGAGCGCCGAGCTGCGGCCCGACCAAAAGGACCAGGACAGCCTGCCCGAGTACGAGGTGCTGGATGCCATCATTGAGCGCTACATGGAAAACGACGAAGGCATGACCGCGCTGGTGGCCGATGGTTTCGAGCCGGCCGATGTGGAGAAGGTCACCCGCCTGATCAAGCTCAATGAATACAAGCGCCGCCAGGCGCCGGTGGGCATCCGTGTGACGCACCGCAGTTTCGGCAAGGATTGGCGCTATCCTATGACCAACCGTTTTCGCGCCTGATTCCTGAAGGACCCCTACACCATGAAACAAATCACCGCAGTCATCAAACCTTTCAAACTGGAAGAAGTCCGAGAGGGTCTGGCCGAATGTGGCGTGACCGGCCTGACCGTCACCGAAGTCAAGGGCTTTGGTCGCCAGAAGGGTCACACCGAGCTCTACCGCGGTGCCGAATACGTCGTGGACTTCCTGCCCAAGGTCAAGATCGAGGTGGTGGTCAAGGACGATGATGTAGACCGCTGTGTGGACGCCATTGTCAAGGCCGCACGCACCGGCAAGATCGGCGACGGCAAGATCTTCGTGACCTCGGTCGACCGTGTGGTGCGCATCCGCACCGGCGAGCAGGACGACAGCGCAGTCTGAACCTGCGAGCGCTTGCGCCTTTGACCACCAGTGCCCGGCCAGTGTGCCGGGCTTTTTTGTGTCTGCGCAGTGCTCAGAGCCGTTCAGGGTGGGCCGGCGGGTTGAAGCCGGCGGCCTGCACCAGTTCGCGCAGCAAAGGCCCGGCCTGCTCGCCGACCCTAACCAGCGACATCTGCCACTCGTTCATGAAACCTTCGCGCACGACGTCATCGATGAAGTCCATCATGCGCGTGTAGTAGCCACCTGCATTGAGGATGCCGACCGGCTTGTCGTGGTAACCCAGCTGGCGCCAGGCCCAGACTTCGAACAGTTCCTCGAAGGTGCCGATGCCGCCGGGCAGGGCCAGAAAGGCATCGGCGCGTTCCATCATGATGCGCTTGCGAACGTGCATGGTGTCCACCACATGCAGTTCGTCGCAGCCCTCGTGGGCCCATTCGCGCTCGACCAGCGCGGTCGGTATCACGCCCACCACCCGGCCGCCTGCTGCCCGCGTGCTGTCGGCCACGATGCCCATCAGGCCGTTGCGGCCGCCGCCGTACACCAGCTGGCCGCCGTGGCGGCCGATCCATTGGCCCACCTCGGTGGCCAGGGCCGTATACGCCGGGTCGGCGCCGGGTTTGGAGCCGCAGTACACGCAGATGGAAAAAGCAGGACTGGACATGCAGTGCCTCAGGGTTGGAAGAAGGCCCACAGCGCCGCCAGCCAGATGCCGCCGCACAGCAGCAGGCTCAGCAGCACGGCGGCGCTGCCCATGTCCTTGGCGCGCTTGGACAGTGCGTGCCATTCGGGGCCGATGCGGTCAATGCTGGATTCGATGCCGGTGTTGAGCAGCTCCACGATCATCACCAGCAGCACGCTGCCCGCGAGCAGCGCCACTTCCACCCAGCTGCGGCCAATGAAAAACGCCAGCGGCACCAGCACCATGGCCGCCAGCGCTTCCTGCCGGAAGGCGGTTTCACCCCAGCCGGCCGCCAGGCCCTGAAGCGAATAGCCGCCTGCGTGCAGGACGCGCGAGAGGCCTGTGCGCGATTTCTGTGGATTGACTTCGGAAGGAGAAGGGGGTTGCTGGTCGACGGTCATGCCCGGATTGTCGCCCAGAGGAGCCACAGGAACATCTGCCCTGGCAGATCAGCGTTGCGTGATCAGCCGGGTGCCGGCGATGGCATCGTGCCAGAACTGTCGCTCGGGGTGAAAGCGGCTGAGCACCGCCCAGACGGCCACCCAGCCCAGCGTCAGCACCAGCACTTCGGGTGCGGGCAGATCCAGCGGCCAGGTGACCACCAGAGGAGGGGCAAACCACAGCCAGCTGGCCAGATAGCGAACCAGTGCTCGCCCCTGCGTGATCGACCGGCCTTGCCGGTCGACCACGCGGATGTGCCAGGTTTTCATGGCCAGGGTTTGGCCGCGGTGCCAGAACCAGGTGAAGTAGATGCCCAGGATCAGGAAGAGAAAGGCCTGCATGCCAGGCCGGTTGTCCAGCGCGTGCCGAGTCTGGCTGAGGGTGCTGAAGAGGTAACCCGAAATGAAGATCACGCCGAACAACAACATGCCTTCGTAAAGCCAGCAGGCCATTCGGCGTGCCAGACCAGGTGTCACCCGAGTGGAAAACTCATTCATCATCTTGCGGTGTCAAGGTGGGTTCTGCCGCCACGGAGGGAATATTCACCACTGGCTCGCTGGCGGCCGCACTGGCTTGCAAGGCGGGCGTTGGCATGGGCAGCAGGGTCTTGCCATCGACAGGTTGGCGTGGCGGCAGGGCCTGGGGCGGCATGGTACGCAAGGGTGGCTGAACCAGGCGCTCAGGCGCGACAGGATGTCTTGTGGGCGCCGCTGTGCGGGCGGGCGCGAGCGCACCAGAGGAGAGTTTGCGCCTCTCAGACTCGCTCAGGGACTGGTATTCGTCCCAGCGTGACTTCTTCTCTTCCTTGGGAATGCTTTGCAGAAGGTTGAAATTGAGCCGTGCCTGACTGCGTTGTGCTGGGCTCAAGGCGACCCAGGACTTCATGCGATTCTGCATGATCTGCTGTTCCTGAGTCGTCAGATAAGCGAACTGTTGGGCAATCGCCAGCCATTTGCCACGCTGTGTTTCCGTCAACATGCCCCATTTGCCGGCCAGGGGTGCCAAGGCCTGCTTTTCATGGGGTTTGAGTTTTTTCCAGTCGCCCGTGCCCTGCACCTGTTGCTGTTCAGGCACGATGCTGTTGCTGTTGGTCTGTGCCGATGTGCACGTGGTCCAGCACGACAGTGCCAGTGCTGCCAAAATCGTGAACCAGCGGGGGAGCATCAGTGTCCTCCTCAATTCAGTCCTGGCTTGCTGCCTTGGCGGACTGCTGACGCAGGAATTGCATGAAGCCCGGATCGGAGTAGGCTGCAGGAGGAAGGTCATCCACCAGAAGGGCAGTGTCTATTTCTGCCAGTTCTGAGACCGTGCTCTCCACGTCAAACCACTGGACAGCGACAAGACCTGCCACCAGGGCCACCAGGGGTACCGCAGAAGCCAGGCCATGCCAGAAGAGCTTGCCTGCCAGGGGGGGCTCAGACAGTGTCAGGCTGCTGCCTTGCACCACCGCGGAGGAGCGCAAGGACATATGAAGTTGGTGCGCCGAGAGTGCCTGTTGCCGTGCCACACGCAAACGCTCCGTGATGTCATGTGTCAGGGGCGGGCTCGATTCGCTCAGCAGGCTGGCCAGGTTTTGACCCGTGCGGTCCATGGGCTCAGACAGGGTAGGGTGATGGTGCGGCTTCATGGGTGTATCCCTCGGGAAGACAGGATGCGGTGCAAAGCCTGGATGGCTCGGGAGCAATGGGTTTTGACGCTGCCTTCAGTGCAACCCATCACGGCGGCGGTTTCTGCAACGTCCAGTTCTTCCCAATAACGCAGCAGAAAGGCTTCCCGTTGACGAAGGGGCAATTCCATGACGGCGGATTCAATGTGCTGCATGGTCTGCAAACGGCCCGTCCACTGCTCGGCACTTTCCCCCATGGCTTGCTCAGCCTCTCCGGAATGGACTTCGAGCAAGTCGAAATCTTGTCCGTCATCAGTGTCAGCAAAGTTGGACAAGGTCGTGAAATGGGCATTGCGGGTCTTTTGCCGACGAAACCAGTCCAGTGTGGTGTTGGACAGGATGCGCTGAAACAGCAGAGGCAGCTCTGCAATCGGCTTGTCGCCGTAGTGGGTGGAGAGCTTGATCATGCTGTCCTGAACGATGTCCAGAGCGGCATCCTCGTCACGTGCGTTGTAGTACGCACGTTTGAAAGCTTTCTTTTCGACTTGCCTGAGGAAGTCGGAAAGTTCTTTTTCGGTGGCCAAATGGAGACTCGTTGCAGGCAAAGGCAGTGTTTGATTATGGCATCACCCATTTGTGGACGCCGTGATTCCACGGTTTATGGCCTTGAACAGTGCCATAATGCTGGTTTTGCAACTTAAAAACGCAAACGGATCACCATCCGGCGCTTTCACGATCTGGCGCCCATGGTGGTGGTCTCAAGTCCTGAAGCCACCTCACAAGGGTCGAGCCGAGGGGCACCCAAGGTTTTTCGTCAGAGAAATTCACAAAGGTTGAAAATGGAAATCTCCAAGGCTGAAATGGCGTCCGCTGCCGCTGCAAGCGGTCAAGAACTGCGCGGCGCCGAAATCCTCGTCAAGGCCCTGCAGGCCGAAAACGTCAAATACATCTGGGGCTATCCCGGTGGCGCGGTCCTGCACATCTACGACGCCTTCTACAAGCAGGACACGATCGAACACGTGCTGGTGCGCCACGAACAGGCGGCTGTGCATGCGGCCGATGGCTACGCCCGTGCCACCGGCGATGTCGGCGTGGCCCTGGTCACCTCCGGCCCGGGTCTGACCAATGCCGTGACGGGCATTGCCACCGCCTACATGGACAGCATCCCGATGGTGATCATCTCGGGTCAGGTGCCTACGGCCGCGATTGGCCTGGACGCCTTTCAGGAGTGTGACACCGTCGGCATCACCCGTCCCATCGTCAAGCACAACTTCCTGGTCAAGGATGTGCGCGACATGGCCAGCGTGATGAAAAAGGCCTTTCACATCGCCCGCAGCGGCCGCCCTGGCCCGGTGGTGGTGGATGTGCCCAAGGACGTGTCGTTCAACAAGACGCTCTACACCGGCTACCCCGAGTCGATCGAGATGCGCTCGTACAACCCGGTGCGCAAGGGCCACGGCGGCCAGATCCGCAAGGCCCTGCAGCTGCTGATGTCGGCCAAGCGCCCCTACATCTACACCGGCGGCGGCGTGCTGATGAGCGAGGCCAGCGCCGAGCTGCGCGCGCTGGTGGACCTGCTCAATTACCCGGTCACCAACACCTTGATGGGGCTGGGCGCCTTCCCGGCCAGCGACCGTCGTTTTGTCGGCATGCTGGGCATGCACGGCACGCTCGAAGCCAACAACGCCATGCAAAGCTGCGATGTGCTGCTGGCCGTCGGCGCCCGCTTTGACGACCGCGTGATTGGCAACCCCAAGCACTTCGCCTCGGTCGAGCGCAAGATCATCCACATTGACATCGACCCGTCCAGCATTTCCAAGCGCGTCAAGGTCGACGTGCCGATCGTGGGCGACGTCAAGGACGTGCTGACCGAGTTGATCGGCATGATCCGCGAGTCCGGTCTCAAGCCCGATGCTGCGGCACTCAAGGCATGGTGGGACACGATTGAAGGCTGGCGCAGCCGCGACTGCCTCAAGTACGACCGCACCAACACCGAAGTCATCAAGCCACAGATGGTCATCGAGACCCTGTGGAACATGACCAAGGATGTGGACGCCTACGTCACCTCCGACGTGGGCCAGCACCAGATGTGGGCGGCGCAGTACTACCGTTTCGACCAGCCGCGTCGCTGGATCAACTCGGGCGGCCTGGGTACCATGGGTGTGGGCATTCCTTATGCCATGGGCATCAAGCTGGCCAAGCCCGAGAGCGAGGTGTTCTGCGTGACCGGTGAGGGTTCGGTGCAGATGTGCATCCAGGAACTCTCCACCTGCCTGCAGTACAACACCCCGATCAAGGTGCTGTCGCTCAACAACCGCTACCTGGGCATGGTGCGCCAGTGGCAGCAGATCGAGTATTCGGGCCGCTACAGCCACAGCTACATGGACGCGCTGCCCGATTTCGTGAAGCTGGCCGAGGCCTATGGTCACGTCGGCATGCGCATCGAGCGTCCACAAGACGTCGAGGGCGCGCTGATCGAGGCCCGCAAGCTCAAGGACCGCACCGTCTTCATCGACTTCCAGACCGACCCCACCGAGAACGTGTTCCCGATGGTGCAGGCCGGCAAGGGCATCACCGAGATGCTGTTGGGCTCGGAAGACCTTTGAACCTTTAATCCACCTGTTGAATCTATGGACCACCGAGCCTGCGCATTACCGTGCGCAGGGGAGGGTGGCCAAAAGAGGAAGCTGACATGAAACACATCATTGCCGTTCTGATCGAGAACGAAGCCGGGGCCCTGTCCCGTGTCGTGGGCCTGTTTTCGGCCCGTGGCTACAACATTGAATCGCTGACGGTGGCCCCCACCGAAGACCCGAGCCTCTCGCGCATGACGATCCAGACCACCGGGTCGGACGACATCATCGAGCAGATCACCAAGCACCTCAACCGCCTCATTGAAGTGGTCAAGGTGGTGGACCTGACCGAAGGCGCTTACACCGAGCGCGAGCTGATGCTCGTCAAGGTGCGTGCCGTGGGCAAGGAGCGCGAAGAAATGAAACGCATGGCCGACATCTTCCGTGGCCGCGTGATCGACGTCACCGACAAGAGCTACACCATCGAGCTCACCGGCGACTCGTCCAAGAACGACGCCTTTTTGGAGGCGATCGACCGCAGCGCCATTCTGGAGACCGTGCGCACCGGTGCGTGCGGCATCGGGCGCGGCGAGCGCGTCCTGCGCGTCTGAACCCCATTCCTGAACCCCTGACCGATTTCCGAAGGAGAAACCTGTGAAAGTTTTTTACGACAAAGACTGTGACCTGAGCCTGATCAAGGGCAAGACCGTGGCCATCATCGGCTACGGCAGCCAGGGCCACGCACACGCCCAGAACCTCAACGACAGCGGCGTCAAGGTCGTGGTCGGCCTGCGCAAGGGCGGCGCCTCTTGGGACAAGGTCGGCAAGGCCGGCCTGACCGTGATGGAAGTCAACGACGCCGTCAAGGCTGCCGACGTGGTCATGATTCTGTTGCCCGACGAGCAGATCGCCGAGGTCTACAACAACAACGTGGCCCCCAACATCAAGCAGGGCGCCTCGCTGGCATTCGCCCATGGCTTCAACGTGCACTACAACCAGGTCGTGCCCCGCGCCGATCTGGACGTGTGGATGGTCGCCCCCAAGGCCCCCGGCCACACCGTGCGCAGCACCTACACCCAGGGCGGCGGCGTGCCCCACCTGGTGGCCGTGCACCAGGACAAGTCCGGCAAGGCCCGTGACCTGGCCCTGTCGTACGCCATGGCCAACGGTGGCGGCAAGGCCGGCATCATCGAGACCAACTTCAAGGAAGAGACCGAGACCGACCTGTTCGGCGAGCAGGCTGTGCTGTGCGGTGGCGCTGTCGAGCTGATCAAGATGGGCTACGAGACCCTGGTCGAAGCCGGCTACGCCCCCGAGATGGCCTACTTCGAGTGCCTGCATGAGCTGAAACTCATCGTGGACCTGATCTACGAAGGCGGCATTGCCAACATGAACTACTCGATCTCCAACAACGCGGAGTTTGGCGAGTACGTGACCGGCCCCGAGGTGATCAACGAGCAGTCGCGCGCCGCCATGCGCAACGCCCTCAAGCGCATCCAGAACGGTGATTACGCCAAGATGTTCATCCAGGAAGGACGCCTGAACTACCCGAGCATGACCGCCCGTCGCCGCAACACCGCCGACCACAGCATCGAAGTGGTGGGGGCCCAGCTGCGCGCCATGATGCCCTGGATCGCCAAGAACAAGCTGGTGGACCAGACCCGCAACTGATTGGCAAGACCCGCCCGTGAAAAAGGCCACTGCGGTGGCCTTTTTCACGCCTGTCGCCTGGCTTACACTTGCGCGACTTTCAGAAAGATTTGCACCATGCCCATGGGACACGAGAAAACCGAAGAGGCCGAAGGCGGCGCCCGCAAGCCGTCCAAAGGCATCTACATGCTGCCCAACATGATCACGCTCGCCGCCCTGTTTGGCGGTTTTTACGCGGTGGTCATGGCCATGAACGGGCGTTTTGACCTGGCCACGGTCGGTGTCTTCAGTGCCATGGTCCTCGACAGCCTGGACGGCCGCGTGGCCCGCATGACCAACACCCAGAGTGCCTTTGGCGAGCAGATGGATTCGCTCTCGGACATGGTCTCCTTTGGCGCAGCGCCTGCCCTGATTGCGTACGAATGGGCGCTCAAGGGCCTGGGCCGCTGGGGCTGGATAGCGGCTTTCGTCTACTGCGCCTGCGCCGCCTTGCGACTGGCCCGCTTCAACGTCAACACGGCGGTGGTCGACAAGCGGTTTTTCCAGGGCCTGCCTTCGCCGGCGGCGGCGGCGCTGGTGACCGGCTTCATCTGGATCATGTCGGAGAACGCTGTCGCCCGGACGGGTCTGGGCTGGTGGATGTTCGGCATCGCCTTGTATGCGGGATTGACCATGGTCACCAATGTGCCGTTCTACAGCTTCAAGGACATGCACATGAAGAAAAGCGTGCCCTTCGCCGCCATCGTCCTGGTGGCGCTGGGCATTGCCGTGGTCAACATCGACCCCCCCACGGTGCTCTTTGCGCTCTTCGTTTTCTACAGTACAAGCGGCTATGGCCTGTACGCCTGGCGCAAGTTCAAGGGGGAGCCGGTGAGCGTGATCAGCACATCGACCGACGAGCCTGACGAGCGGGGTTTGCACCAATAAACCGGGTGACACGACGGCGAAATTTCTGTGCTAAAGTCATTCCCATGAATCGCAATGCACTGGCTCTACTAATCGCGCCTCACGGGCGGGATGTGTAGCGCACTCACACATTTTCCTAAAGGCCCGTATGCAACCGCAGCGGGCCTTTTGCTTTGATGTGTTTCACAAGCTGCGGTTTCCATCCAGGAGTAAACATGGCTGACAAACTCATCATTTTTGACACCACCTTGCGCGATGGCGAACAGTCGCCAGGCGCGTCCATGACCCGCGACGAGAAGCTGCGCATTGCCCGCCAGCTCGAGCGACTGCGTGTGGATGTCATTGAAGCGGGTTTTGCCGCCAGCTCCAACGGCGATTTCGAGGCGGTGCAGACCATTGCCAACGCCATCAAGGACTCGACCATCTGCTCCCTCTCGCGTGCCAACGACCGGGACATCGCGCGTGCTGCCGAGGCGCTCAAAGGGGCCAACAGCGGTCGAATTCACACCTTCATCGCCACATCGCCCTTGCACATGGAGAAGAAGCTGCGCATGACGCCGGAACAGGTGCTTGAGCAGGCCAAACAGGCGGTGCGCTTTGCACGTAATCTCTGTGCCGACATCGAGTTCAGTGCTGAAGATGGCTACCGCAGCGAGATCGACTTCCTGGCCCGCGTGGTGGAAGCCGTGATTGCTGAAGGCGCCACCACCATCAATATCCCGGACACGGTCGGCTACGCGATTCCGGAGCTGTACGGCAATTTCATCAAGACCCTGCGGGAGAAGGTCCCCAACGCTGACAAGGCCATCTGGTCGGTGCACTGCCACAACGATCTGGGCATGGCGGTCGCCAATTCGCTCGCTGGCGTCAAGGTCGGTGGTGCGCGCCAGATCGAATGCACCATCAACGGCCTCGGTGAGCGCGCCGGCAACTGCTCGCTCGAGGAAGTGGTCATGGCCGTCAAAACCCGCCGCGACCACTTTGGTCTCGATGTGAACATCGACACCCAGCACATCGTCGCTGCCAGCCGCATGGTCAGCCAGACCACGGGTTTTGTGGTGCAGCCCAACAAGGCCGTGGTGGGGGCCAATGCCTTTGCCCATGCCTCGGGCATCCACCAGGACGGTGTGCTCAAGGCCCGTGACACCTACGAGATCATGCGCGCCGAGGACGTGGGCTGGAGTGCCAACAAGATCGTGCTGGGCAAACTCTCCGGGCGCAACGCCTTCAAGCAGCGCCTGCAGGATCTGGGTGTCGAACTCGAGAGCGAAACCGAGATCAATGCCGCATTTGCCCGCTTCAAGGAGCTGGCCGACCGCAAGAGCGAGATCTTCGACGAAGACATATTGGCCCTGGTGAGCGATGAGAGCGTCACCAGCGAGAAGGAGCAATATGGTTTCGTATCGCTGTCCCAGCGCAGCGAAACGGGCGAACAGCCACACGCCTCGATCGTGTTCACGGTCGATGGCAAAGAGGTGCATGGAGATTCCACGGGCAACGGTCCTGTGGATGCCTCGCTCAAGGCCATCGAGTCCCACGTCAAGAGTGGTGCCGAGATGGTGCTCTATTCTGTCAACGCCATCAGTGGCTCGACAGAAAGCCAGGGTGAAGTGACGGTGCGTCTGCAGAACAGCGGCCGTGTGGTCAACGGTGTGGGCGCGGATCCGGACATCGTGGTGGCTTCAGCCAAGGCTTACCTGAGCGCGCTCAACAAGCTCCAGAGCAAGGCGGATCGGGTCGCTGCGCAAGGCTGAAAACAGCGCCTGCTGACTTGCTGTGCAGCATGAATGATGCAGCGCAAGTGCTTGATCTTGCGCAACTTTCATTCAACCGTTAAACTCGGAAACAATTTCATAGTTTTGCTGGTTTGCTGCATGCCTAAAACCGTTTTTGGACGCTGCCTGGGATCAATCCCCTCCTTGCTTCTGACTGTTCTCATGGGCTTGTCCATGGGGCTTGCAGGGATCTCGCAGGCAGCTGCCGAGACCGGATCGTCCCAGAAACGGGCGGTATCCACTGCGAAAAAGAAGACAGCCAAAGCTTCGCCTTCGCGCAGCAAGGTGCGGGCAGCCAAGGCCCGCAAGGAGCCCGCCAGGGTCACTGCGCGACCTTCGTTTGGACAGATGGCTGGCCTGCATGCGGTTGCCGACCCCCTGGATCTGCGCTCGAGTGTGGCCCTCGTGATCGATCAGGACACCCACGAAGTCCTGCTGCGCAAAAACGATCAGGCCGTCCTGCCCATTGCCTCCATCACCAAGCTCATGACCGGACTGGTGGTCTCCGAGGCCCAGTTGCCCATGTCCGAGCTGATCACCATCACACAGGATGACGTGGACACCGAAAAGGGCAGCAGTTCGCGCCTGGCGGTCGGCAGCGTGCTCTCGCGTGGTGATTTGCTGCACCTGGCGCTCATGTCAAGCGAAAACCGGGCCGCCCATGCACTGGGGCGTACCTTCCCTGGCGGCATGAATGTCTTTGTGGCCCGCATGAATGCGCGCGCTCAGCAACTGGGCATGCACGACACCCGGTATGCCGAGCCCACGGGGCTCTCCAGCCGCAACCAGTCCAGCGCACAGGACCTGGCCACGCTGGTGGCTGTCGCTTACAAGGATGCCGCCTTGCGCGAGCTGTCGACATCACCGGGTCGCGAAATCGAAGTCGGACGCCGCGTGCTCCAGTACAACAACACCAACCGACTGGTCAAGAGCCCCCAGTGGGACATCGGTTTGCAAAAGACGGGCTACATTTCCGAAGCTGGCCAGTGTCTGGTGATGCAGGCACAAATTGCCGGCCGCAAGCTCATTCTGGTTTTCCTGGATTCGGCAGGCAAGCTCAGCCGCATTGGGGATGCCGAGCGCGTGCGTCGCTGGCTCGAAGGCGCTGCCCGCACCAGCAATCTGAACCACAGCGCTCTGGCCCGTCAGGGCTGATCGGGCGCTTCTGGCTTGCGGTCACGCCATACCGCAACTCGTCCCTGTCTCAGGCCGCCTTTTTGTAACCCAGCGCCGATGAAATCTGGTCGGCTGTGGCTTGCAGCTTGGCCAGCCATTCCTCGTCCATCCGGTCTGCAGGTGCCGAAATCGACAAGCCCGCCTGCAGCTTGCCCTGGTCATCGTAGATGCCGGCAGCGATGCAGCGCACCCCCATCTCCAGCTCTTCGTTGTCCCGAGCGATGCCATGCTGGCG
>Ga0255165_1000462_pt1 | contig 13529 bp, 14 predicted proteins | sample Atl_Cont_RepB_8d_FD_183182 | JGI IMG/M metagenome (GOLD analysis project Ga0255165, IMG submission 183182) | Freshwater microbial communities from Altamaha River, Georgia, United States - Atl_Cont_RepB_8d | ecosystem: Environmental > Aquatic > Freshwater > River | place: USA: Georgia | collected... | reverse complement strand
AGCCTTGCTCGGCTGCCCGGACATTGCCCTTCGTGACACTGTGGCAGCCAAGCTGCGTGCCAGCGTCACCCTCGGCGATTCGGCCGGAACGCAGGCCATGTTCCAGGTGGCCACCGGCAATGGGGCCGCTTTGACGACACTGGCCACCTGCAAGAGCGACATCCATCGCTCGTTCTGGCTGTATGTGAAGCACCCGGAACTGTTCGACCGTGCCGGTGACGTCGACCACTTCGAACGCCAATCAGCCAACGCCCAGCAACATGACCTGGGCGTCAAAACCATCCCCGACACATCAGATACCGCGCTGGCGGCATTGCGCGCCGATGTTTCGGCGTTCTACCAACGCGAACTGCAATGCGGTGACCGCAGCAAAGCCTACGTCATGGAGCGCAGCCCGGGTGTGTTTTTGCTGAGCGTGCACGTGAAGGACCTGTCCACTGTCCAGCTGGAGTTCCAGGGAGATGACCTCAAGCGCCGGGTTGGCAACCCCAACATCCATTCGGTGTTGGAATATTCAGCCCGCACTGGCGTCACCCGATCTTTGGTCAAGGGCGGCACCAAGTACCACCAGATGCTGCTCAAGGCATTTGCCGAGCATCTGCTGCACACGAGCCTTGATGCGCAGCGATTGATGGCGCCGACACTGGATCTCTCAGCACTTCGCCTCGGGTTCGATGTACCGCAGGCACAGGTCGATGGTTTCAATGTCCTCCAGGTGAAGTCCATCAGCTTGATGAGTCCTGACAACCAGTTGAAAGTTGACTGTACGGCCATGGCGGCAAGCGAGCACCGCTGCGTGACCGATCTCTTGGCAGAAAAGCTGCCCGGCCCATTGGCGGAGAACTGGATGGTCACGGCCGCGCAGATCAATCTGTACTACCCGCCCGAGCCAGGCAAGGCCAGGGCCAAGGCTGTCACCGTCGAGATCACCCGCAAAGGTCGGTTGAACCTGCACAAGTTCGACGCGGCATTGCAGTCGCAGTTGGAAGGCTACCTGGTTGCCTTGGGTATTCTCGGCAAGGGACAGACGCTCAACCCGCAGGACATGGCCACGAGCGACACGTCCAATCTGCAGCCTGCCTACGAGGACTGATCGATGTCGGCTCACCAAGCATGGTCGTTGGTCTGCCGACTGTTCAAGGTTGGCTCGCCAGTGTTCAAAGCAGCGCTATCGCCCGCTGAGGTGAATGCCTGCGCCAACCTGGGCCCAGCGATCAAGCCGACGGTCATCAGCCAGACATTCGCACTGTGTCCCTACTGCCAGCTGCACAGCGGTCAAATCTTCGGCGACGGTAAAGGCGGCCAGATATGCCAGTGCCCAGAGTGCGGTCCCACAGCGCTAACGGCGGAGGATCGGGCAGCCCTGATGTTGGATGAGGGATGGCTCATGTCCAAGCTGCGCATGGCCATGGAAATCGAAAGTCGCGATGGCATCACCGACATCTGTGACGGCGTCTGGCGGCTGGGCGATGCACGTCGCTCGCCGGTGCTGCTGGCCAGAAGTCTGACTCGACTGTGGTCGGATCCGTCCATCTTTGACAGGGTGCGTGTGGCAGGCGCCGACATTCGGGTCATTGCGCCCAAGCCCCGGGAGGTTCGCGGCAACCCTTTTGCCGCAGGCGTTGAGTGGCTGCCGCTTGAGGAACGCTTCACGCTTTATGGTGGTGGGATTGCTTTCATCGGTTCCGACAATGGCCAAGCCCCGCTGATCGCGGCTGAACCTTGGGCCGCCTACCTGGGACCCTTCTCGTCGGACTTCAGGTGGGTGACGCTTGATGACTGGCCACATGGGCCAATCCGCTGCACGGATGGCCAGGCGGCCATCTTCAGGGCGCTCTGGTCATTCAAAGGCGTCAAGGTGAACGCTGAGCGCATCATGCTCAAGGCTGGCCAGGACAGCACGAAACCCAACGACCTGTTCAAGATCAAGAAGGAGAACAAAGGCAAGCCCGAGTACGAGGGGCCGCTGCATGCCTACCGCACGCTCGTGAAATCGACACAGCGTCCGGGAGAGTACTGGATGCCTTGTGCAGCTGAAGAAGCCCAAGAAATTTGATTGAGAAAAATCACAATTTCTGTCATCTAGCCGATTCGCTCCCATGGCGCTTTCCCGACTTCTCTCAAAAACTTTCCTCCCGTCTTGTTCTCAACAAGCTCCACAGGCAAGCGGAACTGACTCCCCAAAGGAAACGCTTGCCGCATGGCACGTGAGCATTGCACGCGCATCGTCGCTGGAAAAGCTTGGCCGTTTATTGGCCGTACCCGGTACTGCGCGTCAGACGGCTCCCCTGGGTTTAGGAATGTTTCGACGACTACGAACATAATTCCTCTCCTAGGACTGAACGGCTTGATTGCTGTGCGCGTTGAAGAAACGAATGCTCTCTTGGAACAGTTTTGCGTGCTCGGGATACTCAAGCGCTTTGATGCCAAAAGCCCGGAAGGTTACTTCTATGAAGTGATCGTTTTTCGTTTTGATGGTCGAAATGTCGTAGACGTGCCGCTGCCCAGTCACCGCCCTGATCCACAAAGGCACTGCTTTCTTGAGTATTTTGGGGTTCCCCTTGATAAGAATCTCGCGCCCCTGAACGTCAACAACAAATGTACCCTCACCTTTTGGCAATGGAAATGTTGAAAGCGGTCCAGTTTCTCTCAGCAGAGGCCACCATCCTGCTTTCTTTTTTTCTAATGCCTCCGCCGAATGCCTTTGAGGTGTGATGGCTGGATCTGTACAGGGATGCTTAGGCCATGGCGGGCCAAGATCGTCGAAGAAAACGGAACCACCCTCGGGAGATTTGTAATAGAAGACAGGTGCGCTGCAGACAGGGCACTTGGCATTAGGGGTGGTGTGACTATCGGCCTTGGACCAATCCGGTAGGGACAACTGCCCATTGGTCTCATAAAAAACGCCGCCCCAGCCACAGTTGCAATCGGGCCGATGATTGTGTGCGTTGCATGGCATGAGCTAGCCTCTCATTTATGTTTGGCCTACAGGCTGACTTGCAACTTGGGTGGCAGTCAAGTCTTGTGAGCACGATACAGTGGATGCAACCCAGCTTTGATAACGCAGAGTTCCCAGATGCCAGGGGGCATCTTTCGATCCCCTGCTTCCCATAACTGCCAAGCCCTCAGACTTACATGCACTAGTTCCGCCGCCTCCCTCTGGGTGTAGCCGAGCGCCTTGCGGGTACTCTTCAGCTGCTCTGGTGTAGGTGATTTAAGCATGATTGCAACTATTTTACGAACAATGTTCGTGCACTCAAAAATTTTCTGTAGAGTTAACGCTGTGCCCCAAAGTTGACAGGAGGAGAGCAGCATGGCGATCTGGTTTTGTGGAATGGAATTCAACTGTCCAAAGCAGTGGGACGAGCTGACAGTCACAGCCGATCCTATGGTTCGCGACTGCGCAGAGTGCGGCAAACCGGTTCACTACGTCGACAGCCAAGTAGAACTAGAAGACGCTGCTGCAAAGGGGAAATGCGTCGCTTTTTACAACCAGGAAAAAGATGACTTGCCGCCCGAGAAGCGACGAGAGCTTCAGCGGACTTGGCGTATCAAGTCGTTGGGGGGCCGGCTTACGCTGGGTCTGCCACGCAGGCCTATGGGTGACAAACTCAAGGCATTCATTGACAAGATGTAGGCGCCGTTTGCGCGCGTTGGTTGCTTCGTTAGCAAGTCTGCCTTGAGTGATTTTTACTCACCATAAATGCTTCAAATAAACTGAATCAATGCCCTATTCTCAATATTTGGAAGAAATCCGCCGCGAGTCGGCCATCAGCCAGCATTTGTGGGTCAAGGTGCTAGGCATGCTTCAACAGAACTGGTGTGTAACCGAGCCAGCACGTGACGGCGGGGTCGACATGGTCTTTTTTGATGACCATGGCGAGGTCTTTGACTGGCTGTCTGCACCTGACCTAGCGACTGCGCATACAGCACTGGACGCTAACGGTTTCAGCTGGATGTGGACCTATTCCAGCTTTTTCAACGCAGCCGGCATGCCGAAATTACCTGCACCCGAAGCGCGCAAACGCAGCCGGCCAGTCTATTCCAGTGGCGAGTACTGGAATGAGCCTTCCGGGTTTGACCGCTTTCCCCCGCGCCATACAGGCGTGCCTATGAGCGCTTCGCGCGATACCTTGCACCGCTTTGTCGATGCGCAGGATCCCGTTTGGTATTCAGTGGTGGAGGAACTAGCCAGCGGCCGCAAGTGCTCGCACTGGATGTGGTTTGCGTTTCCGCAGCTGCGCGGCCTGGGGTCAAGCAGGATGGCCGACTATTTCGGGCTCTCTTCACCCAGCGAAGCCGCCAGTTACTGGGACGACGATGTTCTTGGCAGCCGCTTGCGCAGCTGTATCCACCTGCTATTGGATCTTCCCGATAGCACCAGCGCCCATGCCGTGTTCGGAAAGATTGACGCCATGAAGCTGCGCTCGTGCATGACGGTCTTCGAAAATGCCTCCCACGCAAACGAAAGCGTTGTGGCTGTGTTGGATCGGTATTTCCAGGGTCAGCGCTGCCAGCTGACGCTGGACATCATTCAGGCTTCTGAGCCGGCACGGAGGATGCGGATATCTCGCTGAATCTCTGATCTTCAAAGCAACGGGAAATCTAGAGACTCAATCATCTGCCCCTCCAAACGGCCTAGCGAACTCGAAAAATCGACACACGTATAAGTCCTTGTCACACAAGGCGATGTGCGTGTGCTGTGGCGAAAGAGTCGGCGTCTCTTTGCAGAGAACAGAGGGCAGAAAAGAGTCGAACTGGCCGAAGTGGGCTCCAGCCGTGACCACCCGGTGGCACACGCAAAATGCGCCTGTTCCCCGCGTGTACTGGGGGAAGCCCAAATGAAAACGCCCAACTGAGAGCAGTCGGGCGTTTGTATATGGTGGCACTACGGAATGTGAACGATTCCTGCGGACTGGTTCGGATTCATTGGTGCAAACGCATGCCGCTTCGGGTGTGGCAGTTCGTCAAAAATCTCGCGCTACCAACCCTCCGCAGAAAACTGCATCGACTCCGTATCCCGTCGCAGCGTCACCTCGTGCGGTGACAATGCCAGGTACCAGGTCTGCCGCTCAGCATGGGGCTTGGGCTTGGCGAAGCCCGACGGCGTCAGCAATGCCAGGCACCACGACGGCTTGGGATCTCGGACTGAGCGATACAGAATGCCGCCGACGTTGGCCTCGCGGGCCACGCGCGCAAACTGCTGCGTCGGTGCGTAATCGGTGGGGTGTTGCCAGATGGCGGCATCGGTATCAAAGGGCGGCCGCTGCAAATCGACCACCGGCGTGGCTACCTCTACCCGAAACGCCGTGTGGGCCACTGGCTCGATATGCTCAAGGTCGACGGCGTCCTTCAGAAATTTCCAGCGCCAGTAACCCAACTCGGCGCCAGCTGTCCTGACGGATTCCGCACCATAGAACACACCCGGATCCGTCACCGCCCGAAAACGCGAACCGCCCCGCTTGGGGTCGTACCGAAACGGGGTGGCCAGCAAGTAATCCAGCCCCGCAGTGTCATCCGGCTGGGCCGGCTTGCTCGATTCCAGCAAGGACTCCAACAGATCCTGCTCGTCGCGGTTGTCGACCAGCTTCATAGTGGCGGCAATGTGCTGGGATTCCACCATGCGCCAGACCTGGCCACGCCAGGCAAAGGCCTCAGACGAGACCGCGGGAGGCGTCCAAGTAGTGAACGACACGGACCAGCCCTTCTGTTTGACGAATCAGATCCACCGGACGGCCGTTGAGCCCCCTGTTCTCGCTGTTGAGCCACTGACGTGCCGTATGCTCATTGCCAACGATGGAATCCAGCGATCGGAACACACGTACGAACAACAAAGCGAACTCCCACTCCTTGCGACGCTCATCGAGCTTGTACTCGCCGTTGTAGAGGCGGGTCACCGTGGGCGGGCTCACGCCCAGGATCTTGGCGAGCAAAGCGCGCGAGATGTCCAGCCGCTCGGCAGCACGGGCTACGGCTTTGGTCAGGACCGAGGATGGGTCTGGCTTGGCGGCCAGGTTGCGGGCAGATGCACTCATGATCAGCCTCCTTTTCTGTGGAAACAATAATACACCCATATTCCCTCAGAAATCCATGCGTGTAATTCGCTCCACTGCATAAGGCAGCACTTGATGTGTCGGGACGGCACGCCCGGTGAGATCATTGCCCAATGGATCGAACCGCCGCGACCTCGCCCGTACCCGTTGTGACGCCTTTGCGCTGCACGGTGTATGCGCGCACCTCCAGTCACGAGGGGGTCGATCAAGCCTACACCTCCATTGATGCCCAACGGGATGCCGGCCTCGCCTACATCGCCAGCCAAACTGGCGTGGGCTGGCAAGCCACGGGGACGACCTACGGCGATGCGGATGTTTCCGGTGCTGTGCTCGAGCGCCCAGGACTCCAGCGCCTGATGGCAGCCATCGAGGCAGGACAGGTCGATGTGGTCGTCGTACACAAGCTGGACCGGATCTCGCGCAGCGTCACGGACTTCGCCCAGATGATGGCGTTTTTTGATCGGCATGGCGTGGCACTGGTGTCGGTCACCCAGCATCTGAACAGCGGCGATTCGCTGGGGCGCCTGGCCATCAACACGCTGATGAGTTTTGCGGAGTTCGAGCGCGACATCGCTAGCGAACGCACCCGTGACAAGCTCATCGCCACCCGGCGCAAGGGGCTGTGGATCGGCAGTGTTCCCCCATTGGGGTATGTGCTGCAAAGACAGCGGCTGGTCATCAAGGAAGACGAAGCCCGGCTGGTCCGCACCATCTTTGAGCGCTTTGTGGCATTGCAGTCGGTCAGTCTGCTGGCGCAGGAGCTCACTGAGCAAGGCGTGACCACCAAGGCCTGGACCACGCGTGCCGGCACAGTTCGTGGCGGCAAACCGATCGACAAGGTCTACATCTACAAGCTGCTGAACAACCGTATCCTCTTGGGTCAGTTACAGGTCGACGACGACTGGCATCCGGCGGCACACGAACCCATCGTAAGTCAGGCGTTATGGGATCAGGCGCAGGCGCTGCTGAACATGCGCCGCCGGCCGCGAAAACGTGCCGCCAGTGCGGAGCAGGATTTTTTGCTGCGCGGCCGGGTATTTGGGGAAGATGGCCGGGCCTATTCACCGTGGACATCGAGCGTGCGTGGCAACCGGATCTACAAGTATTACGTGCCGCAGAAAGACATCGCCCTGGGTGGTGGTGCCTCGGGACTGCCCCGCCTGCAGGCTTATGCACTGGAACAGCAGGTGATGGATCACGTGCATGAGCACATGAAGAATTCAGACCGCGTCCTGGATCACCTGCCGGACTGGATGACGCAGCATCCGGAATACAGCCGGGCTCAATTTGCGGATGTACTGAGCCGGATCGCGACGGTCTGGCCAACGATGTTTTCAGCGTTCAAGGACCAGATGGTGTTGCGCGTGCTGGACCGGGTGACGGTCCATCCCGATGGAGTGACGGTGCACTTGCACGTCGAAGGGTTTGTGGAATTGATCCGCGAGTTCATGCAAGGGGAAGCCTTGCCCAGCACGGTTCGTGACATCTTCGATCGGGCGACCCCTGCCAAGCCACGCAAGCCGAAACGCTGATTCTCGGTTTCTGAAAAAAGTGCGTGTGTCGCGGTTTGACTCTTGGCTGCTCGCATCAAAACCAATGTGGGCGACGAACGTTGTTTGCTCGACGCACGCACAACCCCTTGTCGGATATGGGTTTCTGCGTGTGCTGCCTCCGAGCAGTTCGGCGCTATTCTTTGAGAAACGAGGGCGATAGAGAGTCGAAATGGCAGGTGAAAAACGCCCCAAATAACCCGAAAAGGCGCCGGATAGGCACACGGAGAACGGCGGAAAGCCGCACAGGGCTTGGGGGAAGGCCAGAAACGAAAAGGCGAACCTAGAAATAGGTTCGCCAAAAATGTGGTGGTGGACTCTATCACTCTGTCGAACTTTCCTCAATAACGCCTGCGGGTTGGTGCGGAAGCGCACGGAGTCATGCGGCCTCATCACGCTTCGCAAGCATCTCATGAAGCCAGGCGCCAAAACGCCGCTCGCACTCGTGCAGTAAAACATCAGACAGTCGCTGTAGCGCTTCGGCACCCGCCTTTGTCAGGGAGTCCGTTCCTGTCGGCGTGAAACTTCCGTGGGCCACCATGACGCGTAAAGCTGTGGCAGGAATGCGGATGTCAATATCACCGTCCATGAACAGCTGGAGCTTTTTTCGCAACCCTTCTTGTGCGAACAGTCCTGTGGAATCCGCAGAAGGTCGAAGCAGGACTTTTCGCAACGCTGCCGCCAAGGCGGAATCGGGGATCTTCCAAGATGTGACGTTGCTCCCAATGGCTTCGCCAAGCAGTTCGGCGGCACTGTAAGCCGCCAGCAAACGCAGTCCAGCGGTGTAGCCGCGCAAGGCCTTTTCGCTGTACCCATGTGCATGCACGGCTTCAAAGTGCGCAGCCAAGCGATACCTTGCATAGAAGCGGTTGAGTTGCCTTCTGGTAGCTGCCGGGCAAAACCCATCCTCCCTCTCGCGACACGTCGCGCAAAACAACTTCCAGCCAACCAAGTGATGAACATTGGTCTTCATGCAATCGCCTTTGCTTCAGCCTCTTGCTCCAAGTACACCCAGTCCACGATGTCGTCGCTGGGGATGTAGCCGGCCACCAGTTGCTGCATCATCAGGCGGATAACGCCCACGTCGTTCACGTTCAGGGCCATTTCCAAGGCGGTGAGCTTGGCCTCGAATTCGGCCCAGGGGATGAAGTCCTCGTGGGCCTTCATGATGCGGGGGTGCGCGGTGGGCTTGGGGTTGTCGCCGATCAGCAGTTCCTCATAGAGCTTTTCGCCGGGGCGCAGGCCGGTGATCGCGATCTCGATGTCGCCTTCGGGATTCTGCTCGTCTTTCACGGTCAGGCCCGAGAGCTCCACCATGCGCCGGGCGAGATCCATGATCTTCACGGGCTGGCCCATGTCGAGCACGAACACGTCGCCGCCTTTGGCCATGGCCCCGGCCTGGATGACGAGTTGCGCCGCCTCGGGAATGGTCATGAAATAGCGGGTCACCTCGGGGTGCGTGAGCGTGATAGGCCCGCCGTCGCGGATCTGCTGGCGGAATTTGGGCACCACCGAGCCTGAAGAGCCCAGCACGTTGCCGAAACGCACCATGCTGAACTTGGTTCCCGGATTGGTTGCGGCCAGGGCTTGCAAGACCATTTCCGCCAGGCGCTTGCTGGCGCCCATCACGTTGGTGGGGCGCACCGCCTTGTCGGTGCTGATGAGCACGAAATCGCTCACGCCGGCCTCGAGCGCCGCCTGGGCGGTGCAGAGCGTACCCAGCACATTGTTCTTGATGCCCTCGGCCGGGTTGTGCTCCACCAGCGGTACATGCTTGTAGGCAGCCGCGTGATAGACCGTGTCCGGGTGCCAGGTGGACATGATCTCGCGCATGCGGTCTGTGTCTTGCACCGAGGCCAGCAGGGGCACCAGCAGCCTTTTACCCTCCTCACACCTGGCTTCCAGCTCCTGGTGGATGGCATACAAGGCAAATTCGCTCTGCTCAATCAGCAGCAGCTTGGCCGGGTTCACCGCCAGGATCTGGCGGCACAACTCGCTGCCGATGGACCCCCCGGCGCCCGTCACCAGCACGACCTTGCCGGTGATGTTTTTCGCCAACAGGATGTGATTGGGCGTGACCGGCTCGCGGCCCAGCAGGTCGTCGATGTCCAGCTCGTGCAAGTCCGAAATGCTCACCTTGCCATGGGCGAGGTCGGTCACGTTGGGCACGGTGCGCACCGCTACTTGTGCGTTGCGAATCTGGCTCAGGATCTCGTTACGGCGGCGGCGCGAGACACTGGGCATGGCCAGCAACACAGTGCGCACGTCTTGCGTCTCAACCAGTCCCTGCAAGTCCATCGGGCTGTGTATCGGCAAACCATTCAATATATGCCCATGCAGGCGATCGTCGTCATCCAAAAAGGCCACGACCCGCATCTCATGGCTGTGAGCCAGCGCCTGTGCCAATTGCCGGCCTGCTTGTCCCGCGCCGTAGATCACCGCCTTGGGCAGGTTCATGCGCTGAAAAATGTTCTGGTACATGCCGCCCAACCAATAGCGCGCCAGCGCGCGCGAGGCGCCTACCGCCAACAGCAGAAGCAAGGGTTGGATGATGCCCACACTACGCGGCACACCAGGCAGCCCGATGGCCGTCACCACTGAGGCATACAGCAGGCCGTACAGGGCAAAGGCCCGCAGCACCATCTGCATCGCCGCCATGCCCGAGTAGCGGAAGATCACCCGGTAAAACCCATGCGTAATGAACAGCGGCAAGGCGATTAGCCACGACGCTGCTATCGCCCACATGGGCTGGAATAAGCCTTCGCCTGATAAACGCACCCACTCATCCAGACGCAGGTAAAACGCAATCCACACCGTCAGGACGATCAAGCTGACATCCACGGCCAGCGCTACCGCGCGCTTGGCGTAGCGTGGCAGGGCCAGCAAGGGAAGCGCCAGTTTTGTCAGCGGCATGTATTAGCTCCTCACACGCCGATCGCCAGGCCAAGAGTCGGGCCTGCCGGCACCCAACCACAACGCCGCCAACACCAACGGCAAATAGGCAGCCACCACAAACGCCACCGACACGGCCGGCCATTGCACACACGCCCAGGCCCAAGGCGCGAGCCACAGCCCGTTGACTGCAGCCACGAGCAAGGTCACCGCGCGATGCCCCGCCTTGCGGCCACCCTGCCACCGCCGGGACAAACGTTGGTAGGCATGGTTGCGATGCGCTTCATACCAACGCTCCCCGCGCAGCATGCGGGTGAGCAGCGTGACGGTTGCATCGGTCACAAAAACAGCCGCCAGCACCAGCCAGGCCGCGTAACTCAACCAACCGGCTTGAACGGAAAGCAGCGCCAGCGCGAACACCATGAACGCCAGCCAGGTGCTGCCCACATCGCCCATGAAGATTTTGGCGGGCGGCCAATTAAGCAGCAAAAAACCAGCCGTTGCTGCTGCCACGCACAGCATCCACATCCAAACGGGACTGTGAACCGCCTGCGGCTCGGCCCACAGCACCAGCACCGCACCGGCCAGCAACATGAAGATAGCCTGCATCCCGGCAATGCCGTCGATACCGTCCATGAAGTTGAACAGGTTGATCCACCACACGCCAGCCAGCAGCAACAGCCCAAACAGCACCCAGCCAGTCACCTGAAACGCCAGCCCACCGCTCAAGGCCAATGCGGGCAAATCACCCAGCGCAATCAGCCCCCCTGCGCAAACCACCACCTGCACGCCGAAGCGCACCCGAGCCGGCAGGTGCGCCATATCGTCGCGCAACCCCACCGCAGCCAGCACGGCAGCGAGCCCGAGCAACAACCCACCGACCATCCAGCCAGAGAGCAGCACCAAGGCGATACCGGCAAGGCTGCCAGCCACCACAATGCCCAGACCGCCGCCATTCGGGGTTGGATGGTCATGCGATGAGCGGTGATTGGGCATTTGCACCAGGCGCAGCGCCTCGGCACGGCGAAGCACCCACGCCGCCACGCCCCAGCCCAGCAGGGCGGTCGTCGCGAGCAAGACCAACAGGGTCACCCACAGGCTCATCGCGGCAAATCCTTCGCCGTCAGCGCAAAACCCCTGGGCTTGAAGCCAAAATCCCGTGCTGCTTCTGCGTGGTCGAACACCAGGTCCCGGTTCATGCGCTCGGCCATGGCCGCCGACCAGTGCCGATAACGCGGCAAGCAGCGCAGCATGGCCACCGCCAGGCGGAAGATCCACATTGGCACAGTCACCACGCGCACCGGGCGGCCCAAAGCCGCAAACACGCGCGCCACCATCTCACGGTAAGCCAGCGTTTCGCCACCCGATAGGTTATAGGCCCGGTTTGCCGCCCCCGGCGCCTGCAAAGCGGCCACGCAAGCCGCCGCCACATCCTCGGCATGGATGGGTTGGCGCAGGCCCTGTGCGGAACCGAGCAATGGAAAAAAACCAAAGCGGCGGATAAAGCGCGCCATCTCGCTGATGTTCTTGTCCCGCCCCTGGCCATAAATCAACGTGGGCCGCAAAACCACCCACTCGATACCTCGGCCCTCAGCCCACGCCTGCACTCGCGCCTCCGCATCAATCAGCTTTGCCGCGATGGCGTTCTCTGCCGTATCGCCAGAGCCGACTTTCGTGAAACGGCTGGTGGAAGACAGCGCCACCACCCGCCGCGCGCCACTCGCCTCGATGAGCGGGAAATAATCCGGCAACACCCAGATGGGGGCAACGCAAATCCAGTAACTGATGGTGCTCGCAATGTCGGTGCCTATGGTGCCAGGCGCAGCTAGCTGCCTCCAGTCGACAGCGCCACCTTGAATCTCCACCCGTTTTTCACGACTGAAGGCGACAGCACCCCACCCCATCTCCTCCAGCTGCGCTAGGAGACAGCCACCAACGAGACTACTTGCCCCCAGGACGCCGACCTTCTGATCAGGCACGCACGCCTCCTCTGAGCGCACCCTTTATTTGCGCCAATGCCAACCGCGCAGCGAAGTACGTGGACACCAAGCCAAAGCGCAACCACAGGCGTTCGCCTCGCCGGCCACCCACAATCGGCCCAGGGTGTCCACCAGGTAGCTCGCAGCATGAAAGCCGCCCGACAGAAAGACCTCGCGGATCGGGGTGTCGAGCGTGAACGGCACGAGCGTGGGGGTCGAGACGGTGGTGCTGTGCCCGAGTCCCAGGCTGCCATAGCGGTTGTTGCCCCAGACATAGACGCGGCCAGCGTCATCCAGGCAAGCGAACATGCGATAGCCGTACCAGTCGTGCCCGGTGAAGACCCGCTTGACCACGGCGGCAGCAGGCAACTGGCCCACCCCATTGACACGTCGAGGCACCGGATTGGCAGTGGCCGTGGGCGAGCCTCCGTCGCTGTTGGCCCCGGCGTGCCACAAGCCGCCACTGGCATCGATAAAGAAAGTCTCGTCCCACATGCAGGTGATGGACGTGATGCGAGGCGTGCCGGGTGGAAATGCCACCCGCGCCGGGAAGGTGCGACTGATGTCACCGGTGTTGCCAGTGCCCTGCTGGCCGGTGAGCGCCCGGCCCCAGGCACGCACCGAGCCGTCGTTCATGAGCGCGGCCATGAAGAAATTGGAACTGTGGTAGTCGGCCGCCGCGCGGTCGGTGTTCATCAGCGCCGTGGCCACCGTGCCGTTGCGATCGGCCATGAAGCGGAATTCCACACCATCCACCCCATTGGCGCCATTCGCGTGGAGCACCATGCTGCCAATGCCACCCACCGACACCCCACCGGTGAGCAAGTGGCCTTTGAGCGTTGCATCCTGCTGGCCCAGCGCAAAGGGCTGCGGCTGGCCGTGGCGCATCACCCAGGCGCCACCTTCCTTGAAGACCACATCCCCATCCCGATAGCCCAGGTAGGGCGAGTAGAGGCCGCACCAGCGGTAGCCCAGCGCCGATATATCCAGGTTCACAGTTGCACCTCCAGGGCGTTTTGATGGAGGGCAAAGGTCACCCCTTCGGCCAGAGTCCA
>Ga0255165_1000460_pt1 | contig 13572 bp, 12 predicted proteins | sample Atl_Cont_RepB_8d_FD_183182 | JGI IMG/M metagenome (GOLD analysis project Ga0255165, IMG submission 183182) | Freshwater microbial communities from Altamaha River, Georgia, United States - Atl_Cont_RepB_8d | ecosystem: Environmental > Aquatic > Freshwater > River | place: USA: Georgia | collected... | reverse complement strand
ATGGGAGACCAACGTTGACTGCCACCCAATCGCTCAAACGTCAATATTCCCCGCCCGCAGCGCATTGCTCTCAATGAAGTCGCGACGCGGTTCCACCTCGTCGCCCATGAGCATCGTGAACACGCGGTCAGCTTCGATGGCGTCGTCGATCTGCACGCGCAGCAGTCGGCGCACGGTGGGGTCCATGGTGGTTTCCCAGAGCTGCTCGGGGTTCATCTCGCCCAGGCCCTTGTAGCGCTGGCGGGCGGTGGTGCGTTCGGCTTCGCCAATGAGCCACTGCATGGCCTGGCGGAAGTCGGCCACCTTTTCTTCCTTTTGCTTTTCGCCTTCGCCGCGGGTGACCTTGGCGCCTTCGGCGAGGAGCCCGCGGAAGGTGTCGGCCGCTTCGGCCAGGGCGGCGTAGTCGGCGCCGTGCACAAAGTCCTGCGTGAGCACGCTGCTCTTGATGTTGCCGTGGTGGCGGCGGCTGATGCGCAGGATGGGTTTGTCGGTGCGGGCGTCAAACTCGGCGGCCACTTCGGCGGGCACGCCGGTGGTGTTGAGCTCGCGCAGCTTGGCCTGCAGTGCGGGGGCGCAGGCGGCGGCGTCTTCCAGTGTGTCCAGGTTCAGCGTGATGCCATCGGCAATCGCGCGCAGCGCTTCAGCATCCATGAAATTGGACAGGCGTGCGATCACGGCCTCGGCCACCTGGTGCTTGCGCGCCAGCGTTTCCAGTGTTTCGCCGGTCAGCACTTGCGGGTTGGCACCGCCGGTGTGCACGGCTGCATGGTTCATGGCCACGCGCAGCAGGTAGCTGTCGAACGCGGCCACGTCTTTGAGGTACAGCTCTTCCTTGCCGTTCTTGACCTTGTAGAGCGGCGGCTGGGCGATGTAGATGTGGCCGCGTTCGACCAGCTCGGGCATCTGGCGGTAGAAGAAGGTCAGTAGCAGCGTGCGGATGTGCGCGCCGTCGACGTCCGCGTCGGTCATGATGATGATGCGGTGGTAGCGCAGCTTGTCCGGGTTGAAGTCGTCGGTGCTGCTCTTGCCGCTTTCGGCGCTGACCTTGCCGATGCCGGTGCCCAGGGCGGTGATCAGGGTGATGATCTCGTTGGACGAGAGCAGTTTTTCGTAGCGGGCTTTTTCGACGTTGAGGATCTTGCCGCGCAGCGGCAGGATGGCCTGGAACTTGCGATCGCGCCCCTGCTTGGCCGAGCCGCCGGCGGAGTCGCCCTCGACGATATAGATCTCGCACATCGCCGGGTCTTTTTCCTGGCAGTCGGCCAGCTTGCCGGGCAGGCCCATGCCGTCAAGCACGCCTTTACGGCGCGTCATTTCGCGGGCCTTGCGGGCGGCTTCGCGGGCACGGGCGGCCTCGACGATCTTGCCGCAGATGATCTTGGCGTCGTTGGGTCGCTCTTCCAGAAAATCGGTCAGCGCCTTGGCCACGATGTCTTCCACCGGGGCGCGCACTTCGCTCGACACCAGCTTGTCCTTGGTCTGGCTGCTGAACTTGGGCTCGGGCACCTTCACGCTCAACACGCAGCACAGGCCTTCGCGCATGTCGTCACCGCTGACTTCGACTTTCTGCTTCTTGGCGATCTCGTTGACTTCGATGTACTTGCTGATCACGCGCGTCATCGCGGCGCGCAGGCCGGTCAGGTGGGTGCCGCCGTCACGTTGCGGGATGTTGTTGGTAAAGCACAGCACCGATTCGTTGAAGCCGTCGTTCCACTGCATGGCGACTTCGACACCGATGCTGGTGCCGGGAATGCCGCCGTAGCTGTCGGCCGGGCGCTCGCCCGTGGCATGAAAGGCGTTGGGGTGCAGCACCTTTTTGTTGGCGTTGATGAACTGCACAAAGCCCATCACGCCGCCGGCGCCCGAGAAGTCGTCTTCCTTGCCGGTGCGTTCGTCGATCAGACGGATGCGCACGCCGTTGTTCAGGAAGGACAACTCGCGCAGGCGCTTGGCCAGGATCTCGTAGTGGAAATCGTTGTTCTGCTGGAAGATCTCGGTGTCGGGCAGGAAGTGCACTTCGGTGCCGCGCTTGTCGGTGGCGCCGGTCACCTTCATCGGCGAGACTTCAAAACCGTCCACGGTTTCGAGCAGGCGGTTCTGCACAAAGCCCTTGGCGAATTCGATCTGGTGCACCTTGCCTTCGCGGCGCACCGTCAGGCGCAGCCATTTGCTCAAGGCGTTCACGCACGACACGCCCACGCCGTGCAGGCCGCCCGAGACCTTGTAGCTGTTCTGGTTGAACTTGCCGCCCGCGTGCAGTTCGGTCAGCGCGATTTCGGCGGCCGAGCGCTTGGGCTCGTGCTTGTCGTCCATCTTCACGCCGGTCGGGATGCCGCGGCCGTTGTCGGTCACGCTGATCGAGTTGTCGGCATGGATGGTGACGACGATGTCGTCGCAGTGGCCAGCCAGCGCTTCGTCGATGGAGTTGTCGACCACCTCGAACACCAGGTGGTGCAGACCGGTGCCGTCCGACGTGTCACCGATGTACATGCCGGGGCGCTTGCGCACGGCCTCCAGGCCTTCCAGGATCTGGATGGCGCCTTCGCCATAGCCCTCTGTCGCACCTGCCTGATTGGTGTCAATCTTCGGCTGGGCGGTCGTGAAAGCGTCTTCGCTGGGCTTGTTTTCTTCGGTCATGGTCAATTTTCTCGATCGCTTTTAAACGCCAAACCCGCAGCATGGCGCGGGTTGGGCGAAGGGCTGTGTGCCGGACGGTCAGTGCCCGCGCGGAGTCGGCTGTGCCGGGCCGCAGGCACTTCGGGGGGTCAGATCCGCATGGGCATCACCACGTATTTGAAGTTGTCGTTGTCCGGAATCGTGATCAGCGCCGAGCTGTTGCTGTCGGCCAGATCGATGCGCACCATGTCCTGGTCCATGTTGGCGAGCACATCGATGATGTAGGTCACGTTGAAGCCGATCTCGATGCTGTCGCCGGTGTAATCGATGTCGAGCTCGTCCACCGCCTCTTCCTGCTCGGCGTTGGTGGACGCCACGCGCAGCGTGCCGGGATCGAGGTTCAGGCGAACGCCCTTGAACTTGTCGCTGGTCAGGATGGCGGTGCGCTGCAGACACTGCAGCAGCGCCTGGCGGCCCAGCGTGAGGTTGTTGCGGTGGCCTTTGGGGATCACGCGGTTGTAGTCGGGGAACTTGCCCTCGACCAGCTTGGTCACGAACTCCATGCCGTCAAAACTGAACTTGGCCTGGTTGTTGGCAAACTGCATCTCGATCGCGCCCTCGGCGTCGCTCAGCAGGCGCTGCAGTTCCAGCACGGTCTTGCGTGGCAGGATGACTTCCTGCTTGCTGGGCACTTCGGTGTCGAGGGTGGCGCTGGCAAAGGCCAGGCGGTGGCCGTCGGTGGCGACCAGGCTGAGCTTGTTGCCTTCGGCCACGAACAGGATGCCGTTGAGGTAGTAGCGGATGTCGTGCACCGCCATGGCGAACGAGACCTGGCCCAGCAGTGTCTTGAGCGTCTTTTGCGGCACGCTGAATTTGGGACCGAAGCTGGCGGCTTCCTGCACCAGCGGAAAGTCTTCGGCCGGCAGGGTCTGCAAAGTGAACTTGGACTTGCCGCCCTTGAGGATCACCTTGGCCTGCGAGGACTCCAGGCTCACGGTCTGGTCGCCGGGCATCGTGCGCAGGATGTCGATCAGCTTGCGTGCGCCCACGGTGGTGGTGAAGTCGCCCGGGTCGCCGTCCATTTCGGCGGTGGTGCGGATCTGGATTTCCAGATCGCTGGTGGTCATCTGCAGCGCGCGGCCGGACTTGCGGATCAGCACATTGGCCAGCACGGGCAGGGTGTGGCGGCGTTCCACAATGCCGGAGACGGATTGCAGCACCGACAGCAGCTTGTCTTGGGTGGCCTTCAGGACGATCATGGATGTCTACCTTTGGTGGTTTTTCTCAGGCGCCTGCCCGGGCGGGCAGATGGGCACAAACAGCTGACATTTTCGCTGGTTTTTGGGGCGTTTTGGCTCGGAAATCGGCTCGAAACCACATTCTTTTCGGTCACCCCTTGAGGGTCTGTTCCAGCACGTGCAACTGCTGGTTGAGCTCGGTCAGTTGCTGGCGTTCGCCCCCGATCTTGCGGACCGCGTGCAGCACGGTGGTGTGGTCGCGGCCGCCAAACAGCTCGCCGATCTCGGGCAGGCTTTTCTGGGTCAGTTCCTTGGCCAGGTACATGGCGATCTGGCGCGGACGGGCGATGCTGGCCGGACGCTTCTTGCTGTACATGTCCGCGACCTTGATCTTGTAATAGTCGGCCACGGTCTTCTGGATGTTTTCAACAGAGATCTGGCGATTCTGGATCGACAGCAGGTCTCGCAGCGCCTCGCGGGCGAGCTGGATCGAGACGTCCTTCTGGTTGAAACGCGCGTAGGCCAGGATCTTGCGCAGCGCGCCTTCGAGTTCACGCACGTTCGAGCGCACGTTCTTGGCCACGAAAAACGCGACTTCCTCGGGCATTTCGCTGCCTTCGCTGATGGCCTTGTTGATCAGGATGGCCACCCGCATTTCGAGTTCGGGCGGCTCGATGGCCACCGTCAGGCCCGAGTCAAAGCGCGAAACCAGGCGTTCCGAGATGTCCGCCAGGCCCTTGGGGTAGGTGTCGCTGGTCATGACGATGTGCGATTTCTTGGCCAGCAATGCCTCGAAGGCATTGAAGAACTCTTCCTGCGTGCGGTCCTTGTTGGCAAAGAACTGCACATCGTCGATCAGCAGCAGGTCCAGCGAGTGGTAGTGCTGCTTGAATTCGTCGAAGGTCTTACGCTGGTAGGCCTTGACCACATCCGAGACAAACTGCTCGGCGTGGATGTAGAGAACTTTGGCGTCTGGCCGGTCGGCCAGCAGCTTGTTGCCAATGGCGTGCATCAGGTGCGTCTTGCCCAGGCCGACGCCGCCATAGATGAAAAACGGGTTGTACAGATGCCCGGGCGAGCCGGCCACGTGCATGGCAGCAGCGCGGGCCATGCGGTTGGCCGAGCCTTCGATCAGGTGGTCAAAGTCCAGGGCCGGATTGAGGCGGCTGCGAAAGCCCGGGACCGGAGCATCCTGGGGCATATCGATCACTTCAGGGCTGGCGCTTGAAGCTGAGGTCGCCGCCTGACGGCCAGCTCGTGCAGGGCTTTCACGAGGAGCAAGCACTAACTCAATATGCACTGGCTGGCCTTGCAGCCGCTCCAGCACCTCGGCCAGTTTCTGGGTGTATTGGGCACGTATCCAATCCATCTTGAAGCGGTTGGCCACGAACAGCGTCAACTTGTCCTGGGCGTCGTTGACCTGCGCAGCCAGGGGCTTGATCCAGGTGTTGAATTGCTGCTCGGGCAGCTCGCCGGACAGTTCGTCCAGGCAGGCCTGCCACAGCGCAGGGCTGCCATTCGGGGGGGAATCGGGGGTCAGTCCCTCGGACATATCAGGATCTTTTTATATGTGGATATTCTGGCATTTCCAGGGGGTGGCGCCATGAATTATCAAGAGCTTATCCACAGGATTGGAAGGTGCGCGGTCGCACATCATAAACCACAAACCCGCCGCTTTTATCATGGTGTTCCCCGATGGATGCGGGCGGCATAAAAGTGCTTGCGTCCGGTCGCATTTGCCGGGACCTTGAAAGTTTGCGATAATCGCGGGCTTCGCTCCAAAAAGACAGCTGCCTTGCCACAAGGCGTGCGGCCAGTCTCTTGTGTCTTTATTGTGTCTTTGGTCCATGAATCCGGAGCGACAAGGAATTTGTCATGAAACGCACCTATCAACCTTCCAAAACCCGCCGCGCCCGTACCCACGGCTTTCTGGTCCGCATGAAGACCCGCGGTGGCCGCGCCGTGATCAACGCACGTCGCGCCAAGGGTCGCAAGCGTCTGGCTGTCTGATCGTGCCGCAGCTGCCGGCCCGCCTGAGTGCATGGCTGGCAGCCAGTGTCAGGGTCTGAAGCCGTGTACCGTCTCAAGACGCGACCGCAATTTCAGGCAGCCCTGGCTGGAGGTACGGTTTCCCGCACAGCGCATTTCGCCTTGCACCGCCTGCCTTTGGTGGCATGCGTGAACCCCCTTGAGGCAAACGCTCAACCGGCAGGGCCTGCACCCGATGAGGCGCAGGCCCTTTTTGCCGTTGCCGGCGTCTGGATGGGCGCCATGGTGCCCAAGCGCTGGGCGCGCCGGGCCGTCACCCGCAACACCATCAAGCGTCAGATCTACGCCGTGAGCGAACTTTTCGCCGACCGCCTGCCCCGAGCCGCCCATGTGGTGCGGTTGCGCACGGCGTTTGACCGCCATCAGTTCATCAGTGCAAGGTCCGAGCTGCTCAAGCAGGCCGTACGCCAGGAGCTCGAACAACTGTTCGAGCGCGGAGTGCGGGCATGATGCAACGCCTGCTCATGGGCCTGGTGCGTGGCTACCGCCTGCTGCTCAGCCCCTGGCTGGGCTCGGGCTGCCGTTTCGAGCCGACCTGCTCGATGTATTCGCTTCAGGCGCTTGAAAAGCATGGCGCTGGCTGGGGCAGCTACCTCACGCTGGCGCGGCTGGTGCGCTGCCATCCCTGGTGCGCTGGCGGCCATGACCCGATTCCCGAAGAGGCGCCTCGCCTGTTCTCCCGATTGATATCCCCTACGTCGAAGAAGTCCTCATGAACGACATCCGCCGCACCATCCTCTGGGTGATCTTTGGCTTCTCCATGGTCCTGCTGTGGGACCAATGGCAGGTCCACAACGGCCACAAGGCCACTTTCTTTCCCAAGGCCGAGCCGGCTGCAGTCGCGCAGGCGCCCGCGGCCTCGGCGGCCGTGCCGGTCGCCACTGCCGCGCCTGCAGGGCCCGGACAGGTACCTTCGTCCGCATCGTCCGCTCAGCCGGCGCCGGCACGCGAGCTGATCGAGGTGCAGACCGATCTCTACCGTCTGCGCTTTGACACCGAAGGCGGCTCGCTGGTGTTTGCCGAGTTCCTCAAGCACACCGACATGGTTGATCCGAAGAAGAACTTCGTGCTTTTCGACGGCAGCAGCCAGCGTGTCTACCAGGCCCAGACCGGCCTGATTGGTGGCCAGCTGCCGACCCACAAGACGCCCATGCGTTTTGTGGGCGAGCGTCAGCTCAAGGACGGCCAGAGCGAGCTCAACCTGCGCTTTGAATCCGGAGAAGTCGGCGGCGTGACCCTGGTCAAGACCTGGACCATCAAGCGCGGCAGCTACGCGATCGCGGTCAAGCATGAAGTGGTCAACAAGGGCGCCGCGCCGGTGTCGCCGCAGCTCTACATGCAGCTGGTGCGTGACGGCAACAAGCCGGCCGGTGAGTCGTCCTTCTATTTCACCTTCACCGGTCCTGCCGTCTACACCGAGGCCAAAAAGTACCAGAAGGTTGACTTTGAAGACATCGAGAAAAACAAGGCCGAGATCGACAAGACCAGCGACAAGGGTTTTGTGGCCATGGTGCAGCACTACTTTGCTTCCGCGTGGTTGCTGCCCGATGGGGTGAGCCGTGAGAATTTTGTGCGCAAGGTCGACACCAACCTGTATGCCGTGGGCATGATCACGCCCCTGGGCGAGGTTGCGCCGGGGCAGAGCGTGGTGTTTGACAACACCCTGTATGCAGGGCCCCAGGAAGAAAAAGTCCTGGAGTCGCTGGCCACGGGTCTGGACCTGGTCAAGGACTATGGCTGGCTGGCCATGCTGGCCAAGCCCCTGTACTGGCTGCTCGATCAGCTCAACACGTTCATCAACAACTGGGGCTGGTCGATTGTGGCGCTGGTGCTGCTGCTCAAGATCGCGTTTTACTGGCTCAACGCCAAGGCCTACGCCAGCATGGCCAAGATGAAGGCGATCAATCCCCGCATCATGGAGATGCGCGAGCGCCTCAAGAGCAACCCGCAGCAGATGCAGATGGAGATGATGAAGATCTACCGCGAGGAAAAGGTCAACCCCATGGGCGGCTGCTTCCCGATCATGGTGCAGATCCCGGTCTTCATTGCGCTGTACTGGGTGCTGCTGTCCAGCGTGGAAATGCGCAATGCGCCGTGGATCGGCTGGATCACCGACCTGTCCACGCCCGACCCGTACTTCATCCTGCCCGTCGTGATGACGCTCACCACGCTGCTGCAGACCGCGCTCAACCCCGCACCGCCCGATCCAATTCAGGCCAAGCTGATGTGGTTGATGCCGCTGATCTTCAGCGTGATGTTCTTCTTCTTCCCGGCTGGTCTGGTGTTGTACTGGATCACCAACAACGTGCTGTCGATCGCCCAGCAGTGGCTGATCAACACCCGCATGGGCGTGCCGCCGCAGTTCAATTTGCCCAAATTCAAGTAACCCCCCGAAGCGCCTTCGGCGCCTCCCCCCAAGGGGGCAACACCGTGGCCGGGCCAAGCCCGGCCACGGTGTTTCTGGCGGGGTGCCGCTATGCTGGCGCCTGTGTTTCAGGAGACCTTGTCGTGTTTGCCCGCCACCACGAACCCATCGTTGCGATTGCCACCGCGCCTGGTCGCGGGGCGGTCGGCATCGTGCGGGTGTCGGGCCGCGGCATCGAGGCGCTGGTAGGGGCCCTGTGCGGCCGTGACCTCAAGCCCCGTGAGGCGACCTATTTGCCGTTTCGCGATGCCGATGGCAGCGCCATCGACCACGGGCTGGCACTGTACTTTGCCGCGCCCAACTCCTTCACCGGCGAAGACGTGCTCGAGTTGCAGGCCCATGGCGGGCCGGTGGTGCTGCAGTTGCTGGTGCAGCGCTGCCTGCAGGCCGCAGCCAGCCTGGATGCGGCCACCGGCAAGCCGGTGCTCGCGGGCCTGCGCGTGGCGCAGCCGGGCGAGTTTGCCGAGCGGGCTTTCCTCAATGACAAGATCGACCTGGCGCAGGCCGAGGCGATTGCCGACCTGATCGACGCCAGCACCGAGGCGGCTGCGCGCAGCGCCAGCCGTTCGCTCGCCGGTGATTTTTCGCGCGAGGTGGGCGCGCTGCGCGAGGCCTTGATCCACCTGCGCATGCTGGTCGAGGCCACGCTGGATTTTCCCGAAGAAGAGATCGACTTTCTGCAGAAGGCCGACGCGCAGGGACAGCTCGATGGCTTGCAGGTGCGGCTGGCGCAGGTGCTGCAACGCACGCGACAGGGCGCGCTGCTGCGCGAGGGCATCCGGGTGGTGATTGCCGGCCAGCCCAATGCCGGCAAGAGCTCGCTGCTCAATGCACTGGCGGGGGCGGAACTCGCCATCGTCACGCCGATCGCCGGCACCACGCGTGACGTGGTGCAGCAGACCATCCAGATCGAGGGTGTGCCGCTGCACGTGATCGACACCGCCGGCCTGCGTGAGGGCGAAGGCGTGGACGCGGTCGAGCAGATCGGCATCGAGCGTGCCTGGGGCCAGATCGAGCAGGCCGATGCGGTGCTTTTCCTGCACGACCTCACGCGTGCCGATGAGGCGGACTATGCCGCGTTGGATGCCGGCATCGCCCGCGCGCTCGCGCAGCGTGTGCCCGGCTCGGTGCCGGTGATCGACATCTGGAACAAGGCCGACGCCGCCCGTGCCGCCGGCCGCGAGGGTGTGGTGCTTTCGGCCAAGACCGGCGACGGCCTGCAGGCGCTGCGCCAGCGGCTGCTGCATGAAGCCGGCTGGCAGCAGGCCAGCGAAGGCCTGTACATCGCCCGCGAGCGCCATGTTCAGGCGCTGCTGCGGGTGCGCGAGCACCTCGAACTCGCGCAGCTGCACCTGGACGCACAGGCGCAAAGCCTGGACCTGCTGGCCGAAGAGCTGCGCCAGGCGCAGAACGCCCTGGGCGAGATCACCGGTGAGTTCAGCGCCGACGATCTGCTGGGCGTCATTTTTTCGAGCTTCTGCATCGGCAAGTAAGCCGCTGAAACGGTCAGGCGGGGCCGCGCCTCGTCACGCGAGCGACTGAAAGCCGCCCGCTTTGATCTGAAGATGTGGCGGTAGCTGCACTGTTTCAGCCGAGCCAGAGCCCATGTCCGACGCACCCCAACCCCAACTCACCCCCCAACAGGATGCCTGGCTGCGCGAGCGTTCCGACTGGATGGGTGTCTGGCTGGTCACCCACGCCTGGGTCACGATCGCGGCCGCCATGACCCTGTTTGTGCTCTGGCCCAACCCGCTGACTTTCGTGACCGCGGTCGTGCTCATCGGCGGCCGACAGCTGGGTCTGGCCATCCTCATGCACGACGCCGCGCACCGTGCCTTGTTCAGGAGCAAGCGTCTCAACGACACGGTGGGTGCCTTCCTGTGCGGCTGGCCGGTGGGCGCGAGCCTGGCCTTGTACCGGCCTTACCACCTCAGCCATCACCGCCATACCCAGCAAAAGGACGATCCGGACCTGGTGTTGTCGGCACCGTTTCCGATCACGCGGCAAAGCTTCTGGCGCAAGATGCGGCGCGACATTCTGGGCATCACCGGTTACCAGCGGCGCATGGAGATCTTCCGCAAGGAAATGGGTGACGACCCCAGCGCCTGGCAGCGCTGGAAAAATCTGTGGCGCGCCGAAAGGCATTTTTTCCTGAGCAACCTGCTCCTCTTCGGCATCACGGCTGCAGCCGGCGTGTGGTGGGCCTACTTTGTGCTGTGGCTGCTGCCCTTGCTGACCTGGTACCAGGTGATCAGCCGCATCCGCAACATCGCCGAGCACGCAGTGGTGGGTGACAACGATGACCGTCTGCGCAACACCCGTACCACGCTCGCAAACTGGGGCATGCGCATGGTCCTGGCACCCTACTGGGTCAATTACCACCTGGAACACCACCTTTTTGTGTTCACGCCCTGCTGGAAGTTGCCGGCAGCCCATCGCTTGCTGCTCAAGCAGAACTTGGGGCCGCACATGGAGCTGGCCCCCGGTTATCTGCAGGTGCTGCGCAAGGCCACATCACGAACCACCGAGGGTCCGGGTGGCGGGCGCGACAAACCTGTGCGCAAGAGCCCTGCGCTGATCTAGCTTTTTTGACCAAGGAGTTCCCATGAGTCTTCGCCTTGAAAACCAGGTGGCCATCGTGACGGGGGCAAGCCGAGGCATCGGCCGTGCCATCGCGCAGGCCTACGCAGCCGAGGGCGCCTGTCTGTGCCTGATCGCCACGCGTGTCGAAGCACTGGCCGAAGTTGCAGCGGCCTTGCCTGCCCAGGATGTGATGACGCTGGCGGTCGATGTCCGTGACCGGCAGGCCTGTTTCGATGCGGTGGCGCAGGTCGAACAGCGTTTTGGCCGTGTCGATGTGCTGGTGAACAACGCAGGGGTCTTTCGTGCCAGGCCATTTCTGGACTACACCGATCAGGACTTCCAGGACATGCTGGATGTCAATCTGTTCGGTGTGTTGCACTTCATGCAGGCGGTGTTGCCTGGCATGCAGTCGCGTCGCCATGGGCGCATTGTCAACATCGCCTCGACGGCAGGCAAATGGGGTTCGCGCAACCAGAGCGCCTACAACACCAGCAAGCATGCGGTGGTGGGGCTGACGCGCTGCGTGGCGCTGGAGGCCAGTCCCCATGCCGTTACGGTCAATGCGATCTGTCCCGGCTTTGTGCAGACCGACATGGTCGAGACGCTCAAGTCCCAGGTCGCCCAAAGCGCCGGCATGAGCGGTGAAGAGATGGTCAGGGCGGCTTTGGCGCGTGTTCCGCTGGGGCGAGTGCTCGATCCGCAGGAGATCGCGCAGCTGGCGGTGTATCTGGGCTCGCACGAGTCCCGTGGCATGACCGGGCAGTCCATTCTCCTGGACGGGGGCATGGTGTTGGTCTGACGCTCAAACCTGGCACGAGGCAGTCAAGCTGCGCTTTCAGGTTTTCAAGCCCCGTGCCTCCGCTGAACGGGTGAATGCACGCTTATCACCTGCGGGACAAACTGCGGGATAACCATGACACGAAACTGACAATAGACAAGCAGAATCCAGCCCTGTCCAAGTGCGCCAGTCCCTCAAGGAAACCGAGCAGCCTTTATGTCCAGCGATTACATCCTCGAAACCCGCGATCTCATCAAGGAGTTCAAGGGCTTTGTTGCCGTCAACGGCGTCAACCTCCAGGTCCGCCGTGGCCAGATCCATGCCCTGATCGGCCCCAATGGTGCCGGCAAGACCACCGTCTTCAACCTGCTGACCAAGTTCCTGATCCCCACACGCGGGCAGATCCTGTTCAACGGCCACGACATCACGGCCGAGAAGCCCGCCCAGGTCGCACGCCGCGGCATTGTGCGTTCCTTCCAGATTTCGGCCACCTTTCCCAACCTGACGGTCATGCAGAACGTGCGCATTGCCCTGCAGCGCGCGACCGGCATGTCGATGCACTTCTGGCGTTCGGAGCGTGTGCTCGACCAGCTCAACGACAAGGCGATGGCTTTGCTGGCGGAGGTGGATCTGCAGGACATGGCGCACCTCACGGCAGTCGAGTTGCCCTATGGCCGCAAGCGGGCCCTCGAGATCGCAACGACCCTGGCCATGGAGCCCGAGTTGATGCTGCTCGATGAGCCCACACAGGGCATGGGCCATGAAGATGTGGACCGCGTCACGCAGCTGATCAAGAAGGTGGGGGCCAACCGCACCATCCTGATGGTCGAGCACAACATGAATGTGGTTTCCAGCATTGCCGACACGATCAGCGTACTGCAGCGTGGTCAGGTGATTGCAGAAGGACCTTACGAAGTGGTGTCAAAGAATCCCCAGGTGCTCGAGGCCTATATGGGCAGCACCGACAACCAACTGGAGGGCGCCCATGGCTGAGGCGACCGAAATGCTGCGCATCAGCAACCTGCACGCCTGGTACGGTGAATCGCACATCCTGCACGGCGTTGACCTGACGGTGCACAAGGGTGAGGTGGTGACCTTGCTGGGCCGCAATGGCGCGGGCCGCACCACCACCATCAAATCGATTGTGGGCCTGGTGGGCAAGCGAACCGGTGCCATCACCCTCAACGGGACCGAGACGATTGGCATGTCAACGCACCAGATTGCCAAGCTGGGCATTGGCTACTGTCCCGAAGAGCGTGGAATTTTTGCCTCCTTGTCCTGCGAAGAAAACCTGCTGCTGCCACCTGTCATCGCTGGCGGTGGCATGGAGCTGGATGAAATCTACGAGATGTTCCCCAACCTCCTGGAGCGCAGGAACAGCCCAGGCACCCGGCTCTCCGGGGGTGAACAGCAGATGCTGGCGGTGGCGCGTATCTTGCGCACAGGGGCGAAGCTCCTGCTGCTGGACGAGATTTCGGAGGGGCTGGCGCCCGTGATTGTCCAGGCGCTTGCCCGCATGATCCTCTCACTCAAGGCCAAGGGTTTCACCATCATCATGGTGGAGCAGAACTTCCGCTTTGCGGCACCGCTGGCTGACCGTTTTTATGTGATGGAACACGGCAAGATCGTTGAAGGTTTTGCCGCTGCCGAGCTGCCCTCGAAAATGGGCATGCTCAATGAATACCTCGGCGTCTGATTTCTTTCAACCAGGAGACATAGCAATGAAACGCAAACTTCTTTCAATCGCTGCAGCTGCAGCCTGTGCTTTGGGTGGCGCTGCACAGGCCCAGGTCACCGATGGTGTGATCAAGATCGGTGTCATGAATGACATGTCCGGGCTGTACGCCGACATCGCCGGCCCGGGCTCGGTGGTTGCAGCACGC
>Ga0255165_1000458_pt1 | contig 13654 bp, 12 predicted proteins | sample Atl_Cont_RepB_8d_FD_183182 | JGI IMG/M metagenome (GOLD analysis project Ga0255165, IMG submission 183182) | Freshwater microbial communities from Altamaha River, Georgia, United States - Atl_Cont_RepB_8d | ecosystem: Environmental > Aquatic > Freshwater > River | place: USA: Georgia | collected... | reverse complement strand
TTTCAATATTTTGATAAATCTATACTTCAAAATAAAGAAGGAGATTGGTACATTAGAGATAGGAAGCTTAATATTTATGCTGCTATTGACTTTGCTTTCTCTCTTCGTAAAAAAGCTGACTACACAGCCTTAGTTGTTATTGGTGTAGATCACCAAGGTAATTACTATGTACTAGACATTGATAGATTTAAGACAGATCGTATTGTAGATTACTATCAACATATAGTGACTGCTTGGCAGAAGTGGGGCTTTAGAAAGATTAGAGCTGAGATTACTGTAGCTCAACAAACTATTGTAAAAGAATTAAAAGAGAGTTATCTTAAACCTAATGGTATACCTCTCTCAATTGATGAGTTTAGACCTACCAGGTCTTTAGGTGATAAGTTTGAACGTGTTTCAGCTGTATTAGAACCTAAGTATGATAACATGCAAATATGGCATTACAAAGGTGGTAATTGTCAGTCATTAGAAGAAGAACTAGTAATGGCTCATCCTCCTCATGATGATATTAAAGACGCACTAGCTAATGCTATCTCAATAGCAATTATACCTAAGAATAGAGTAGGAACATTTTCAATAGGTAAAAACATAGTTACTCACAGCCGCTTCGGTGGTGTTTCTTATTAAGGAAAAATTATGGCAGGGAAAGTAGCACAATTAAGACAACTAATTAATAGACAAAGTTTAGCTAGACAACTAGCAGGTTTATATAATAATTGGTGGATTCAACGTGATGATAAAGAAGCAGAGTGGAGAGAACTACGTAACTATCTATTTGCTACTGATACTACTAAAACTACCAATTCTAAACTTCCATGGAAGAATAAAACTACTCTTCCTAAACTAACACAAATTAGAGATAACCTTCATGCTAACTACATGGATGCTTTATTCCCTAATGATGATTGGGTTAAGTGGGAAGGGTATAACTTAGAAGCTTCTACTCATAATAAACGTAGAGCTATTGAGTCTTATATTAAAACTAAACTAAGAGATTCAGGTTTTAGAGAAACTGTCTCTCAGTTAGTATATGACTATATTGATTATGGTAACTGCTTTGCTGATGTTGTATACTTAAACGAAAGACATCAAGATCAATACACTGATCAAGAGATTACTACATATCAAGGTCCTAAACTAGAACGTATCTCACCATTTGATATTGTATTTAATCCTACAGCTAAATCTTTTAGAGAGTCTCCTAAGTTTACGCGGTACGTTAAATCCGTAGGTGAGTTAATGAAGGACATTAAGTATCGTCCTGATCTTAAATATGATCAAGCTGCTTTTGATCAAGCTATAGCTGTACGTAGAAATATATCAGCTTTCAAGATGGAAGATATTAATAAGGCTGAAGGTTTTTCTATAGATGGTTTTGGTTCTTTACAAGAATATTATCAATCAGGTTTAGTTGAGATCCTTGAATTTGAAGGTGATATCTATGATGAAGTAAATGGTGAGTTACTTGAACGTAGAATCATTACTATCATTGATAGAAGTTATATTATTCGTAACATTGAGAATCCATCATGGCTCGGCCGTGATACTAAGCATCATGTAGGTTGGAGAGAAAGACCAGATAATCTCTATGGTATGGGACCATTAGATAATCTAGTAGGTTTACAATATCGTATTGATCACTTGGAGAATTTAAAAGCCGATGCTATGGATCTTACTATTCATCCTCCTATGGTTGTTAAAGGAGATGTAGAACCTTTTGAATGGGGTCCTGAGACTACTATTCACATTCCAGAAGATGGCGCTGTAGAAATGTTAGCTCCTAATGCTGCAGCTTTCCAAGTTAATAACGAGATTGCAGCTTTACTAGCAATAATGGAAGAGATGGCTGGTGCTCCTAAAGAAGCTATGGGTATCCGTAGTCCAGGTGAGAAAACAGCATTTGAAGTACAACAATTACAGAATGCAGCTGGACGTATATTCCAACATAAGATTAACAAGTTTGAGATTGAGTTCCTTGAACCAATTCTTAATACAATGCTAGAAATGGCTAGACGTAATATTGACATTGCTGAGATGTCTAGAGTAATGGATGATGATCTTGGTGTAGCGGACTTCTTATCTATTACTAAAGAAGATATTACTGCTAAAGGTAAGCTTAGACCTATTGGTGCTAGACATTTTGCAGCTAGAGCTCAACTAGTACAGAACATGCTAGGTATCTTTAACAGTCCAATGGGACAAGTTATTGCCCCACATGTATCAGCTAAACGTCTTGCTAAGATGGTTGAAGAGTATATGGGCTTTGAGAAATATGAGTTTATTAAAGATAATGCAGCTATATTTGAACAAGCTGAGACTCAAAAACTTGTTAACCAAGTTCAACAAGAGATGCAAATTGAACAAACTGTTCCTGTTGAGGAAGATATGTTAAACCCTCAAGTACAGGGAGAGATGCCTCCAGGGATGTAAATATTACTTGACTTTTAAGTAATTGTATGTTATAATTATCCTATGGATTTAAAATCTGAAAAAGCTAAAAGCTTATCAAAACAAGAAGTTTTAGATTTACTTAAAGCGTATATCACTGACCAAGTTGAATTGTCTAGACGTAAATGTATAGATGAAGAGAATTTCTCTTTGCCTTCTTGGGCTGAGTATCAAGCTTATCAATTAGGCTTCCAAAAAGCATTTTTAAAACTTCAGTCTTTATTACCTGACAAAGGAGAAAAGTAATGTCTGAAGACAATAAAACACCTGAACCAAGTACCAACGACGTTCAGAACCAAGATAACCAACAACCCGTATTCCAGATTCCGACAGAAGCTGCTGAATTAGTGGGAGATGGTAAGAAGTATTCATCAGTAGAAGATGCGTTAAAATCAGTTCCTCACGCACAGAAGCATATTCAAACTTTAGAGTCTGAGTTAGCTGCTGCTAGAGAAGAACTAGCTAAACGTAAAACAGCTGAAGAACTTCTAGATGAAATTAAGTCTGGAATTCAACCACAGGCTACCCCTGCTGGATCTGAATTTGATCAAGATAAATTATTGCAATTGGTTGATCAAACCCTTGAGCAAAAGGAAAGACAAAGAGCAGCTAAGACTAATGCTGAATCAGTAGCGTCAAAGTTTACTGAGAAGTATGGTCAAAAAGCTGAAGAAGTCTATAATACTGTTGCTAAAGAAAGTGGATTAACTATACAACAATTAAATAGCTTGGCAGCCAGTTCACCTAAGATTGTACTAAAGCTAGCTGGTCTAGAAGGAGTATCTGCTCCTGTAGCAGGTAAACCTAATAGTACAGTAAACACAGAAGCTCTTAATAATACTAAAGTTGATGCTAATCAGCTATCAGCTAGAGTTAAACAAGGAGCTACTACAAAAGACTTAGTCAACGCTTGGAAAATAGCTGGTGAAAAAGTTAAATTAAATTTATCAAACTAAGGAAAAATTATGTCACAATTAACTAGCAATACAACTGCCTTTATTGAGGCACAACAGTATTCTCAGTTTATTCTTGATAACTTACATGATTTCTTACTACCTGAAGGTATGTGGAGAGATGTATCAGACTTTGGTTCTGGCACTACTTTAAACATCAAAACAGTTGGTACAGTATCAATTCAAGACGCAGCTGAAGATACACCATTAAACTTCAATCCAATCGACACAGGTACAATTACTTTAGCTATTACTGACTATGTTGGTGATGCTTGGAAAGTAAGTGATGACCTCCGTGAAGATGGTGCTCAAGTAGACTCATTAATGTCTATGCGTGCAATGGAATCAACACGTGCTCTTGGTGAAAACCATGAATCACGTTTCTTAGCAGTAGCTAATGCTGCTCAAACTAACGCTAACGTAAACTTAGTTAACGGCCGTCCACATCGTTGGGTAGCTGGTGGCTCTGGTGCATCTACACGCGTTATGACATTATCTGACTTCATTGCTATGAAATTAGCATTTGATAAAGCTAATGTTCCTACAGCAGGTCGTATCGCTATTGTTGATCCAATCGTTGAAGCAACATTAAATAGCATTTCTAACTTAGTATCAGTATCTAACAACCCAATGTTCGAAGGTATTGTTACAGAAGGTTTTGCTAAAGACCACAAGTTCGTTAAGAACATCTTTGGTTTCGACATCTGGACTTCTAATCGTTTACCAGTTAAGACAGCTACAGAAGCATTAAACGCTTCTTCATATGGCTTAGCTAACGATACAGCAGAAATCGGTGACGTAGCTAACGTATTTATGAGTGTGGCTGACGACTCAACAAAACCAATCATGCATGCTTGGAGACGTGCTCCTAAGACTGAAGGTTGGAGAGACGAAGAAACTCGCTCAGATAAATACCAAGTTACTTCTAGATTTGGTTTCGGTGCCCAACGTGTTGACACACTTGGTGTTATTTTAACTAGCGGTTCTACATACTAAGGAGAATAACATGGGTTTTGAAATCGACGCAAAAAGAGGTGTAGCTAACTACTATGGTGTTAGAACTACAAACGGTAAATTCGGAGCAGAAGCTTGCGACGAACTCTACAAATGGGCTGTATGGGATTTCGATTATAACGATCTTCCAACCTACGGTTCTAACAACTTACAACACGTTATCCCAGCTAATGCTACAATCATTTCAGCTGATTTAATCGTGGACGTAGCTTTCACATCAACATCTACAACAACTGATTTAGACATTGGTCTATATACATCAGCTGGTGCAGCTATTGATGCTGATGGTTTAATCACTGCAGCTAATGCAACACAAACAGCTATTGGTACTGCTGGTAACGTAGTTACTGGTTCAGGTGCTTTAGTTGGTAAAACAATTGGTGCATCAGCAGGTGAATTAGTTGTAACTCCTACAGTAGCAGATTTAACAGCAGGCGCTGGTCGCGTTGTTGTTAAGTATGTTTACAACAAGGACTAAGTAACAAACTGGGTATGGCCTTTACATTAGTAAGGGCCTTTCCCTTTCTCTAAGGAATTCTAAATGACAATTCAACATAATCTTATTACTGATCCTGACATTCATGAACCTAAAGGAGCAGCAAGTGCGTCTGCAGGTAAAGTTTATGTAGCTGATGGTGCTGGTTCTGGTTCATGGCAATATCCTCCAGGTAAAGCTCATGGTGAAATATACATTGATGCTGGGGTAACATCACAAACACTTTCAGGTTCTTCTGCTTATGCTAAATTAAATCCTACTGGTGAATGGACATCTGGAGTGTCTAATGTACTAACATTATCACCTAGTACAGGTATTATAACACTTACAGAAGCTGGTAATTATATGATTAGTTTTTGGTGCCAATTCAGTACAGCTGCTATTGCCAACGGAACTTTATATAATTTTAAATATAACTTATCTGGAACTTCAAGTGGTAGGACATTAACTGTACAAAAGTATAGTAATGGTGTAGACAAATTACATATATCAGCTGTTGGTTTAGTTACAGCTACGGCAGGACAATCATTATCTATGTATGTTGGTGGTGATGCAACATCATCTTCAACTGCTATTACTGTTATTGAAGCAGGTTTATCTGCTATTAAGTTATAGGAATAAATCATGGCTAAGATGACACTACTTGAGATTGTACAAGACATTATGTCTGATATGGATTCAGATGAAGTTAACTCTATTAATGATAGTGTTGAGTCTTTACAAGTAGCTCAACTTGTTAAGTCTACCTATTATAATATTGTAGATGGTAAAGATTATCCTTGGCTTTATGAACTATTTCAACTAGGTACTAGTGGTACTACTGCTAGACCTACTCATATGAGATTACCAGAAACAATTATTGATCTTAAATGGATTAAATATGATTGTAAAAAACCTGGTGAAACTCGTACTAGATTTACAAAAATTATTTATAAAACTCCTGAAGAGTTTCTAGATATTACTGATCAACGTTTAAGTACAGACTCTAAAATAACAGTAGTAACTGATTCTACTGGTATTAAGATTAATGTTTATGATGATAGAGCTCCAACTTATTTTACATCATTTGATGATGACTATTTAGTATTTGATGCTTATAATTCTGCTGTAGAATCTTCTTTACAGAATAGTAAGACCCAATGCCATGGTAAACGTTCAGTAGCTTTTACTCTATCTGATACTTTTACTCCTGATTTACCAGTACAGATGTTTACTTATCTTCTTAATGAAGCTAAATCAGCTGCATTCTTAACTCTTAAACAAATGCCTAATCCTAAAGCTGAACAGATATCAGTATCACAAAAGCGTAAAATGAGTCAAGAAGCTTGGAAAATTAGTAACGGAATCACTTATCCACATTACGGACGTAAATAATGTCAATGCTATCTAGTAATACTCCAGCATTTATTAACTCTCAACAGTACTCGAAAGGAAAAAAGAATGGCAGAAAAATGGATTCAAAAGGCAATAAAAAAACCAGGAGCATTAAGAAAAGCTCTAGGGGTAAAAGAAGGTAAAACAATTCCAGCTGGTATGCTAGCTAAAGCAGCTAAAAAACCAGGTAAGATGGGACAACGTGCACGTCTAGCACAAACTCTAAAGAAGATGAGTAAAAAGAAATAATGAAGACTTTTACAACTCCTAACGGAAAAGAAATTCAAATTCAAAGAGATCCTAGATCTGCTCAATACTTTATTCAATTTGGTTCAGGTGGTGAACTACCAGAAGAGCTAACTGGTATCTTTACTAATGAGTTATTTGCTGAAACTGCTATTAATAAATACTTAGAGAAACAAGAAACTAAAAAAGCTAAAGCTGAAGCTAAGGAGTAGTAATGGCTGTAGGTAATGAGAAGATCTATAGATCATTTACTAAGGGTCTAATTACAGAGGCTAGTCCTCTTACATTCCCTGAGAATGCTTCTTTAGATGAACAAAACTTTGTCCTTAATCGTAATGGATCTAGATCTAGACGTCTAGGTTTAGACTACGAGGGAGGTTATTCTCTTACATCTACAGGTTTTAGTTCAGCTGCTATTCAAACAGGTAAACAATCATTCCACAAATGGGATATGCCTGGTGGTGATAATACAGTAGCAATAGGTATTATTCGAATACTTAATAAACTTTGGTTTATTGACTTACTTACTAACGCTCCTAGTTCTAATCTTCTTAATGGTGGTTCAGCTATAACCCTTAGTGGTTTAGGTGATGCTGAAATTGAAACAGCTACTATTAACAATAAACTTATTATTGTTTCAGAAGATCTTACTTATCCAGTTCTTTTATCTTATAATTCAACTACAGATACTGTATCTCAAACTACTATTACAGTAGAAGTTCGAGATATATGGGGGATAGATGATGGACTTCTAGTTAATCACAGACCTACTACTTTATCTAATGAGCATAAGTATAATCTAAGAAATCAAGGCTGGTCTCCAACTATTCAGACAACTACTGGTGCAGATGCTATTAATCGTACCTTTACTCAATTAGGTCAATACCCAGCTAACTCTGATACATGGGTAACTGGTAAGATTACTAATCCTAGTTCAGCAGACTTTGAGAAATTTGATGCTGATACAATGGAGAAAAACTCCACATCTAACTATCAAGTTGCTAAGGGTAGTTATATTATTGATGCATTCAATAGAGGATCTGAAAGAGAATCTAATTCAGGTATTACTGGATTACCAGTAGATCAAGAAACAGGGGCCTTCTCTACTGTAGCTTCATACGCTGGACGTATATTCTATTCAGGAGTAAACTCTGCTATTTCTGGTGGAGATGCTAAATCTCCTAACTTTAGTGGTTATGTATTCTTTACAACTGTGGTTACTGGTGATGATAAACTAGGTGTTTGTTATCAAGAAGCAGACCCTACTGATGCTAATATTAATGACTTAGTTACTACCGATGGTGGTACCATTCAGATTCCAGAAGCTACTCAGATTGTTAAGATTGTATCTAGCCAAGCTTCACTATTAGTCTTTGCAGATAATGGCGTATGGGAAGTTTATGGAGATACTGGAGGCTTTATAGCCACCTCTTTCCAAACAAGTAAAGTATCTACTAATGGTGTTAAGAATGCTAAGTCTATTGTTAATGTTAACGGTAACTTTGTATATTGGTCTAAAGCAGGTATCTATTTATTAAGTCCTGATCCTGGATCTGGTAGATTTTCAGCTAAATCTTTATCATTAACTACAATTCAATCTTTATTTTTAGATATCCCTACAGTTGGTAAGAACTACTGTAAAGGTTTCTATGATGAGAAAGAGAATCGTGTTCGTTGGTTGTATAATGATTCTGATACTTATACTACAAGTAATTATATAAATAAATATACTAAAGAGTTAGTTCTAGATCTTACTCTTGAAGCTTTTTATCTTAATTCATTCTCATCTTTAGCTAGTAACTCACCTTATATAGCTGATTACATAGAAATACCAGGATATGCAGTTGCATCAGAAGATGCTAATGTACTTGTCGGAACTGATGAGGTTATAGTAACCTCTGCTGATAAAGTTATCATTACTCAAGATGTAGTTGCCTCTAGAAGTACACAGTTTAGCTATTTAACTATGATAGGAACATCATTTACTATTTCTAAATTTACAAATAGAAAGTTTACTGATTGGGAAACAGCTGGTTCAGGTACTGGTGCTGACTACTCTAGCTATCTAGTAACTGGTTATGAACTCTTTGGTGATATTATTAGAAATAAACAAATTCCTTATATCTTCTTTTATTTTAATCGAACTGAAGATGGTTTTACAACAGTAGGATCTACTCTACAAATAGACAATCCTTCATCTTGTTTAGTACAAGCTCAATGGAATTGGGCAGACTCTGCTAATAGTGGTAAGTGGGGTAATCAGTTCCAAGCATATAGATTACTACGTAACTATATACCAAGTGGACCAGCAGATACTTTTGATTATGGTGATTCTGTTATTGTTACTAAGAATAAACTAAGAGGTTCTGGAAAAACTATTAGTTTAAAGATACAATCTGAAGCTGGTAAAGACATGCAAATACTTGGTTGGGGAGTATCAGCAGTAGCTACAAGTAAACCATAATGAGTTTAAGTATTCTATATAAAGAAGATGACAATGGTTATCTAGCTTTAAGTTATGAACCATTTCTACAGAAGACTATAATGCATATAGAATTTAAGAAGTGGAACTTACAGGAATGTAGAAGATATAGAGAATTGTGGGTTGTAATTAAGAAGTGTTTAAAAGAAAAAGGAATAACAGAGCTATATAGTTTGTGTGATTCTGATAAAGAAGTCAAGTTCAATAAGTTCTGGGGATTTAAAGATACTGGGTATAAAGCTCAGACAGATAGTGGAATTAAATTTATATTAAAACTGGAGTTATAGTATGAAACATAGAAATGTAAGAAAAGTAGGGTATGCTCCTGCAGTAGCAGCAGTATCTTCTGTTTTTAGTGCAATATCACCAATTATGTCAGTAGCTAGTGCCGTAATGGGTGGTGTTAGTTTCTTTCAACAAAAGAAAGCTACTAGTCAAGCTGCAGCAGCTACACAACGTCAATCTGATTTACAAAATAGATTAAATGACATTAATGCTAGACGTCAAATGATTCAACAACAAAGAGAAGCTCGTATTAGACGTGCTCAAATCACTACTGAAACTGCTGGTGCTGGTCTAGGTCTTGGAGGTACTTCTTCTTCAGTTGGTGCTATTGGAGCTGTTGGTACTCAAGAAGCTACTAATGTTAGTGGAATTAGACAACAACAAGACTTTGGTAGAGCTATTGGTTCAGCAGGTACTGAAGCATATACTGCTATGGGTGAAGCTAAAGGTTGGCAAGAGATGGGTCAAGTCTCTGGTAAACTCTTTGACTTATCAGGTGGTTTTGACTCAATGAAGAAAATTGGATCTATATTTGGTTAATCTAGGATAAAGTAATGGAATTTACTGAAGATTTTGAATTACCTACCATAGAAGTTACAACTAAGCCAGTACCTGAAGTACAGGCTAATGATGAAGCATTCTATGCAGCTGGTTCTTATGGAACAGATCCAGTTAATAACTATACAAAAATGTATGGTGAATTAACTCAGGATGGGTATTCTCAGTCTTTAGAAGATGCTAAGAAGATGTGGATGGGTGAACAAGATACTAGAAATAAAGAAGCTGTTCTAGGTCTTATCAACGATCCAGCAATACCTAGAGAACAAAAGACTAAAGTTCTATCTATTTATTCTACTACTGGTTATATATCTACTGATATTAAAGATAAGTATGTTCAACGTATTGCATCTGTAAACGTAGGTGATACACATCTAGACGAATCATCTCAAGATACCAATGTTAACTTATTACCAGCTAAAAAGGCTGATATAGAATCTAGAAAAGAAGACTACAGTAAAGACTCTTTCTTTGATACAATCGTTGAGAATATGCCAAAGATCTATGAAGGGATTACTCCAGGACTCATCATTAGAAAACCTGATGGCAATATTGATTGGAAAAAAACACTAGCTCCTAGCCAAATAGCTAAAGATGTTGGTGGAGAAGTATTAGGTTTAGTTAACTTCTTTAGTTCTTTACCTAACTTCCTAGAGTCTCGTGGTCATGCATTCACTAACTTAACTAAACAGGCTATTAACAAAGAGAACTTAGACTGGAAAGATGCTATTGCTAAAGGTGAAGAGTGGGCAGCAACTAGTCCTATTGTTTCCTGGTCTGATCTAAGACTTGAAACTATTGTTAAAAAGCTAGGATTAGAAAATGAATTTGAAGCTGTTAAGAAAGAGTATGAAGGTTCAGTAATCAATAGCATTACTGGTGGTATTGGTACTATTATTCAGAAACTAGATGACAAAGGTGTAGAAGCTGGTAAAACTAAACCAGGTCAAGTGCAAGTTCTTACTGATGCAGCCTTAATCTTTGGTGGTCCTTTATTTAAGGGTGGTAAAGCTCTTACTAAGAAGTTTACTAAGAAAGAAGAGACTATTGATATTCGTCCTGATAGTCCTCTTGATAATACTGTAGAAGCTAATCCAGGAGTTGCTGCTCCTATCATTGAAGCTGCTATTAAAGATGACACAGGTCAAACTGCTACAGCTTTAGGTGCTGAAGAACCTGGTATTCTTGTACATAAATATGTATTACCTAAGACTACAGAAAAAGCAGCTGATGTTCGTAACAATCCTGACTTACACCAACAAATTATTAAGCTTAATAAAGATCTAGAAAATGTTCTAGAGAATACACAATTTGACCCTAACGTTATAGATGTAGAGCAACGTAGAGCTGACATAGAAGCTGTAACAAAAGTTATCAATGAATCTAATTTAGCTACATATATGCAATCTAATTCATTGGTGAATGTAGCTGATACATTATTCCAAGTTAAAGCTGTTTTTGGCAGGGATAGTAACTACTTCTTTAACTCTAGAGAGAGTGTTATCAATGCTTATAATAATCTTAAAACATTAGTAAGTTCTATACCAGTAGAGGACATGACTACTGATTTCATAAACTTTACTACTAATTATGAAACTTCTGGATTAAGAGAAACTGCAACTAGTACAGGTTCTCTTTATATTGTTGATAGGATTACAGGTCAAAAATATACTCCTGATTCATTACGTGCTGATCCTAAGTTTACTGCAGATATAATGGATAATAAACAATTTGCAGTTGTATGGGAATACAATAAAGAATATGATTTATTATCTAATGTGCTTAATGGTCCCCAAGCTGTACAAACAGTACTAGACTTTGGATATAAGTTTGACATCTCTAAAATTGCACAAACTACATTTGGTAAATGGATTACTCCTTCAGGTAAGTTTGCTCCTTGGATTGAAAAAGGTCTAGGTAGACAAGCTGAAAGATCTGCATACTTATCAGCTCAAACTCTTAATTTAGTTAAACAAAAACTAGGTGATGGTAAACTTAAGAATGAACTAGCTACAGTTGTTAACGATGCTCAGACTTCTGGTAGAGAGTTATTTACTAAAGCAGAGCTTAGATTAAAGTTCCCTAAACTATCTACATCTCAAATTGATTCTTTATTTGAAAAACAAGTATTTTGGAGACAGATTAATTATTTTGATTTAGCTTTAACAGATAGAGCTAGACGAAATGAATTAATCAATACAGGTTATGTCAATGGTCTTTATAAAGATGGTAAGTATATTGGTGCTGCTAGAAAAGACTTTGCTTTCATTGGTGAGGGTAACTTACCACCTAAATCAGTATGGGATCTTACATTAGATATTCCAGTAGAATTTGAACTAGACAAAGCTAAGACTGATGGGGTTTATAACATTGGAGGTAGACAACTAGTTGTTCTAGAAAAAGCTTTTACTGACAGAGCTACAGGTAAAATATATGAATATGGTTTAGTTGGAGATAAAGTAAAACTTGATATTCTTCCACAGAAAGTAATCAGAAGAATACCTGGATATTCTCCAGTACTTTATAGAGAACACTTCTTTATTGATGCTGTACCTAAAGAACTTAATGTTAATGGGTATCAGATCATGGACAAGACTAAATTAGAAAACTATTCTAGATCTGTTGCAGCTGCTACTACTAAGTATGAAGCTGAGGCTTTAGTCAGAGAGTTTGAAACTAGATTACCAGACCATACTATATCTTTACGTAAGGCTCGTGAAGAATCATTAGGAGATCGTGTATCTCTCTATGAAGTTCATGGTGAAGTAGTACGTAATGCTTTACGTCGTGGTGAAAGATTACCATCACTACAAGGTCCAGCTCGTATAGAAGACCCGCTTACAGCTTTAATTAAAACATCTCAAAGTCTTGCACGCATAGATGCTATGAGATCTTATAAGAATGTCTTTGAGTCTTACTTTATTAAGAACTATAAAGAATTCTTACCTAGAGTTAGGGAAGGTGAATTTCCTCCTCGTATAGAGTTAATTGAACCTTTACCAAGAGCTATGAGTGAGGCTGAAAAAGCTAAGTTTGAGAAAGCTAAAGCAGAGTTTGAATATTATAGCACAATTACTTCTTTTGCTGATTGGTCTGATTCTATTCCTAGTGCTCTAGTATTAGCAGCTGATGTATTAGAGAAGTATAAGATTCCTGGTAATGTACTACGTGAAATTGGTAACAAGAATATGATTATCAATGCTCCACAGCGTATAGCATCGCTATTCTATATTACTCTTAACGTACCTAGACAATGGTTTGTACAAACTCAACCTATCTTTGAGATGGTTGTAGCTAATCCTATTCAAGGAACTAAGAACGTAGCTTTAATGCTAGCAACTAGACTAGCTATACTTGATGAAGCTAAGATGCTTAAACCTTATAAAAACCTTATAAGTAAATTTGCTCATGACTCAGTAGGTAACTTTATAGATAAAGCTGAGTTTGATGCTACAGTTAAAGCTATTAAAGAATCAGGATTACTACAATCAGTTGACCAAAACTTATTGGTTAATCAGATTCTAACAGATTCTACTAGACCTTTAGTTGAAACACCATTAGAAAAAGGTATGGCTAGAGCAACTATGATTCCTTCTGCTACAGTTAAACTAGCTAGAGCAGTTGGTTTTGATGCAGCTGAGTTGTCTAATAGACTATTTATGTGGTTACAAGCTAAAGATATTTGGAAAGAACAAAATCCTGGTAAGAACTGGAATACTCCTAAAGCTAAAGATGAAATCTCATACGAAGCTTGGAGATTATCAGGTTCTATGAGTAGAGCTGGATCTCTACCATATC
>Ga0255165_1000455_pt1 | contig 13716 bp, 12 predicted proteins | sample Atl_Cont_RepB_8d_FD_183182 | JGI IMG/M metagenome (GOLD analysis project Ga0255165, IMG submission 183182) | Freshwater microbial communities from Altamaha River, Georgia, United States - Atl_Cont_RepB_8d | ecosystem: Environmental > Aquatic > Freshwater > River | place: USA: Georgia | collected... | reverse complement strand
GTGGCTCACGCACTTGCCTTCAAAGTAAACATTGGCCTGGGTGGTGACGGAAACGCCGTCGATCTTTTCGGTGGTCATGGGTATGGGCTGTACAGGCGCGGACGGGCCGCAAAAACAGTCAGGGGCCGCAAAGGCCCCTGCCGTGGATCAAACCGCGATTTTAGGCCAGCTGAAGCAGGCCGTGGCTCTTCAGCGCCAGTAGCGGTGGTGGCCACCGCCGCCATACCAGCCCCAGCCGAGGTGGATGCTGGTGCTCACTGGCCAAGGGCGGTAGTACACCGGTGGCGGGGTGTAGACCACCTGAGGCTGGGCATAGACTACTGCAGGGGGTGCCACCACGGTGGTTTGGGGTGCGGTCGCTGCAGGCGCCATGCCCGCCGGGGTGACTTGGATCGCGATGGTCGGGCCGGGGTCTTGCGGCAACTGGACGTTGTAGGTCTTGCCGGCGTATTCGTAGACCACGTTGTAGCCCACCAGGCGGTTTTCCATCACGGTCTGGCTGGAGCAGGTGGTCACGGGCTGGCTGTTGGCGTTGCTCTCGGCCTTGTCACCCAGAATGGAGCCGCCGATGGCGCCAATCACTGTACCCAGGCCGCGACCGTCCCCGATGGCCGTGCCCACAATGCCGCCCAGCACTGCGCCGGTCATGGCGCCAGCGCCGGAGGTGGGCATGTTGGGCGCTACTGTCTGCACACAGCTTTGACGAGGCACAGCCACCTGCTGGTAGACAGCCGTACGCGAGAGCACCTGACCGATTTCCTGGGCCTGGCTGAGCCCACAGGTGGTGATCAAGACCCATGTCAAGGCAGCGGTTTTCATGAGTGAAACATTCAATATGTGTGACAAGAGCAGTCTAGCGTTTCCCTTTTTGCAGCTGTGCAACCGTTGTGTAAATTTGCGTAATGTCTGTTTCAGGCAGGCCATTGGTCAGGGGTATACCCCACGGTCACCGCACCTGAGGGCCATTCGATCACCGGACGTTTGATCACGCTGGCCTGCTCCAGCATCAAGGCCTGGGCGCTGCTCGCATCGATCACGGCTGCCTGAGTCTGAGCATCGAGCTTGCGCCAGGTGGTGCCCTTGCGGTTGAGTACCACTTCCCACCCACAGGTTTTGAGCCACTGCTGAAGGTGGTCCTGCGGCACGCCCTGCTTCTTGAAGTCATGAAACGCGTAGTCGAGTCCGTGCTCCGTGAGCCATGTGCGTGCTTTTTTGACGCTGTCGCAGTTGGGAATGCCGAAGAGGATGGGTTGTTTCATGGTGAGCATGGCGTGAGGAAAACCGGCGTTTGAGACAATCGCCGACCATGAAGACTTTACAAGAATGGCTCGATTTCTGTGAGCGCCTCCATCCGGTCGCCATCGACATGGGGTTGGACCGCGTGCGTGAGGTGGCCGAACGGCTGACGTTGCGCTTTGACTGCCCGGTGATCACGGTGGCGGGCACCAATGGCAAAGGCTCGACTTGCGCCATGCTCGAGGCCATCTTGCTGCAGGCAGGCTACCGTACTGGTGTTTACACATCGCCACACCTGGTGCACTTCGAAGAGCGTTGCCGCATCGTGGGTGAGCCAGCCTCCGCCGACGCATTGGCCGAGGCCTTTGCGGCTGTGGATGCGGTGCGTGGCGAGGTCAGTCTGACGTATTTCGAATTCAGCACGCTGGCCATCCTCTGGTTGCTCAGCCGTGCGGGGCTGGATGCTGTGGTGCTCGAGGTCGGTCTCGGTGGCCGGCTCGATGCGGTCAATATTGTCGATGCCGACTGCGCCGTCATCACCAGCATTGATCTGGACCACATGGCCATATTGGGCAATGACCGCGAGACCATTGGCCGCGAGAAGGCCGGCATCATGCGAGCGGGTCGCCCGGTGGTGGTCAGCGATCCGGTGCCGCCGCAAAGTGTGGTGGACCAGGCCGATGCGATCGGTGCCGATCTGTGGCGTTTCGGTCGGGACTTCAATTTTTCGGGTGACAAGCAGCAATGGGCCTGGGCCGGTCGTGGGCGTCGGTACAGCGGCATGGCTTACCCGGCCCTGCGCGGCGCCAACCAGCTGGTCAATGCATCGGGTGTGCTGGCGGCGCTGGAGGCCCTGCGTGCGCGCATTCCGGTGACAGCCCAGGCGGTCCGCAATGGTCTGGCCATGGTCGAGTTGCCAGGGCGTTTTCAGATCATCCCGGGGGAACCGGTGCTGGTGCTGGACGTGGCACACAACCCGCATTCGGTCGCAGCCCTGGCCGAGAATCTGGATGCGATGGGCTTTTACCCGACCACCCATGCGGTGTTCGGGGCCATGGCCGACAAGGATCTGCAACCCATGCTTGGGCGCGTGGGGCCCTTGATCGACTGCTGGTATTTCACCGATTTGCCTCTGCCGCGGGCCGCGCAAGCCCGCAATTTGCAGGAGACCTGGCAAGCCGGCAATACACGCAAGGATGTTCAATCGAGCCTCCATGCGCACCCCCGTGCGGCCCTTCTGGCCGCCATCGAGGCGGCCAAGCCCACTGATAGAATCGTCGTCTTTGGTTCTTTCCATACAGTGGGCGGCGTGCTTGAAGACGGTCTTCCCCGCCTGCAAGCGCGGCATTTGTCCAGCTGAATCCCTGCGCCATGGCATTTTTCAAGTTCCGTTTCCCGGGCAAGACGCCGTCAGCTGCAGCCGATGGTGTAGGCCCAGCTTCGGCTGAAAGCCTCGAAGCCCTGCGGCGGCGCGCCCGTCACCGCTTGCTGGGTTCCGTGGTGCTGGTCTTCATTGCCGTAGTCGCCTTTCCCCTGTTCTTCGATTCCCAGCCGCGCCCGATTTCGGTGGATACACCGATCGTGATTCCTGACCGTGTCCAGACGTCCCCACTGAGTGCCGGAGCCTGCACGCCAGAGGCCTATGGACCTGCTGTGCCTTTGCTGCCCAGTGCGGCTGTCCCCCCTGGCGGCGTTTCCGAGGTGCCGGCGCATGCCAGCCTGGAGCCTGGCAAAGAGCAGGTGTTGCCTGCCGCTTCAGTGCCGGCATCTGCTGCTTTGCCTGCACGACCCGAAAAAACGCCGACGGTGAACGAGAACCGCAATGCCACGCCATCCGTCAGCCCCGAGACCAGGCCGGTCAAAGTCCAGCCCCGGACAGAAAACGATGGGCAAAAGGCACAAGCACTGCTGGAAGGCAAGACCGCAAGTCCCGATGCCGTCCGGCTGGTGATTCAGGTCGGCGCTTTTTCTGATGCCGACAAGGTGCGCGAGGTACGTCGCAAACTCGAGCAGGCGGGCCTGAAAACCTATGTGCAGACGATTGAGGGCAAGGATGGCAAGCGCTCGACACGCGTACGTGTGGGGCCTTTTGACAGCCGTGCAGACGCCGACAAGGTGGCTGCACGCATTCGCAAGCTGGAATTGCCTGCCAGCGTGATCTCGCTTTGACATGGCTGAGATCTCCCTGACCGACGCTGTTTTGATCGGCATATTGCTGTTGTCATTGCTGATCGGTGCCTGGCGTGGTCTTGTTGGCGAAATGATGTCGCTCGGCGGCTGGGTGGCCGCCTTTTTTCTGGCCCGCTGGCTGTCTGCCGACCTCGCGCACTGGATGCCCATTTGGCGGGAGGCTGCTGAGCAACTGCGCGGCGCTCTGGCGTTTGTCATTGTTTTTGTGGCTGGCATGTTTGCCGCCGGATTTTTGTCCTGGCTTTTGCGCCGCATGATCGATACCACGGGCCTCAAGCCGGTAGACCGTAGCCTGGGGGCAGTATTCGGCCTGGTGCGCGGTGTCGTGCTGCTGCTGTTGCTGGTCACCGTGGTCCATCTGCTGGGCTGGCATGGGCAGCCCGTCTGGCAGGCTTCTGTCGTGGCACCTTCTCTGGAGTTGTTGCTGGCCGGCTTGCGGCCTGTGCTGCCCCTGGCCATTCAGGCTTATTTGCCATGAAGACCCGACAGGTCTGACTGCCAGGCAGTTTTTGTATCGGATTGAGACATGTGTGGAATCGTCGGAGTGGCCAGTGCCACGCCAGTCAACCAGTTGATTTATGACGCCTTGCTGCTGTTGCAGCACCGTGGCCAGGACGCGGCCGGCATCGTCACCCAGCTCGACCGCAAGTTCTTCATGCACAAGGCCAAGGGCATGGTGCGCGATGTGTTCCGCACCCGCAACATGCGGGCGCTGCCGGGCAACTGTGGTCTGGGCCAGGTACGTTACCCGACGGCCGGCAATGCCTTCAGTGAAGAAGAGGCCCAGCCTTTTTACGTGAACGCCCCGTTCGGGCTGGTGCTCGTGCACAACGGCAACCTGACCAATGCGCAGGCGCTCAAGGCCGAGCTGTTTTCGATCGACCACCGCCACATCAACACCGAGAGCGACTCCGAAGTGCTGCTCAACGTGCTGGCGCACGAGCTGGAAAAAACCACGCGTGGCCTGCCGCTCAAGCCGTCCGATGTGTTCGCGGCCGTGCGCGGCGTCAACCAGCGCATCAAGGGCTCGTATGCGGTGATCGCGCTGATTGCGGGCCACGGGCTTCTGGCCTTCCGCGACCCGCATGGCATCCGGCCGCTGTGCATGGGCCGTGGCAAGGATGGCACCGTCATGCTGGCCAGCGAATCGGTGGCGCTGGAAGGCACCAGCCAGCAGTTCGAGCGCGATGTGGCGCCCGGTGAAGCGGTGTTTGTTGACTTGCAGGGTCAGGTCCACAGCGAGATGTGTGCCGAAGGCGCGCAGTTGGACCCCTGTATCTTCGAGTTTGTGTACTTGGCCCGCCCGGACTCGACGCTGGACGGCATTTCGGTCTACCAGGCGCGCCTGAACCTGGGTGAGACGCTGGCCAAGCGGGTGATCTCCACCGTGCCGCCGAGCGACATCGATGTGATCATCCCGATTCCGGAGTCGAGCCGTCCCAGCGCCACGCAGCTGGCGCACTTGTTGGGCATTCCCTACCGCGAAGGTTTTGTGAAGAACCGTTATGTGGGCCGCACCTTCATCATGCCCGGCCAGGGCGTGCGCAAGAAGTCGGTGCGCCAGAAGCTCAACGTGATCACCAGCGAATTCAAGGGCCGCAATGTGCTGCTGGTGGACGACTCCATCGTGCGCGGTACCACCAGCAAGGAAATCGTGCAGATGGCGCGCGATGCGGGCGCCAACAAGGTCTATATGGCCAGCGCCGCGCCGCCGGTGCGTTTCCCGAATGTGTACGGCATCGACATGCCGACCAAGGAGGAACTGGTGGCGCACAACCGCACGGTCGAAGAAATTCGCCAGATCATCGGCTGCGATGCCTTGATCTATCAGGACGTGGACGCGATGAAGTCGGCTGTGGCCAACGCGCGCCTGTCTTCCACCGCGGGCGCGCTGCACGGCTTTGACGCGTCGTGCTTTGACGGCGTGTATGTCACCGGCGATGTGTCGGCCGACGACATCGTGCGCATCAACGAAAACCGCCTGAAGGTGGACGAGGGCGATGCCGACAACTCGCGGCTGGCCCTGCCGAATGCATCGGAATAAGGCTGTCGGAGCAAGACAATGACCACAAAAAAACTGCCTGGAGGCCTGCACATCGACACGCTGGCCGTGCGCGCCGCCGTCGACAAGACCCAGTACGGCGAAAACTCCGAAGCCCTGTTCCTGACCTCGAGCTTCACCCAGCCTGACAGTGAAACGGCCGCGCGCCGCTTCTCCGGCCTGGAAGACGGCTACATCTATTCGCGCTTCACCAACCCGACCAACGCCAGCATGGAGCAGCGCCTGGCCGCACTCGAGGGCGCCGAGGCCTGCATCTCCACATCGAGCGGCATGTCGGCCGTGCTGCTGCTGTGCATGGGCCTGCTCAAGGCCGGTGACCATGTGGTGTGCTCGCAATCGGTGTTCGGCTCCACGCTCAAGCTGATCGGTTCGGAGTTCGCCAAATTCGGGGTGCAGAGCACCTTTGTGCCGCAGACCGATGTGGCCGCCTGGCAAGCGGCGGTTCAACCCAACACCAGGCTCCTGTTTGCCGAAACGCCGACCAACCCGCTGACCGAGGTCTGCGACATCCGCGCCTTGGCCGATATCGCCCACAACGCAGGCGCCTTGCTCGCTGTGGACAACTGCTTTTGCACGCCCGCACTGCAGCGCCCGATCAGCCTGGGCGCTGACATCGTGGTGCATTCCGGCACCAAGTACCTCGACGGCCAGGGCCGTGTGGTGGCCGGTGCCTTGTGTGCCAACCAGAAGCTGGTCAAGGAAGTCTTCATCCCGGTGATGCGCAGCGCGGGCATGAGCCTGTCGCCCTTCAACGCCTGGGTCGTGCTCAAGGGCATGGAGACGCTGGGCATCCGCATGGAAGCCCAGTCGGCCCGCGCGCTGGCCCTCGCTGCCTGGCTGGAGACGCACCCCAAGGTGGCCCGCGTGTATTACCCGGGCCTGCCCAGCCACCCACAGCACGCGCTGGCGATGCAGCAGCAGTCCGGTCTGGGCGGCGCTGTGGTGTCGTTTGATGTGGTGGGCGACACGCCCGAGGCCGGCCGCAAAAACGCCTTCCATGTGATCGACAGCACCCAGCTGCTCTCGGTCACCGCCAACCTCGGCGATGTGAAGACCATCATCACCCAGCCCGCCAGCACCTCGCACGGTCGCCTGACCGAAGCGCAGCGTCTGGCCGCCGGCATCCAGCAAAACCTGATCCGCGTGGCCGTGGGCCTGGAACACCTCGATGACCTCAAGGCCGACCTGCTGCGCGGCCTCGACACGCTTTGAACATGACCAAAATCCGAACCCGCATTGCCCCGTCGCCGACGGGCTTCCTGCACCTGGGCACCGCCCGCACCGCTTTGTATTCGTGGGCCTATGCACGCCACTACGGCGGCGAGTTCGTGCTGCGCATCGAAGACACTGACGTCGCCCGCTCGACGCAGGACTCGGTCGACCAGATCCTGCAGTCCATGGACTGGCTGGGCCTGGGCTACGACGAAGGCCCGGTCTACCAGATGCAGCGCCTGGACCGCTACCAGGCCGTGATCGACCAGATGCTGGCCGCTGGCACCGCCTACCGCTGCTACTGCACGCCCGAAGATCTGGAGGCCATGAAGGCCGCGCAGGAAGCGCGTGGCGAAAAGCGCCTGTACGACCGCACCTGGCGACCCGCGCCGGGTAAGGTGCTGCCGCCGATTCCTGAGGGTGTGAAACCGGTCATCCGCTTTGCCAACCCGGTCGACGGGGTGGTGAGCTGGGACGATCTGGTCAAGGGCCCGATCAGCATCAGCAACACCGAGATCGATGACCTGATCATCCAGAGGGCAGACGGTGTGCCGACTTACAACTTTGCCGTGGTGGTCGATGATTGGGACATGGCCATCAGCCATGTGTTCCGCGGTGACGAGCACATCAACAACACGCCCTGGCAGATCAACCTCTACCGCGCGTTGGGCGCGGCGCTGCCGCAGTTCGGTCATCTGCCGGTCATTCTGGGCGACGACGGCCAGAAGCTCTCCAAGCGCCGTGGCGCGGTGGCGGTGTCCAACTACGACGAGATGGGCTACCTGCCCGAAGCCATGAACAACTACCTCGCGCGCCTGGGCTGGAGCCACGGCGATGACGAGATTTTCAGCCTGGAGCAGATGGTGCAGTGGTTCGACGGCACGCACCTGTCCAGGAGCCCGGCGCAATGGGATGCCGCCAAGCTGCTGTGGGTCAATGCCCAGCATCTCAAGGCCATGCCCGATGCTGAACTGGCCCGGCGGTTGCAGCCTTATCTGAAGGGGCTGGCCACCGATGAGCGCCTGGTGGGCATTTGCGGCCTGTTCAAGGACCGTTGCGAGACGCTGGTCGCGCTGGCGACCTGGGTGCGCGCCTTTTACGAAGACGTGCAGCCCCAGCCCGAAGACCTGGCGCAGCATGTCACGGCGGCGGTCCAGCCTGCCCTGGATTTGCTTGCGATCAAACTCAAGGATGTGGAGTGGAGTGCCGCCGCGATCAGCGCGGCCTTCAAGCAGGTGCTGACCGAGGCCGGCCTGAAAATGCCGCAGCTGGCCATGCCGGTGCGTGTGCTGGTCATGGGCACGCCGCAGACGCCGTCTGTCGATCAGATCCTCCTCCTGTGCGGCCGACAAAAAGTTTTGGAGCGGCTTGCAAAACGCTGAAATTTCTGTCTATAATTCGAGTCTCGACACCAACGAGGTGTGATGCAAAGCAGCAATGCTTGGCATTCAACCAAATGGGGGTATAGCTCAGCTGGGAGAGCGCTTGCATGGCATGCAAGAGGTCATCGGTTCGATCCCGTTTACCTCCACCAAAGTGTCGAAGATTCGCAAGAATCACGTCCAGGTTACGACCCTATCGTCTAGAGGCCTAGGACATCACCCTTTCACGGTGAGTACCGGGGTTCGAATCCCCGTAGGGTCGCCAAGTTTGTAGCACTTGGCTTCAATTCATTTGAAGCAAAGCTATCTACCAGGAGTGGTAGTTCAGTTGGTTAGAATACCGGCCTGTCACGCCGGGGGTCGCGGGTTCGAGTCCCGTCCACTCCGCCAAAACAAAAGCCGCTGCTTATGCAGCGGCTTTTTTTTGGAAGTCTTGTATCCATGTCTTTGCCAAATCAAGCGTGACGTGCTTGCCAACTTCCATTAAGCTCACGCCCTTTGCTGTTTGCGATGCAGATGACCTCTCCCTTGCCACCTATTCCTGCCAAGCGGTATTTCACCATCGGTGAAGTGGCTGATTTGTGTGGCGTCAAGACGCATGTTCTGCGTTACTGGGAGCAGGAATTCACGCAACTCAGACCGGTCAAGCGTCGTGGTAACCGTCGCTATTACCAGCATCATGAAGTGTTGATGATTCGACGCATTCGGGATCTGCTTTATGAGCAGGGTTTTACCATCAGCGGCGCGCGCAATAAGTTGCAGGAGCAAAGCCAGAGCGACAAGCCCGATCCGCAAATTGCCGGCACAGAAATTCAATTCAATGCCGTAGACCGCCAGGATGTGAGTCTGTCGCTCAGCCATTGGCACGATAGCCAGGTGGTTGGCGAGTTGCGCAGGCAGCTCAAAGAAATCCGCAACCTGCTCACGATTTGAGTATCTTCCCGGGATATAATCAATGCTTCGGCGTGTAGCGCAGCCTGGTAGCGCACTTGCATGGGGTGCAAGGGGTCGCGAGTTCGAATCCCGCCACGCCGACCAATACAGCGGCCTGACTTGAAGTCAGGCCGTTCTTCTTTTTCTGCATACAAGGCAGGATGCGGATAAGTACTGGATGGAGCTTGATCGAACTGGATGCCGCTTGGGCGCTTGTTCACAAAAACCATCAGGTCAGGCTGGCCAAGAACTCCGACTGACGCGTCGCGATGATGGCAGCAAAAAAACCGTTGAGCCAGTTCATGCTCAAGGGCTTGGGCATGAAGATAACGCCTTCGGGCAGACCCCCACGCGCCTCGATCTCCTGTGAGCTCAGACCAGAGACAGCGAGGCAGGACATCCTGGCGAACTGCGGGTTTCGACGCAAGGTACGCAGCAGCGCGAAACCATCGACACCCGGCATGTTCAGATCAACGATGAGAATGTCCGGATGAATGCTGCTCATGTCGATCAGCGCTTCCAGCCCGGAAGACATGACGGTGCAGTCCAGCGGGACTTCACTGCGCGAACTGAACATGCTGAGCATTTCCCGTGCAACAGGATCGTCGTCTACGACCAGTACCTTGAGCGTTGGATGGCTGTTTTCAATCATCGTGACAGGCATGTTGTGCCGCCGCTGATAAGCCCGGATGGACGGCATTGAAATACGACGGTGACCGCCTTGGGTCTTCCATGCCTGGAGCTCGTTTTTCTCGACCAGTGACTGAATGGTGCCTACAGACAGTCCCAACAAACGGGCTGCATAGGTGGTGCCGCAATAGTTTTCGGTGCTTTCGATGGGTGTAGACGTGCTCATGTTGCAGATTCTATTTATTTAATACCAAAGATGTCAAATTATTCGTTCTGCATGACATGTGGTGGGTGATTTTGGCCCGGATCAACAGGAGTCCCAGCTGCGACAAGTCAGCGATGACCGTGCATGCCCGTGCTGATTAACATCCAGTTGATACAGGAGACTCCCCCATGCATCCCCATGTTGCCGTTTGGCCGGTGCGTTTACCAGCTCGCATTACCCCTCCAGCCGGATCACTTTGGCAGAACCTGGCGATCAACGCACAGCGCTATCCTTACAAAGACGCACTGATCTACATGGGCAGCGCCTGGACTTACCAGGCCTTGATGCATGCCTGCGAACAATTGGCAGGACAGTTGAAGCGTCTGGGGGTCAGCAGAGGCGATCGTGTGGTGCTGGACATGCAGAACTGTCCGCAACTGGTGATTGCCCATTTCGCCATACTTCGCCTCGATGCGGTGGTGGTTCCAGTCAATCCGATGAACAAGGCTCAGGAACTGCAGCACTACATCGTCGACCCGGATGTGAAGGTGGCGATCACCACTGCGGATCTGGCCCCTGAGTTGCTGCAGGCCAGTGCGGCATTGCCGTCCGATGTGCAATTGGCCCATGTGGTGGTGACGCAGTTCAGCGACGTCTTTGATCCGTCGGCTCTGGCCCCCGATGAGCTCCCCGAGACATGGCGCGAGTGGCTGTTCCCGCAGCGTGATTGTCCGAAGATGGCAGGTGTGCAGGTGCATGCCTGGAGTGAGTTGATGCAGCAGCCACATGAGCAGACCTTGTCAGCCGTTCAGGCCGGCTCGGAGGACTTGGCCGTGCTGCCCTACACCAGCGGCACCACCGGATTGCCCAAGGGCTGCATGCACACCCATGGCACCATCATGCACAACGCGGTGGCTTCGGGACTGTGGGGCAGTGGCACGGCGGAAAACGTCACGCTGTGCGTGGTGCCGATGTTCCACATTACCGGCATGGTCAGCGTCATGCATGCCAGCATTTTTATCGGTGCTACGCTGGTGCTGATGCCCCGTTGGGACCGGGATGTGGCCGGCCGGTTGATTTCCCGCCACAAGGTGACCCACTGGACCAACATTCCGACCATGGTGATCGACCTGCTGGGCAGTCCGCATCTGGAGCGCTATGACCTCTCGAGCCTCGTTTACATTGGTGGCGGTGGTGCGGCCATGCCGGAGGCGGTCGCTCAGCGCTTGAATGAACAGTTTGGTCTGCGTTATGTCGAAGGCTATGGTCTGACCGAAACCGCGGCACCTTCGCACACCAACCCACCCGATGCGCCCAAGCGGCAATGCCTGGGCATTCCTTTCATGAGCGTGGATTCCCGCATTGTTGATCCTGATTCGCTCAAAGAGCTGGCGGTGGGGGAGTCCGGCGAGATCGTCACCCACGGCCCGCAGGTGTTCAAGGGATACTGGAAAAGGCCCGAGGCCACGGCAGCAGCCTTCTTCGAGATGGACGGCAAGCGCTTTTTCCGCACCGGCGACATGGGCCGCATGGACGAAGAAGGCTACTTCTTCATGACCGATCGGCTCAAGCGCATGATCAATGCCAGCGGCTTCAAGGTCTGGCCGGCCGAGGTCGAGGCGCTGATGTTCAAGAACCCGGTCATTCAGGAGGCCTGCATCATCGCAACACGTGATGCCTACCGTGGCGAGTCGGTCAAGGCTGTTGTAGTCCTGCGTGAGGCCCACAAGGGCAGTGTGAGCGAACAGGACATCATCGACTGGTGCCGCGAGAACATGGCGGTCTACAAGATGCCGCGTAGCGTGCAGTTTGTCGATGCCCTGCCCAAGAGCGGCAGCGGCAAGGTGATGTGGCGGGCCCTGCAGGAGGCCGAGATGGCAGCCGCGCAAAACGCCAAGGCGTGAAGGAATGGGTGTGCAACTTTCGATCCTGGACCAGTCGGTGGCCTCGCTGGGCCGCGGACACGATGAAACGATTCGCCAGACCCTGGCCCTGGCCCAGCAGGCCGAGACCTGGGGCTACCACCGCTTCTGGGTCAGTGAGCACCACAGCCACCCCAGCATCGTCGGCTCCGCGCCCGAGGTGTTGATGGCCGCGATCGCAGCACGCACGCAGCGCATCCGCATCGGCAGCGCGGGCGTGATGCTGCCGCATTACGCGCCCTACAAGGTGGCCGAGCAGTTCCGCGTGCTGGACGCGCTCGCGCCGGGTCGCATCGACCTGGGCGTGGGCCGCGCACCGGGCAGCGATGGCCGCACGGCGCAGGTGCTCAACCCGGACCGCTATGCGTCTGAACGCTTTCCGCAGCAAGTGATGGAACTGCAGGCCTGGGTGCAGGGGCGCGACTTGCCGCCGGGCCACCCCGGCCACGGCGTGCACGCCTACCCCCAGTCGGCCACCGCGCCCAGCGTCTGGATGCTTGGCAGCTCGGACTACGGCGCCCAGCTGGCCGCACACCTGGGCCTGCCCTACGCCTTTGCCTGGTTCATCACCGATGGGCAGGGGGCAGAAGAAGCCCTGACCCTGTACCGCGAGACCTTCCGCCCCAGCGAGGGTCTGTCCCGGCCGCACGCGACCGTCTGTGTGTGGGCGCTGGCGGCCGACACCGACGCAGAAGCCTGGCGCCTGTTCGAGAGCCGCGCCCGCTGGCGCATGGACCGCAACCTGGGCCGTCTGGGGGGGCTGTTGCCGCCGGAAGAGGCCCCGCGCGACTACAGCGCCGCCGAGCGGCTTTCACTCGAGCGTCTTCGCGCCAACGCCATTGTCGGCTCTGCCAGCAACGTTGGCAGCCGTCTGCGAAAACTGGCCAAGCAGCTCGAAGTCGATGAGCTGGTGCTGATCACCTGGACGCACGACCCGCAGGCCCAGCGCCGTTCTTGCGAACTGCTGGCGCAGGAGTTCTTGCTGACCCAGCAGGGGCAAACGGCCTGAACTACAGTCATCCATCTTTTCAAAAACCACTCACAAGGACCCACCATGTTCCGCACCGCAATCGCCGGCAGCCTGCCCAAACCCGCCTGGCTGGCCGAAACCCACAAGCTCTGGCCGCAATGGAAGGCGCAGGGCAGCGAGTTGCTCCAGGCCAAGGCGGACGCCACGCTGCTGTGGGTCAAGCTGCAGGAAGACGCCGGCCTGGAAGTGATCGGCGATGGTGAGCAGGCGCGCCAGCACTTTGTGCATGGTTTTCTGGAGCAGGTCGAGGGCATCGACTTCGAGAACAAGGTCAAGATGGGCATCCGCAACAACCGCTATGACGCCATGGTGCCGCAGGTGGTCGCGCCGCTGCGGCTGAAAGGCCGAGTGCATGCCTTCGAGGCGCAATTGACGCGCGCCCATACAAAAAAGAAAGTCAAGTTCACGCTGCCCGGCCCCATGACCATCGTCGACACCGTGGCCGATCGTTTCTATGGCGACAAGGTGAAGATGGCCATGGCCTTTGCCGAGCTGCTCAACCAGGAAGCGCTGGCCCTGCAGGCCGATGGCGTGGACATCGTGCAGTTCGACGAACCGGCCTTCAACGTCTACATGGAAGAAGCCGCCGACTGGGGCGTCAAGGCGCTTGAGCGCGCGGCCCAGGGCCTGACTTGCACCACCGCCGTGCACATCTGTTACGGCTACGGCATCGAGGCCAACAACAATTGGAAGAAGAGCCTGGGCCACGAATGGCGCCAGTACGAAAAGGTGTTCCCGGCGCTGGCCAAAAGCAGCATCCAGCAGGTCAGCCTGGAGTGCTTCCACTCGCATGTGCCGCCGGACCTGATGAAGCTGCTCGAAGGCAAGGACGTGATGGTCGGCGTGATCGATGTGGCCAGCGAGGAGATCGAAACGCCCGAGCAGGTGGCCGATACCATCGGCATGGCGCTGCA
>Ga0255165_1000450_pt1 | contig 13836 bp, 10 predicted proteins | sample Atl_Cont_RepB_8d_FD_183182 | JGI IMG/M metagenome (GOLD analysis project Ga0255165, IMG submission 183182) | Freshwater microbial communities from Altamaha River, Georgia, United States - Atl_Cont_RepB_8d | ecosystem: Environmental > Aquatic > Freshwater > River | place: USA: Georgia | collected... | reverse complement strand
ATTTTTCAACTAAGTCTGTCTGTTCCTGCTTTAATTTAAGTATTTCCTTTTCAAGATCGCGGGTTTTGTTCTTAATATAGGAGACGCATATTGTCCCAAAAACAACAATAGATAAAACGATTAGTATTTTTTTACGCATGCATAGCCTCTTCCAACTGAAAATATTTTTCAAGATTTAAATAAGATCTTTTAAATTGAAAAGAATGATCGTGAATTTTGATTGCAAATCTTAATTTTGCAGATCTCGCTCTATTATTATTTTTTATTTCTTTTTCAGATGGAATGATTGGTTTTCTATCTTTAATTGCTAAAATATTAAAATTTTCATTTTGATTATTTTCAGGTAAATAACGAGAGGTTCCTTTTTTCTTATTCGAAAAAAAATCAAAAACTTTTTTAACAATTTTATCTTCTAAAGAATGAAAAGTAATAACAACTATCTTTCCGTCTATAGATAAATTTTTTATCGCTGAAATTAAACCTTCATAAAGTTCAGTTAATTCTTGATTTACAATCATCCTGATAGCTTGAAAAATTTTTGCACAAGAATCTACTTTGTTATATTTGCTGTTTTTATATCTTTTAGCTCTTAAAATAATTTCAACTAATTCTTGCGTTGAATTAATTTCTTTATCCTGTCTTTTTTGTACAATTAGTTTCGCAATCAAACCAGAATCTTTATCTTCACCAAATAAATTAAAAATATTTTTTAAATCTTTTTGATCAAGTTTATTAACAATATCATGCGCAGAAACATTGTTTTTTCCCATGGTCATTTTTAATAATCCGTCCTGTCGATAAGAAAATCCTCTTTCAGCATTATCAATTTGAAAGGAAGATAGTCCAAGATCAAAAATTATTGCAACAGGAATTTTTTCTAAATTTCGTTCTTTTATAATATTTTCTAAATTGCTAAATCTATCAATAATAAATTCAAACCTATGCTTATATTCTTTGCTTATTTCTTTAGAAAATAACTGTACAAAATTATCTCTATCTATCGAAATAACTTTTGTATTTTTTTTAGATAATATTTTTCTAGTAATACTTCCGCCACCAAAAGTACAATCAATATAAATTCCTGATTTATAAGGAGTTAATATCCTATCAATGTCTTCCGACATCACTGGAATATGTTTAAATTCCAGTGACATAGGAAAATTTTTATCTTTAATTAATCTCTAATTAGTTTGACGTCTTAAAAAGGCAGGAATTTCTAAATCTGCTTTTTCTGCGTCAGTAAGATCATGTCCTAAATCTTTAAAGAATTGAGAAGAGCCTTCTTTATCATTAGTAATGCCTTTTAAATTTTCATCTTCAGAAAATAGTTTAGGAAAAGATGTAACTTCTTCAACTATTTGCGTATTTTCTTTTTCATTTAGTACGCTCAAATCCTGAGATAAAATATTTTGTTCTTGAACAGCATTTAAATTTGCGGCTTGTTCTTGAACGTTCATATGATTTAACGCCTGGCTATTTATCTCAGCAACATGTGATGTTTCCTGAAACATATCAAGTGCTGCTGCCCCATTAGTCATTGCCTGAGGAGCTGTTGCTTGAGTTGTATAATTAGGAACAAAAGATTGCTGCGGTCTATTGTAAATAGTGCTGTATCCATTGTTTCTATTATTAATATGTCTCATCATGCTAACCACTGGTTTATTATTAATAGCTGCTTCGCCTCCTAAACCAGTTGCAACAATTGACACTCTCATTTTTCCACCTAAAGACTCCTCAAATGTGGACCCAACTAAAATTTCAGCTGAAGGATCAACTTCTGCTCTTATTTTATTAGCCGCCTCATCCACCTCAAATAGAGTGATATCATTGCCACCAGTAATATTAATTAAAAGGCCTTTTGCTCCTTTTAATGAATAATCATCAATTAATGGATTAGATAAAGCTGCTTCTGCAGACATAACTGCTCTCTTATCTCCTTCAGCTTCTCCTGTTCCCATCATAGCTTTGCCCATACCCTTCATTACTGTTTCAATATCAGCAAAATCTAAATTGATAAGACCTGGCTTAACAATTAAATCTGTTACTCCTCTAACGCCTTGCATTAAAACATTGTCAGCCATTTTAAATGCTTGAGGGAAAGTAGTTTTCTCATTAGCAACTTTAAATAAATTTTGGTTAGGAATTATAATACTAGTATCAACATATTTTTTTAATTCCTCTAAACCTCTTTCAGCAACTTTTAATCTTCCTGGTCCTTCAAAAATAAAAGGTTTTGTTACAACGGCTACTGTTAATAAATTTAAATCTTTTGCTGCTCTTGCTATTACAGGAGCCGCACCTGTTCCTGTTCCACCACCCATACCTGCTGTTATGAAAACCATATTTGCGCCTTGTAAAAGATTTATTAATTCATTTAAAGTTTCCTCTGCTGCAGCTTGTCCGATATCAGACTTTGCTCCTGCTCCAAGTCCTCTTGTTAAATTTGTTCCAAGTTGAATCTTACATCCGGCTTTATTAAATTTTAAAGCTTGCGCATCAGTATTTGCAGCTACAAATTCTACTCCTTGAATTCCATAATCTATCATGTTGTTAATAGCGTTACCGCCTGCTCCTCCAACTCCTAAAACAACTATTCTAGGTTTTAATTCTCTTAATTCTGGTACATTTATTTTTATTGTCATTTGTTTCTCCCTTTTTATTGTTATTTGTTAATATTCATTAAGACCATTTTAAATCTGATCTTAATGTCTTAGCTTTTTTTCTTGCCTCTTCTCTAAATTTTGAAAACTTTGTAGGTTCCCACATTTGAAATGTTTTTCCTTGTCCCACAAAAACTACTGTTTCTTTAATTCCGGAATGATCTAAAAGTTTTTTTGGAAGCACTACTCTTCCATCAGAGTCAAAATTTAATTGAAAACTGTCTGCAAGTATTGAAGTTGCGAATGTATCTCTATTTTCCTCAAAGGGACTAAGACTATCTATACTGTCACTTAGTTTTTCAATTCTGCTTTGAGGGCAAAATTCAATTGATGAATTTGTAAATGAAGGGTAACAAATTACGCTATTGTATCCTAAAGATGATAAATGAGATCTAAAGCTAGCAGGCACTGACACTCTGCCTTTCTTGTCTAACTTGTTTTCGTACGTTGATATAAACATTTATTTTTTTTAAAAAAAAATTCCCGATAAATTTATTCATAAAATATTTAATATTTATCATTTATGGGTTATCATGGGATAACATGGTATATAATAGTAAGTCAATGGAGAAGTACTCTATTTAAATTATTAATTTTATTATTTTGTTCTTATTTTGTTCTAAGTAAAATTATTAAATATCAATTAAAATAAATAGATAAAAATAAAGTGAAGTTATTAAATTGCCAGTTAGTCTGTAAGCTGGGTTCTGTCATTGAAAACGGTAATTTATCTAGGTCTATTGTCACCAATAGACTCGAGCAACCAACCCAAACAACTCACCCAAGATTAGGCTAGATTTAAATAAATTTAAATCATGTTGTTTCTATTTGGTCTTGCTCCCAGTGGGGTTTTCCATGCGGTTTTTGTTACCAAAAACCCGGTGTGCTCTTACCACACCTTTTCACCCTTGCCTTGATAAGGCGGTTTATTTTCTGTGGCACTATCCCTGAGGTCACCCTCGCCAGCTATTAGCTGGCACTGTTATCTTGTGGAGCCCAGACTTTCCTCTTTGAAAATATCAAAGCTACCATTCAACTAACTGGCGCTTTTAAATATATATTAAAGAAAATTAAAATTCAACTATTAAATGAATTTTTGTAAATTATTTAAGATCAAATAACATTCTTGATCAAAAATACCATTGATCAACTCTTGTCTATACCTTCGTTGAAAAGCTTTTATAAAATTCTTATCTAATCTCCCTGCTGTTAAAACCTTTGAATATCCTAGCTTTTTTATCATTTTAAGCATATTTATTTTGTTAATATTTATTAATTTTTTTAATCTAAAATTATTAATAAATTTTTCATCTAGCGAATGCCAAATCGCTAAATCTTTTTTATAAAGTTTTTTCCATGGAAATTTTTCTCCAGGATCTTTTTTTCTATTTGTAGCGATATCTGAGTGACCGATAATATTAATATTTTGAATATTAAATTTTTTTTTTAATATTTCTAAGATCTTAATAAGTTGATTAATTTGTTTATTTGAAAAATTTTGGTAACCATATTGATGACCTTTATTTTCAAGCTCAATCCCAATAGAGGTCTTATTTAAGTTTTTAAAATTAAACCAATTTGAAATGCCTGCGTGCCATGCAATGTTATTATCTTTTACTAATTGTAAAATTTTTCCAGTTCTTCCTATAAGATAATGACTGCTAACCTCATATTTTTTTGAGATAAGTCTTTCTACCGCTGATTGTAAAGATCTCATTCCTGTATAATGGATAACAATTGAATGAATTTTCCTTCTTTTGTTGCAGAATATATAGTTGGGAGAACTTAAATATTTAATTTTCATATTTAACCCCTAAAATACACTAAAAAGTATTAAACTTCTTGGGTGTTTTTAATATGTAATTATAGAAAATATCTGTATATAGACAATTTTAAGATTATGAAAAAAATACTTCTAGTTATAGCTTTTTTGACAGTATTAAATTCAAAGCCTGTCTACTCTGTTGAGCTTCCTGATTGCAACGAAAATATTAATAGAGCTATATTTAGTTTTAACATGACAGTTGATAAATATTTTTTTAAACCCATAGCTGAAGTTTATAATGTTTTACCAGTCGAAATTAGAAGCGGAATAAATAATGCTTTATTAAATATAGATTCAACTCTCACTGTTCCAAACCAAATTCTACAGGGAAACTTTGGCGAAGCTGTAATATCCATTTCGCGCTTTGCAATAAATTCTACGGTTGGAATTCTTGGTTTATTTGATCCAGCAACTGCTCTTGGGATTGAAAAAACGAACAGAGAGGACTTTGGTCAAACTCTTGCTGTGTGGGGCGTTGGTCATGGTTGTTACGCTGTAGTTCCATTCCTTGGACCTTCGAGTCCTAGAGATGCGGCTGGAAGAATTCTTGGAATTTATGGAGATTATTTCTACATGGTATCTGCTGGCGACAGAACAGCTTTTGGAGAAAACCTCGGAGATACAGTTTACTGGTCAACAAAAGGTACAGAGATTATTAATTTCAGATCACAAAATATTAAAAGTGCGGAAAATTTAGAAAAGAATTCCTTAGATTTATATTCTGCATATAAAAGTTTATATTTACAAAGAAGAGAAAATTTAGTGAAAAACGTTAAGAGATCAGAAAGCCAGTACGGCGCAAGTGACGATGAATGGAAAAAAATTAGATAATATTTCTAATTAAAAATAATGATTAACTTAATAAAAAAAATATTTTTTTATATAAGTATTATTTTATTAATATCTTCAAATTCTTATTCTGCTGAAAGTAATGCCGAAGCTTTTGTTCTTAAATTAACAGATGAAGCAAAAATTATTTTTAATGACAAATCACTTAATAAAGAATCTAGAATTAAAAAACTAAATGATCTTTCATTAAAATATTTAGATTTAGATGCTCTAGCCGGTTATACGCTGGGTGACTATAGAGAAAAAGCAACAAATTCTGAAAGAGAAAATTTTAATAAACTATTTAGAGAATATTTTATAAAAAACATGTCTTCTAAATTAAATGATTTTGCAGATCAAGACCTTAAAGTCATAGATTCAAAAAGAATTAATGAAAATAATATTATCGTAAGTACTAAAATCTTTTCAAAAAAAGATGCTCAGGAAATTGCGGTTGAATGGAGAATTTATATTAAAGATGCAAAACTTCTTGCAAGAGACTTGGTTGTTGAGGGATTAAGTTTAGCAAGAACACAAAAAGAGGAATTTGCCTCAATAATAGCAAGTAAAGGTTTTTCTGGCGTAATTAGCGCCCTAGAGAATTTTAATAAATCAAATTAGATTAAATTGAATTGGTGGGCCCGCAGGGATTTGAACCCCGGACAACCCCGTTATGAGCGGGGGGCTCTAACCAGCTGAGCTACAGGCCCGTTTCCAACGGATATAACATTAAAAATATAGTTTATTAACTAAATTCTAACTATCAAAGAAACTTTTTAACTGTCTAGATCTACTAGGATGTTTTAATTTTCTTAAAGCTTTAGCTTCAATTTGTCTTATCCTTTCACGAGTAACTGAGAACTGTTGACCAACTTCTTCTAGGGTATGATCTGTGTTCATTCCAATTCCAAAACGCATTCTTAAGACTCTTTCTTCTCTTGGAGTTAATGTTGCTAAAATTTTTGTAGTTGTATTTCTAAGTCCACTTTGAATTGCCGCATCAACAGGTATTAATGCATTTTTATCTTCTATAAAGTCTCCTAGATTGCTATCCTCTTCATCTCCAACTGGAGTTTCAAGAGACACTGGTTCCTTAGCAATTTTCAACACTTTTCTAACTTTATCTAAAGGCATAGCTAATTTTTTAGCTAATTCTTCAGGTGTAGGTTCTCTTCCAAATTCACTAAGCATCTGTCTTGATGTTCTAACAATTTTATTAATTGTTTCGATCATGTGCACTGGTATTCTAATGGTTCTCGCTTGATCAGCTATTGATCTTGTAATCGCTTGTCTAATCCACCACGTTGCGTAAGTTGAGAATTTATAACCTCTTCTGTATTCAAATTTATCAACCGCCTTCATAAGACCAATGTTACCCTCTTGAATTAAATCCAAGAACTGCAATCCTCTATTTGTATATTTTTTAGCAATCGAAATAACTAATCTCAAATTAGCTTCGATCATCTCTTTCTTAGCAATTCTGGATTCTCTTTCACCTTTTTTAATTTTATTAACTAAGATTTTAAAATCTGAAACTGGAAGTCCTATATCTTTGCTAATCTGAATTAATTTGCTCTTAATATTTTCATACTCTTTTTTCTCTTTAGTAAAAAAATTATGCCATTTTTTATTTTCTCCTAAAAAACTTTCAAAATTTGGATTAATTTCATTTCCTACATAAAATTTTATAAATTCTTCTCTAGGAATTCCATGTTTAGAGGAAAGTCTTAGAAGCTCTCCATCAAAATTAATTAATTTTTTATTCTCAACATAATTCAACTGTACTAACTCTTCTTGAGTTGCTGGATTTAGTTGTAATTGCAAGATATCTTGACTGATTTCTTCTTTAATTGATTGATAATTCTTTTCTTTGCTTGGACTAAACTTAGATCTGGCAAGTACAGTTTCTAACTTTTCTTTTTGATAAGAAATAAGTTTCTTATAATTTTTTGATAATTTTTCAAAAGTCTTTAAAATTTTTGGCTTAAGTTCAATTTCAAGAGCAGCTAAAGAAATATTATATTCATCATTCTCTTCTTCAATGGCCTCAACACTTTTATTATCTGGATCTTCTTCCTTATCTTTTTTTGATTTAGGTTCTTTGACTACCTTTTCAACACTTTTTGCTGCTAAGGCCTTTGTAAAATTCTCATCTTCTAGATAATTGCTATCAAGATCGATAATATCTCTAACCAGCATCTCATTAGCATTTAATTTATCTTTCCATTCAAATATTTTTTTAGCCATTAATGGACTTTCTGCTAACGCAGAAACCATTACATACTTCCCAGATTCTATTCTTTTTGCGATTGCAATTTCGCCCTCTCTAGATAGAAGCTCAACGCCCCCCATTTCTCTAAGATACATTCTAATTGGATCATCGCTTCTTTCAGAAGTTTTCTCAGCTTTTGGGGCCTCTTCTTTTGTCTTAACTTTAAAATCAGACTTTTGTTTTACTAAGGTAATAAGATTGTCAAAAATATTTAAAACAGCTTTTTCTAAACTTTCTGGATTGCTATTTCTTTTTCCTAAAGATTTTTTTAATTCTTCATGAGTAATAAATCCTCGAGCCTTTCCTCGCTCAAGCAATTTTTCAAATGATTTTGAAATAAGCTTATCTGCTTTCACTTTAATATCTGTTTATTGAAGCAGTATATATATTTACTAGGACAGAAAATTACTAGACTTTTTTTGATGCTACAATCTGGTCTTTTAAAGATAAAAGTTCGTTATACTGAGCCTCGTTCATATTTTTCGATAATGATTCTTCTGCGTCTTTTAATTTACTCTCAAGTTTCAAATTATTAACTTGTTCAATCAAATCCGCTAAAAAATTATCAAACTTTTCTTCATTTAAATTTTCCGAAATTCCTTTTATAGATGAAAACTCGTTTACATCTTTAATAATTTGATCGAAATTATTTTCTTCTAAATGCTTTAATAAATTAAATTGTTTAAAAGTCTCAATTTTTTCTAAAATATTTATTAAAACTTTTTTTAATTCTTCTAAATTTTTGTTATGAAAATTAATTAAAGAAAGTTTTTCTGATTTATTTTTTAAAATTTGAATATTATTTAAAAACAGATACATTAAAGAATATTCTTTTAGCTCAAAAGATGAATATCTTGTAATTTTTCTTGTAAGCTCTTTAGTCTTATTTAATGGTTTAAGATTTTTAATTTTTCTACTGGAAAATTGTTCAAAAATTTTATTTTTAAAAAAATTTATATAATGTTTTTTTACAGTGGAATCTTGAATTGATAAACATAAGTCCATTAATTTTTTTTCAAATCCAGCTCTTTCTTCAGGTTGCTCTGACTGTAAATCCTGTAAATTATTTTCAAAAATAAAGTTTCCAATATCAATTTTTTGATCTAATAAACTCGCAAAATTATTTTTTCCATTTTTTCTTACAAAAGAATCTGGATCAAAGCCATTTGGTAAAATCAAAAACGATAATGAATAATTTGGTTTCATATAAGCAATTAACTTTTCTGAAATTTTATGTGCAGCGTTTTGTCCACTTCTATCACCATCAAAGCAAATTACGGGATCATTAAAATAGCGCCATATTAAATTTAAATGGGACTCAGTCATTGCTGTGCCAAGTGTGGCAACTACATTTTTAAAACCAGCCTGATAAAGACTAATCGCATCCATATACCCTTCAACAATAAAAACAATTCTGCTTTGTTTGTTTTCATTTTTGGCATTATTTAAATTATATAAATTAAAACCTTTTTTAAAAAATTCAGTTTCTGGTGAGTTAATATATTTTGCTAAGTAATTCTGACTTAATGCTCTTCCGCCAAATCCAATAACTTTATTATTGTAATCAAAAATTGGAAAAATTAATCTATTTTTAAATCTATCAATAAGCTTATTATTTTTTTCATCATGGAAAAATATTCCACTCTCAATAAGTTCCTTTTGATTAAAATTATTAAACAACGAAAGATGTAAACCCTGTTCTCCTGAATATCCTATTTTGAAAGCAGATAATATTTCTTGTGTTAAACCTCTGCCAAAAGTGTACTTTTTAACACTTTCACTTTCAGAAAAGTTTTTTTGATAATTCTGTAAAGCAATTGTTAATATTTCGTCATATTTTTTTCTTTTATTTTCCACTTCGATATTTTCTTTGGTAAATTTAAAAGCTGGCATACCCGCTTTTGCTGCTAACTTTCTAACAGCATCACCAAAATTTAATTTTTCAACCTTAACTAAAAAATCAAAAATATTTCCATGCTCTCCTGAACTAAAACAATGGTAAAATCCTTTCTCATCATTGATGGTAAAGGATGGGGTTTTTTCTTTAGAAAATGGAGATAGACCAACAAATTCTCTGCCTCTTCTTTTTAATTGAACAGAAGCTCCTACTATATCGGAAACTTTTATCCTTTGTTTAATCTCTTCTAAATACTCTTTTGGAAATTTCATTTACTTAATAATTCTTTTAAGAACGCTCCGGCTTTAGAGAAATCTAGGCTCCCAGAATATTTAGACTTCAAAATTGCCATTGCTTTACCCATATCCTTGATTGAAGTTGCTCCTGAATCTTTGATTGCGTTTTCACAAGCTTTTTTAGTTTCATTATCGTCTAATTGCTTTGGTAGAAATTCTTGAATAATATTTATCTCTTTATCTTCTTTTTCTGCCAAATCATTTCTTGCAGCTTTTTTATAAATCTCTAATGACTCTCTTCTTTGTTTTAACATCTTATTAAGAACTGCAATCACATCCTCATCTTTGATTGAAGTATCTTTTGCTCCAGTTCCTCGCTTTTCAATTTCTTTATCTTTCAATGCAGAAACGATGAGTCTTAAAGTAAGAACCTTATCTTTATATTGCTTAAGTGCTGATTCTTTTAATTGAGCGTTTATCTTATCTAATAAATTCATAACTTTTAAATTACTCTAAATAATCCAATTGCTCAAAAGAAAATATTACCAACTTGACTGGCGATTAACTTTTTCATAATGTTCGCCAACTTTTAAATAACTTAAAAGCTCTTAACTCATGGGTTGTATTTGTCTAAAGAAACTAATTTAGAAAATAAATACAAAATAAAAAATTCTATTAATCCTAATGCTATTTTAATTCTTGAAGATGGAGAAGAATTCCATGGATTTGGAATTGGTGCTTACGGAATTTCTTCTGGTGAAATATGTTTTAATACTTCAATTACTGGCTACCAAGAAATACTAACTGATCCCTCTTACTCTGGACAAATTATAAATTTTACTTTCCCTCATATTGGTAATGTGGGCGCTAATAATGAAGATTTAGAGGGTGAAAAAACTTGGGTTAAAGGTGCAATATTCAGTGCTGAAGTATCACATTCATCAAATTACCGAGCTTTAGAAAATTTAGACCAATGGTTAAAAAAAAATAACATTACTGCAATTTATGGAATTGATACAAGAAAACTTACCTTAAAAATAAGAAAGTTTGGACCCAAAAAAGCAACTATAGCTTTTAAAGTGAATGAAAAACATAATGTCAAAGAATTATTAGAGATTACAAAAAAATTACCAAGTTTAGAAAATTTAGATCTTACAAGAGAAGTTACTTGTAAAAAATCTTATCAATGGATTGGTAATAAATTATGGAATGCTAAAGGATACGAAGTTCAAAAGAATAATAAATATAATATAGTTGCAATTGATTACGGTATTAAAACTAATATTTTAAGAAATTTCTCTGAACTAGGATGCAAAGTAACTGTTGTTCCCTCAACAACTAATGCTAAGGATATAATTAATTTAAAACCAGATGGCGTTTTTTTATCTAATGGACCTGGAGATCCAGACCTTACTGGAAAATATGCGATTAGAACAATTCAAGAGATAATATCCTCAAACATTCCAGTATTTGGTATATGTTTAGGTCATCAATTACTCGCTTTAAGTCTGGGCGCAAAAACAAAACGAATGCATCAAGGACATAGAGGAGCAAATCATCCTGTTAAAAATTTAACAAATAATAAAGTAGAAATTACAAGTCAAAATCATGGTTTTGAAGTTACAAAAGATAGCCTGCCTAAAGATGTTGAAATTACTCATGTGTCCCTTTTTGATGCTTCTATTGAAGGCATAAAATCAAAAGTTAAACCGGTATTTTCAGTTCAATATCATCCGGAAGCATCTCCTGGTCCACATGATAGCAATTATCTTTTTAAAGATTTTATAAATTTAATAGAAAAAAACAAAATTAATGCCTAAAAGAAAAGACATAAAATCAATTTTAGTAATCGGAGCTGGGCCTATTATTATTGGTCAGGCATGTGAATTTGATTATTCGGGAACACAGGCATGCAAAGCACTAAGATCTGATGGGTATAGAATTATTTTAATTAATTCAAATCCTGCAACAATTATGACTGACCCAGATGTTGCTGATAAAACTTATATTGAACCTATTACCACTGAAATTATAGAAGAGATTATTAAAAAAGAAAAACCTGATGCAATACTACCAACTATGGGAGGTCAAACCGCACTTAATGCTGCTATGGCACTTAAGAAGGATGGCATTTTAAAAAAATACAATATTGAATTAATAGGCGCTAATTCTGAAGCTATAGAAAATGCTGAGGACAGAGAAAAATTTAAAAAAAATATGACAGAGATTGGTCTGGAGTGTGCAAAATCTACAATTTGTAGATCAATTGAGGATGCAAAGAAAAGTTTAAAATCAATTGGCCTACCAGCAATTATCAGACCTTCTTTTACACTTGGCGGCTCTGGTGGCGGGATTGCTTACACTGAAGAAGAGTACTTGAAAATTATAGCAAATGGTCTTGATCTTTCTCCAACAAAAGAAGTTTTAATAGAGGAATCTCTTTTAGGATGGAAAGAATTTGAAATGGAAGTAGTGAGAGACAAAAATGATAACTGTATTATTATTTGCTCTATCGAAAACGTTGATCCGATGGGAATTCATACTGGAGACTCTATTACTGTAGCTCCGGCATTAACTTTGACTGATAAAGAATATCAGATCATGAGAGATGCTTCTTTTAAATGTATTAGAAAAATAGGAGTTGAAACTGGAGGTTCTAACGTTCAATTCGCAATCAATCCCAAAAATGGAAGAATGATTATTATTGAGATGAATCCAAGAGTCTCTAGATCTTCTGCACTAGCTTCAAAAGCAACTGGATTTCCAATAGCAAAAGTGGCTGCAAAACTTGCTGTTGGTTATACTTTAGATGAATTAAAGAATGAAATCACAGGCACAACTCCTGCATCATTCGAACCTACTATTGATTATGTAGTAACAAAAATTCCAAGATTTGCATTTGAAAAATTCAAAAATACTGAGGCAATACTAGGAACAGCCATGAAGTCTGTTGGTGAAGTAATGTCTATTGGCAGTAACTTTAAAGAATCTGTTCAAAAAGCATTGGGTTCATTAGAGATTGGACTTGATGGATTTGATCAAAATGAAAAAATAAATATGCAAGATTTAAAGAAAAAACTTATAGAGAGAACTCCTCAAAAAATACTTTATGTAGCTGAAGCTTTTAGACAAAATCTAAAAATAGATGAAATCTATGAAATGACAAAAATAGATAAATGGTTTTTAGAACAGATACAGGAACTGGTTATTGTGGAAACTCAAATTAAGGATGAAGATGTTTTAAATAATAAAGAAAAACTTCAATACATTAAATCAATAGGTTTTTCGGATAAAAAAATTGCAAAGATTTTAAAAATAAAAAGTAATGAAGTTAGATCTGCTAGGAATAAATTTAGAATTCACCCTGTATACAAAAAAATCGATACTTGCGCTGGAGAATTTGATTCTAAAACTCCTTATATGTATTCTACTTATGGAAGCAATGATCTAAGTGCCTGCGAGTCTGACCCAACAAATAAAAAAAAGGTCATTATTTTAGGTAGTGGGCCGAATAGAATAGGACAAGGAGTAGAGTTTGATTACTGCTGTTGTCAGGCAAGTTACGCATTGAAAGAAATTAATTACGAAACCATAATGATTAACTGCAACCCAGAAACAGTTTCAACAGATTATGACACAAGTGATAGATTGTATTTTGAACCTTTGACCGAGGAGCATGTAATTGAAATTATTAATAAAGAAAAAAGCAACGGTTCTCTTTTTGGAGTTATAGTTCAATTTGGAGGTCAAACTCCATTAAAGCTTGCAAAATTTATACATGAAAATAATATTCCGATCTTAGGCACACAACTTGAGTCTATTGATCTTGCCGAAGATAGAGAAAAATTTAAAAATTTTGTAATCAAAGAAAATTTACTTCAGGCAGAAAGTGGGCTTGCAAGATCAGAGTCTGAAGCGCTTGAAATCGCAAAAAAAATAAATTTCCCAATAGTCATTAGACCTTCTTACGTTTTAGGCGGTAGAGCTATGGAAATTGTATACGATGAAGACCATCTTAAAAAATATATAAAAGAAGCAGTTAAAGTTTCAGGAAATGATCCTGTTCTAATAGACAAATTTATTAACGATGCAATTGAAGTGGATGTTGACGCGATTTG
>Ga0255165_1000444_pt1 | contig 13953 bp, 19 predicted proteins | sample Atl_Cont_RepB_8d_FD_183182 | JGI IMG/M metagenome (GOLD analysis project Ga0255165, IMG submission 183182) | Freshwater microbial communities from Altamaha River, Georgia, United States - Atl_Cont_RepB_8d | ecosystem: Environmental > Aquatic > Freshwater > River | place: USA: Georgia | collected... | reverse complement strand
AATGAATGAAGCTCGCAATTATCTTGCGCTTGAGCTTTGTCGTGCTATTGGCTTGCCGGCATGGTTCGCATCAGCGGATCCATCATCGATGACATATTCAAACGCTGTCAATCAGCGTCGTGATCTCATCGACTTTTCAATTCGTCCAATTCTCACAATTATCGAGCAGCGTTTATCTTTAACAGATTTCACGCCGGCTTCTCAATATGTGCGATATGACTTGGATGATTTCTTGCGTGGCAATCCTTACGAAAGAGCGCAAGTGTACGAAATTCTCAACCGCATCGGAGCGATGACGGTGGATGAAATCAGAATGGAAGAGGATCTAATCGGATGAAGCTAACAACTCCAATGACAATCACAGCTGCGGATTCAGAATCTCGCACAATCACCGGACGAATCGTGGCTTTTGAAGAGCCGGCGAATGCATCAACTGGAAAAGTCGTATTCGCTAAGGGATCTATTTCTCCGAAGCCGGTATTTCTTAACCTTGAACATGACCGTACACGCAGAATCGGTAAAGTGCTCGAGATGTCACTCGATGGAGATCAAGCCATCAATGCAACATTCAAAATTGCTTCAACAACAGCCGGAAACGATGCTTTGATTGAAGCGATGGATGGACTTCGCGATGGCTTCTCAATCGAGCTTGCTGTCGATGATTACATCAACGAAAAGGACGGCACAATGCGCGTCTTAGCCGGAGAGCTCACAGGCGTCGCGCTTGTATCAGAGCCCGCTGTCCGATCAGCCCGTGTCGCAGAAGTCGCAGCGACAGAAGGCGATGAAGATTCCGAATCCACAGAGGATGCGGATGCAACACCAACACCAACAACAGAAGGAGACGAAGTGTCAGAAAACACCGTCACAACAGCGGACGCCGTCGAGACGGTTGAAGCTGCACAGTCAGTCACCGCGTCAGTTAAGTCTGTCGCCTATACATCACCACGCATCGAAGTCACAGCAGCAAAGTACCTTGAAAATAAGGTTCAAGCAGCTCTCGGATCTGAAGATGCTCGTCAATACATCATGGCAGCGGACAACACCACAGACAATGCTGGTCTTGTACCTACTCGTCAGCTTGCTGAAGTCATCAACGGACTTTCAACAACAATCCGTCCATCAATCGATGCAATTTCACGCGGCACACTTCCAGATGCCGGCATGACATTCGAGATTCCAAAAATCACGGTTGCTCCAACAGTTGCAGAAACAGCTGAAGATGCAGCATTCTCTGAAACAGATCAGAATTCAGCATTTGTCTCTGTCGATGTTAAGAAGTTCGCTGGACAGCAAAAATTCAGCGTTGAGCTCCTAACACGCACTAGCCCACTTTTCTATGATGAGCTCTTGCGCAACATGGTTGCAGCGATGGCAAAGGCACAGAATGCGTATGTCAATGGTCGTCTCATCGCAGGTGCAACACTCGATGGCACAACAACAACAACTTATCCAACAGCTTCAGAGCTTCTTGGCGTAGTTGCTCGCGGATCTGCAAGCGTTTATGGCGCAACAGCTGGTCTTGCTAATCCATTCGCTCGTAACATGATCGTATCTACCGGACAATGGTCGAACATCATGGGCTTGAACGACGCAGGTCGTCCAATCTACACAGCAACAAACCCAATGAATGCAGCGGGTCAGGTTGCTCCAACATCACTTCTCGGAAATGTCGCAGGATTGAATCTCTATGTAGATCCAACAAATGCGGGCGATGGAGACGGCACAATTCTCGTTGTCAATCCAGATGCCTACACATGGTACGAATCACCTAGCTATCAGCTCCGCGCTGAATCAACAGCCGACGGTTCAATCACCGTGGGCGTTTATTCATTCGGTGCTTGTGCGACAAAGATCGCAGCTGGCGCATTCAAGAATAACAAGGCGTAATCCGCCACACTTAAACATCGGCTAGTTCGCTCCCGAGCTAGCCGAGCCGAAGAAGGGAAGAGCTCATGTCACTAGTCACTCCGACGCAGCTACGGGATGTCTTGCAAGTGAGCTCTTCTCTTTATTCAGACGCATATCTTCAAAAGGTGATTGACACTAGCGAGCTCACAATTCTTCCGCTTCTTGTCTCTTACTCTTCAGCTGTAACCAATCGCCGGATCGCTTCCAATGTCGCAACTTTGACGACCAATACTCCACACAATTACATCGTGGGATCTTCAGTTGTCGTCTCGAGCGTCGATGCGACATTCAATGGCACATTTACCGTCACAGCTGTGGGATCCGAATACGAATTTTCCTATGCAAAGACAAACGCTGACATCGCGATGAATGCGGTCATTCCGCATGGCACGACTTACCTTTCCGGATATGACGCAGCGACAATCTATGCATCAAATCCAGCTGTATATGAAGCCATCATGGTCGTATCAGTAGAAATCTTTCAATCAATCACAGCTGCCGGCGGACAGATTGAAGGCGTTGATTTTCAGCCTACACCGTACAGAATTGGTCGCAGCCTTTTGAACAGAGTCGTCGGAATTCTTGGCAAGTCACTTGACACCGGAGCGATGCTCGCATGACAGCTTCATCAATTGCCGTCAATATTCGCGGAGCACTTAAAACAGCACTTTCATCCGTCGCTGTCAATCCTTACGATTCAGTACCGGAGTCTCCACAAGTGCCATTCGCTGCCGTTGTGCCGAATACGCCCTATCTTGAGGCGAATCTCATTGGCACATCGACGCGTGTCAAAATTAATCTTGTCATCACAGTTGGAGTCGCCATGTATTCCAACGCAGCTTCTCTCGACAACATCGAGAAGCTTGTCATGAGCATTCTGGCGGTCATTCCGTCAGGTTACACAGTCGGGTCTGTGTCTAATCCAATCCCAATGACCCTTGCGAGCGGATCTGAAGTCCTAGCTTGTGAGATCGATATATCCACTCAATACACACAAACCAATTAGGAGCAAAAATGGCAACGACCGTCATTACAGGACGCGATCTCGCATTGACGATCGCTTCCAGCAGCTACGACGCACAGGTATCCACAGTCACACTTGAAGCAGACCATGTCATCGAGACTTATCAGACACTCGATGGTCGCGCTTACAAGGCGATCGACGATTCATGGATGCTCAATGTTGAAATGCTCGCGGACTGGGGCGCAAGCGGATCACTCTGCGAAGCACTTTGGACAGCGACAGAATCAGCACCCAACACGACTTTGGCAGCTTCATTGACAGCTGCGACTGGCGCGGTTTGGGCTTGCAATATCTTGCCTACATTCCCATCCGTAGGCGGATCAGCACCGGACGCACAGACAGTCTCTCTCTCATTTCAGGTCGTCGGTACACCTACCGAGACATTTAGCTAAAAGATAGGATATCGGGAGCATGATAAAAATCGGAATAACAATTGAATACTTTTCGGGTGAATCTGAATCGTTTATCGCTTCAAATCCGGAATTCGTAAAGTGGGAACGCAAGACCGGCTTGAAGGTCACACAGTTCGGCGACAATGTCGGACTCGATGATCTTCTTTTCTTAGCCTATAACGCAAAGAAAAGAGAGCAAGCCGGTCAAGCACTCAAACCTTATGAAATTTGGTGCGACACAGTCGATCAGATAAAAACGGATTCAATTGAACACCCAAAAGCTACGCCGTCGGAAGCCTAAATCGAATCCTAGTTGAACTCGCTATGGCAACAGGGATTCCGATGAAAGAGTGGGAGACGGCGGAGCAGATATACACGGCAATCGAGATTTTGGAGAAACGAAATGGCAACAAAGGCAGGTAGAGGCACTTTTGCCATAACTGTCGAACCAACTGAATTTCGCAATCTCATTGGCTTGCTTAATAAGCTCGACAAAGAATCTCAAGATGAAATCCGAAATGGCGCGCTTCCATTATCTCAACGCCTAGCCGGACAGCTTCTCATGTTTAGCCAATCGGCTCCATCGCCACAGACAAAGCTTGTCGCTCAAACCATTACAGCAAAGCGTGATCGATTGATTCGCGTTGATATTGGCGGATCAAAGAAAGTCGGTCGAAAGTACGGCGGAGAGCAATCGAAGTCCGGAAAAGGTAAAAAAGTCCGGCAGGATTCAGCACCAGCTGGCGCATTGCTATGGGGAACGGAATATGGATCTCATAAAGGCGTGGATTCACGCGGACGCGCATATACAGACAGATTCAAAGCTCCATCGAATAAACGAGGCTATTGGATCAATCCTGCCGTTGATTATTATGTGCCAATCGTCGCAAGAGAATATGCCGAGATGGTGCAGACCGTCGTGAAGAAATTGGGGCTTGATTAATGGCTGGAATTCCAAAAGTAAAGATTACTTTCGACGCTGATTTTGATGAATTAAAACGCGGAATTACTGGCGCAACCAATGAAGTCGAAGGATTCGGCTCGAAGATGGGTAAGTTCGGCAAAATTGCCGGTGCTGCTTTTGCAGCTGCCGGTGCAGCTGCGCTTGCTTATGCTGGCGTACTTCTCAAGCAAGGAGTCGAATCTGCCATTGCTGATGAAGCTGCTCAAGCAAAGCTTGCCACTACATTACAAAATGTTACCGGAGCTACCGACGCTCAAATCAAAGCCGTCGAAGATCAGATTCTCAAGACTTCACTTTTAACCGGAAAGACCGATGACGAGCTTCGCCCGAGCTTTGAACGCCTAGTTCGAGCCACAAAAGATTCCGATGAAGCTCTCAAGCTTCAATCAATTGCTTTGGATGTATCAGCTGGATCCGGTAAGTCTCTTGAAGCTGTAACCAACGCCATGGCGAAGGCGCAAGAAGGCAATACAGCTTCACTTGCAAAGCTTGGCGTCGGATTGACTTCGGCACAGCTCAAGACTATGTCGATGGACGAAATAACCAGACAGCTTGCCAATACTTTCGGCGGACAAGCTGCGGTTCAAGCTGACACTTTTCAAGGCAAGATGGCTCGACTTCAAGTGGCATTCGATGAAGGCAAAGAAACCATTGGATCTTTTGTCTTAGACGCAATCACTCCAATGATTGACACCGTTGTAAATACGGTCATTCCGGCAATTTCGAATTTCATTGATTCAATGGGTGGCAAAGAAGGCTTGTCCAATGCTTTCACGACAATCATCGACATTGCAAAGAAAATCTTTGTGCCGATTCTTGAAGGCTTAAAATTTGCTTTTGACAAAATCCGTGATGCCGTTATGGACAACAAGGATCAATTCGCTGCGCTCTTTGAATTCTTAGCAAAATATGTTGCTCCGCTTTTGGGTGGAGTGCTCAAGCTTGCAATTGAAGGCATTGGAGTGGCTCTCGGAGTTGTCATCAATGTCGTCGGAGATCTCATTAGCGGATTTAGGACTCTCTTTGGCTGGATTGGAAATGTCATTGGAAAGATTCAAGACATGATTAATCTTTTCAAAAATAACCCTGTCATTTCCGGAATTTCCGGACTTATTAGCTCCGCATTTGGTGGATTCCGTGCAACTGGCGGAGCGGTATCTGCGGGAACTCCCTATGTCGTAGGAGAAAAGGGTGCAGAGCTCTTTGTGCCTAGTTCAAACGGAACAATTGTTCCGAATGGCGGAATGGGTAGTACAATCAACATCACCGTCAATGGCGCAATCGACGCCGAAGGTACAGCGCGCACAATTGTGGATGTGCTTAATCGCTCGAATGCCCGTGGGACTCTCGGAGCGAATAGGCTGACTTTCGCATGACGCTATGGACGCCCACATGGAGCATCGACATTGATGGCGTCGAATATAAAAATGTCACGCTAGCCAATCTCAACATTGGATCGGGTCGCACCGATATTTATACTCAAGCCATCGCCGGTTATCTCAATCTAACGCTCATCAACCTTGACGATTCCAACATCACAGCCGGCATCAATTCCGCCGTGACCGTCTATGTGAACAATTCGTCCGGTACTCCCATAGCTCTTTTTGGTGGATCTATAACGGACATCATTGTGGGAGTCCAATCCGGTGGATCCATTGGAGTCACACAGACCATTCAAATCACGGCTCTAGGAGCTCTTTCACGGCTTCCAAAGGTGCTCACCGATGGAATACTCACAAAGGCACTTGACGGAGTCCAAATCGAATCTGCGCTATCTCAAGCCCTATTTTCTCGATGGAATGCCGTACCGGCTTCTTTGACTTGGAATGGCTTGGATCCTGCAACTACTTGGGCTCAAGCTTTTAACACGGGACTGGGAGAAATTGATACAGGTAACTATGAATTGGCAGCTCGATCATCAAGCGTCACGGATATTTATTCACTCGTCTCGGCTTTAGCTACTTCCGGACTTGGCTATCTTTACGAAAACTCTCAAGGTCAAATTAGCTACGCGGACAGTACCCATCGCACTCAATACCTAGCTGCAAACGGATATGTCAATCTTTCAGCTAATGACGCTTTTGCCAGCGGACTAGAAACGGCTACCCGTGCCGGCGATGTTCGAAATTATGTGACTTTGACCTACAAAAACGGACAGCAAGTCACCGATTCGGATGTTGAATCGATTGCTCTTTATGGCACTCTCGCACAAAATATCGACACAAGTCTTGAGAATGCAGCCGATGCGACAGCTCAAGCCGACTTCTATTTAACGCTTCGCGCATTCCCACAAGCCAATTTCAATCAAATTTCATTCCCATTGGGATCACCGGAAATTGACAATTCGGATCGCAATAACCTGCTCAATGTGTTCATGGGAATGCCCGTCAATATCTCTGATCTGCCACTCAATATGGGCTCAAGCTTTCAAGGATTCGTCGAAGGCTGGCAATTTCAAGCCGGCATCAATTCGCTGACTGTCTCGCTTTATGTCACTCCGGTGGCGTATTCGCTTCAGGCATTCCGCTGGAATGATGTGCCTGTCGTTGAGACTTGGAACACGATTGAGCCTACACTTGACTGGTTGAATGCAACCGTCGTCGCATAAGGAGAAAAAATGGCAACAACGACAACGAATTATGGTTGGGACATTCCACAGTCCACCGATTTGGTTAAAGACGGAGCAACGGCAATTGCGACTCTTGGACAAGATATTGACACTTCATTTGTCGGTCTAAAAGGTGGAACTACCGGACAGGTTCTTTCTAAAACATCGAACACAGATTTGGCTTTTACTTGGGTAGCTCAAGATGATTCCAACGCTATTCAAAATGCGATTGTTGATGCAAAAGGTGATCTAATTTCTGCCACTGCTAATGACACACCAGCGCGATTGGCAGTTGGAACAGATGGTCAAGTATTAACGGTTGATTCCACAACAGCTACAGGCTTAAAATGGGCAGCTGCAAGTTCGACTCCAACTTTTGTTGGATGCCAACTTTATATGTCATCCAATCAAAGTATTGCAAATTCCACAAATACAACTTTACTTTGGGGCGCAGAATATTTTGATTCAAATGGTTTTCATTCTACGACAACTAATACTGGCAGAATCACGATTCCGACTGGAAAAGCGGGTTATTATTTATTGACCGGTGCAGTTAGATGGAGTGGCAACACAAGTCAGAGACGCAATATGTCACTTTCAAAAAATGGAACTTATATTGCCGGAACCGATTGGATGGAAAACCCATCCACAAATGAAGGATATTTAATACAAACTTTTGCATTTATGGTTAATGCTGCAGTTGCTGATTACTATGTTATCAATGTTTCTCAAGGTTCAGGTGGCGCATTGGATGTCATAGCAGATAGTTCTTATTTTGGCGCAATCTATTTAGGAGCATAAAAATGGTAAAATTTCAAAAGCCTGTTAACTTAAACGGTCAAGAATTGCGCGACGAATTAAGGGCGCAAGGAATCGCAATTTCAGATAAAAGAAGTGCAATTTCTGTCGATGAAAATGGCGATTTATTCCTTGAAATCAATCAAAAGGATGAATCAAAGGCAGCCGGAATCGTTGCAAATCACAATGGAACGACAATGCCACCGGAGCCAACTTTGGCAGATAAATTATTAAGCGTAGGTGTCAACATTGATGATCTAAAATCTGCACTTGGACTGTCGTAAAAAAATGACATTTCCACAAGGCACGGCTGCACACGCAGTCGAAATTGCCAAAGGCGAAATTGGAACCGTCGAGCAGGGTGAGAATCTGACAAAATATGGCGAATTTACAAAAGCCAATGGTTTGCCTTGGTGCGGATCATTTTGTAATTGGGTATTGGCACAAGCCGGCGTCAAGATTCATTCGGTTGTGAGCACAGCTATTGGAGCTCACAAATTTAAAGAGATTTCCCGTTGGCATCAAGAGCCGGAAATCGGAGATCTTGCATTCATGGACTTTCCACATGACGGAGTCGATCGAATCAGCCATGTGGGAATCGTCGTTGGCATCGATGGAAAATCGATAGTAACCATCGAAGGCAATACATCCGGCAACGGCGATCAACGCAACGGCGGAATGGTTATGGCTAAAACACGGACAATTGGAAAAGAAATCGTTGGTTTTGGTCGTCCAAAATATGTGCCATATAAGGGAGAATTCCCAACCGTTACGGTTGAAAAGCCAAAAGCTGCAATTCTCAAGAAGAAGGAGAAAAAGAAGTGAAAAATGTCAAAGCCATCGCAGCTTCATGGTTGCGGTCATTTCTCGCAGCATCAATCGCCGTTTATATGGCGGGCGAGACAGATCTCAAGGCAATCGGCATGGCGGGTTTAGCTGCCGTCCTACCGGTTATTTTGCGTTATCTCAATCCAAACGATTCAGCTTTCGGAGTTATGGGGAAGTGACACCGAACGAATGGGCTGCCGTAACCGGTGGCATTATCGCTACTGGCACGGCAGCTTATTCGGTGATTCGTATGCTTATCAAAAACATTCTTCATGAGCTTCAACCCAATTCGGGAAAATCGCTCAAAGATCAGGTCACACGGATTGAACAACGCGTGGACAGGCTCTACGAGCTCATGACTCAAGAATCCTAATCGACACGCCCAAAAACACGCGGGAATCTTGATTTTGTCAGTCTTTTGCTTCACCCTGTACGCAGGGAGCGAAATTCAGTAACTCTCGGATCGGGAGCAAAAATGACAATTCTACAAATCATCCTTTTGATGACTCATATCTTCATGCTTATTTGTGGTTATTACGCCGGACGACAAGACGGCTTCAAAGAAGGCAAAGCCATAGGATTTCGTCGTGGCAAGGCAATTTCAAAGATTGAGGCTGTCAAATGGGATTCCTAGACAATTACGAGACAGTCAATCAAAAGGTTCAACGCCTACACGCAACTTACCCAACCAACCGGATTGAGACATCGATCATCGATTGGAATTCGGAGAAAGGCTACATTCTTATCGAATGCCGCATTTATCGCCACTACGAGGATGAGAAGCCGGCAGCAATCGACTACGCACACGGCATGGTGGGCGCGTATAACCCACAAATGAAGCGTTGGTATGTCGAGGATACAGTCAGTTCCGCAATCGGTCGCTGTGCGTCCGTGGTGCTCGGAGTGGAAGAAAAGCCATCACGCGAAAATATGGAGCAAGTGGAGACCATGCCAAAAGCATTCGTTGAAGAAGATCCATGGAGCAAGCCGATATGGGAAGATGGTTTTACGACAGCAAAGACAGCTGTGGAAGAGATTAAGTCACAGCTCGGTGGAGAGATCCAATCTGAATCGCCAATCTGCGCACACGGTCACATGATCTTCAAAGAAGGCGAAAAGAATGGCAAGCCATGGGCGGGCTATATGTGCACCGAAAAGAGCAAAGCTACTCAATGCTCTCCGATATGGCTGGTCTTAGGCAGCGATGGCAAATGGAAGCAGAGAATCTAATGGGAGCTCTATACATCCAAAAGCCAAATGGGGAAACAGTCACAATCTTTGAGGACGGGACAGAGCTGCGCGAGCAGAAACCGCTCGAAATCGATTGGTGCGACAAGTGCCAGCATTGGAAACCACTCACCGGCGGTGAAATGACGAGCTACCAAGGACTCAATGTCATTTGGCTTTGTGAGGCTTGCAAGTGAAAATGAAAATCTCGCATGAGGACGAATGGACAGCTGCGAAAGTAGCCATTGAACGAGTCGAAGAGATTGAAGGCAAGCCGGATCATGTTTCGCGATATAACAAGAACTTGTCATTTCATGACTATATCTGCGAGATTGCTGAATCGGTCGGAGCGGAGATCGCTGTGGCGAAATACTTTGGGATTCAAGATTTCAACCCGAGAGCTTCTCGCTTTAAGCGAACAGCCGATGTTGGGTCAATCATCGAAGTCAAATGGACAAAGTACGATCAAGGCTCACTCATCATTTACGACAACGACCGCAATACGGACATCGCAATCCTTGTGACTGGAAAAAGCCCGAATTATGTGCTCAAAGGCTGGATTCCGGTAGCAATTGCAAAGAATCAAAGATGGCGCAGACGCGATCAACCGACTTATTGGGTGGAGCAATACAACCTGCACCCAATCGAGAATCTACGAAGGAGCTCCCATGGAGAAGCTACGCTTCCAATGCAGGGTTGAAAAGAAGGTCACAGATCACGCTGTCTTTGAGAATGAAGTGCCATTGGGTGACGCTGTGGTATTGGTTCAATGCCTAAGTTGTGGCGTCATGGGAGTCAATCAAAAGGCTGATGCCCGTGGCTGAATATGACTTTCGATGTGAAGTCTGTGGCAAGACAAAAACTGTCAAAAGAGCCATGGACGACAATTTGTCACGCGATCCATATTGCGACGGATGCATGATTCCGATGTCGAGAATATGGACAGCCAATCCAATTCATTTCAAGGGTAAAGGATGGGGACATCAATGAGCCCTGTGGATAACCTGTGGACGACACGCCAAAACCATGCTCGACTTATCCACATTCTTGACTTTGACTTGACAGGGTCGTTACCGTCCAGCTCTGCAAGCGAGCGCGTGTGCGCTGTTAGCTCGCTGCGGAGCCGGTCGGTTGTGGGGATTCTATGCCTTTTACTAGGCTCGCTAATCTTACAGATGCAACCCGCACAAGCTACAAACGCAGATCAATACAAGCTATATGCACACTCAAGGCTTATCAATGACAATCAATATCAATGCTTAAAGAAAATCATTTACAAAGAATCTCGATGGAATCCAAAAGCAAAAAATGGTAGTCATTACGGTCTAGGGCAGATGCGATCAGAGCATTACCGGACATTAGATCCGTATAGACAGATTGATGCCACAATCAAATACATCACTCATCGATATGGTTCAATGTGTAATGCGTGGAGATTCCACATGAAGAAGGGTCACTATTGATGACACTACATTCACAGCGCAAAGTGAACAGCGCAACATGGAAGAAGCTACGACTCCGGATTCTCAATCGAGATGGAAGGGAATGCTATTGGTGTGGAATGGAAGCCAATACTGTGGATCACATCATTCCCGTTGCCAAAGGCGGAACAGATGATCCGGACAACCTTGTCGCAGCTTGTCGCAAGTGCAACTTTTCGAAGCAAGATAAGATGCCCGATGAATTCGTTTTAGCAAGGCGCGGTCTTTTTTCTTTAAGCGATTCCACCGCCATGTCCTACCGAGGTTTTCTTTCACCACCAAACGAATCAAAAAGGCATTGAGATGGCTCAAGACGGTACAAGACGGCTCGAGTTGGTTCAAAGTGGCTCAAACGGGCTCACACAGGTTTTAGAGCCCATCACAGAGACGCTCTATGGCTCTCCCACACCGAGAATCCACTCACGCTTGCGTCCGGATCTGCCTACGCGTGGACAAGAGCTCATTGATTTCAGCAATAGCATCGGATTTCCGCTTATGCCGTGGCAAGAATGGCTTGCGCTCGAGGCTCACCGGATAAAGCCGGATGGTCGATGGTTGCATCCGCTCGTCCAATTGGTCGTTGCTCGACAGCAAGGCAAGACGACATTCATGAAGCAACGCATTCTTATGGGACTCTTTGAATGGGACAACAAACTTCAAATTGGTACAGCTCATCGATTGACGACTTCTCTTGAGACTTTCAGGGATCTAGTACAGACCATCGAGGCGAATGACGGGCTGGCAAAGCAAGTCAAGCGAATCCGGTGGGCTCATGGATCCGAAGAAATCGAATGTCTCAATGGAAATCGCTACATGGTAAAAGCCGGCGCGTCAGCTGCTCGAGGAATTTCAAAGCCATCAACCGTCCACATCGATGAGACGCGTGAGCTCAAAGACGAATCCACATGGGCTTCACTTCGCTACACGATGATGGCTGCCGAGAATCCACAGCTGTGGTCGTATAGCAACGCCGGCGATCAGCACAGTCTTGTCTTGAATCAGATCCGCGAGCGCGGAATCGGCGCAGCCGGTGGCTCAACGGATGACATTGGTTATTTCGAATGGTCGAGCGATTATGACAAGATTGATGACTCCGAAAAATTTTGGCAAGGTGCAGCAAAGGCGAATCCGGCTCTCGGACACACGGTTCACATCGACAATCTTCGAGCCGTCATGAATGATCCACCGGATGTCGTCCGTACCGAAGTCTTGTGCCGATGGGTGCAGACAATCAGCTCTGCAATACCCGCCGGCGAATGGGCGGAATGCGCTACCGAAGGATTTGAGATTGACCGTGAATCTACTGTGTGGATGGGGCTTGACTGTTCACCGGATCGACGCGATGCAGCTCTCGTCATTGGACAGCGCATTGACGATGAGCAATTCTTTGTCAAGCTTTTGCGTACTTGGCACAATCCAATTTCGCTTGATGATAAAGCCATCGCCAATGACATCGCGGATCACTTTGCAGAATTTCCCGTCGAAGTGTTGGCGTATTCTCGCCGTACTTCAGCTGCGATTGCGACTAGACTTGTGCCAGCCGGCATCCCACTCGCCGATATAGACGGGGCTCTGTACGGTGAATCTTGCGACCAACTTTTAGGAGCAATCACATCAAAGAGACTTCGACATGGGAATCAACCCGAATTGACGAAACAGATCCTTTCAGCTGCGAGGCTGCCTTTCGGCGATGGCGGATGGACTATTGGACGCAGAGCTTCTCAATCGACTGTGTGTGCGACCGTGGCTTGTGCGCTCGTCACACATTACGCGACACGCCCACAGACGGATCTTGACATTATGATCGGCTAACGCTATTGGATCTCTAAAATTGCGACATGGGTTTATTCGATCTCTTTGTCACGGCTCCAAAGCCAATCGCTGAAGCGACAGTCGATGCTTCTCTCGCACCCGTTAATTCAATCGATGCTCTCGGAGCTCCATATTTTGCGTATGGACAAAGTGCTACACGATCCGAAGCGATGGGCGTCCCTGTAATTGCCCGCGCTCGCGGAATTATTTGTTCAACCGTTGCATCACTTCCACTTGAAACAAAAGTAAAAGAAACTGAAGAGACTGTCTATTCTCCACGCGTTATCAATCAACCGGATCCACGAATTACCGGCGCAGAATTTTGGGCGTGGATTGCTGAAGATTTACTTTTCCGTCCGGCAGCTTATGCCCGTGTATTAGCTCGCTATGCAGATACAGGACGCATTCAAGCGATGGAAAGAATTGCTCCGGAGCGCGTTGAAGTAATGACAAACGCACTTGGTACAGAAATCGATGCATATCGTGTCGATGGATATTCAATTCCAGCTGAAGATCTTGTCGTTTTTGGAAATATGCAAGAAGGACTTTTGAATCGCGCTGGTCGTACAGTCCGCGCAGCTCACGCGCTTGAAAAGGCAGCGTACGACTTTGCTCTTAATCCAATTCCACAAATTGTCTTGTCATCTAATGGTGTACAGCTTCCAAAAGATCGCGTTGCTTCTCTCATCAATGCTTTCAAAAATAAAGCTTCAAAAGCTGTCACATTTTTGAATGCAGACATCAAGATGGACACCATTGGATATGATCCAAAGAATCTTCAAATGAATGAAGCTCGCAATTATCTTGCGCTTGAGCTTTGTCGTGCTATTGGCTTGCCGGCATGGTTCGCATCAGCGGATCCATCATCGATGACATATTCAAACGCTGTCAATCAGCGTCGTGATCTC
>Ga0255165_1000443_pt1 | contig 13965 bp, 12 predicted proteins | sample Atl_Cont_RepB_8d_FD_183182 | JGI IMG/M metagenome (GOLD analysis project Ga0255165, IMG submission 183182) | Freshwater microbial communities from Altamaha River, Georgia, United States - Atl_Cont_RepB_8d | ecosystem: Environmental > Aquatic > Freshwater > River | place: USA: Georgia | collected... | reverse complement strand
AAGTAACTGTTCTCGGTAAGGCTCTTCATACCTGGATTTCTAAATGAGTCTGTCACCATCCGAAAGTTACGCCCGAGTAAAACTGCTTGCTAAATTTCCTAAGACCAAAAAGTTTTCTGAGGAGTTTCCATTTGAGTTAGATGAGTTTCAATTAGATGCATGTCACGCGTTGGAGAGTGGAAAGGGTGTTTTAGTCGCAGCTCCCACCGGTGCTGGTAAAACTATAGTTGGAGAATTCGCAGTTTATTTGGTCATGGATGCTGGGGGAAAGTGCTTTTACACAACCCCGATCAAAGCGCTTTCAAATCAGAAATTCTCCGAGTTAACAGAGAAGTATGGAGAGGCAAAAGTAGGTTTACTTACCGGTGATACTTCAATTAACCCTGAGGCCCAGATTGTAGTTATGACAACAGAGGTACTACGGAACATGATTTACTCTAACTCCACAACTATTAGAGATTTAAAGTATGTGGTAATGGATGAGGTTCATTATTTAGCCGACAAATTTCGTGGTGCGGTATGGGAAGAGATCCTTATCCATCTTTCAGATGCCGTTCAAGTAATTTCGCTTTCTGCGACAGTATCAAACGCAGAGGAGTTTGGAGAGTGGCTTCAAACTGTTCGTGGCGATACCGAAGTTATAGTGAGTGAAGTACGGCCAGTCCCACTTTATCAACATGTTCTATTTGGAAGTCGGTTGTTAGATTTATTCGGAGAAGATCACAAATTAAATCCAGAGCTAACTCGCTTAGAGCGAGAATCTTATCGGCAAATTCGCGGCAGTTGGCGCGAGAAACCAAAAGGCCCAAGAACTCTTACTCGCTCCGAAATTGTTGAAAAATTAGAGAGAGAAAATCTACTTCCCGCAATAACTTTCATTTTTTCTCGGAATAACTGCGATGCTGCAGTACGTCAGTGTTTAGCTGCAGGAATTCGATTAACTACTACTCAGGAAAGATCGGATATTAGAGCCGTGATCGCAAAGAATGTGAAAAATTTAGCTGAAGAGGATCTGGTAGTCCTAGGTTATTACGAATGGGCGGATGCTCTAGAGCGGGGAATTGCAGCACATCACGCTGGACTACTTCCGGCATTCAAAGTCACTGTCGAAGATTTGTTTCAACGGGGATTAGTTAAAGCCGTTTTTGCAACTGAAACTTTAGCTCTAGGCATCAACATGCCGGCACGAACTGTAGTTTTGGAGAAATTGAGTAAATGGAATGGTGAGGGACACGTTGCAATCTCGCCTGGAGAATACACACAACTTACTGGTAGAGCGGGAAGGCGAGGAATTGATATTGAGGGAAATGCAGTAATTCTTTGGAGTAACGAATTAGATTCAATTTCTGTTGGTGGTTTGGCCTCTACTCGAACTTATCCATTAAAGAGTTCTTTTAAGCCAACTTACAATATGAGTATAAATTTAATTTCTCAATTTGGTTCAGAAAAAGCTAGAACATCATTGGAGTCATCCCTTGCTCAGTTTCAAGCTGACAAAGCTGTAGTTGGGCTGGCAAAGCAAATTAGGAAAAATGAGATCGCCAGAGATTCGCTATTTGCCGAAGCAGAGTGTGATCAAGGTGATTTTATCGAGTATTCACGAATTCGAGGCCAGATTAAAAGATTAGAGACTGAGAATAGAAAAAATAGACGCAAAAAGGTTGAGTTAGAGGAAGAAATTCAAGATCTGCGCAGGAGCTTAAAAAAACACTCCTGCCATAGCTGTCCAGATCGGGAACAGCATTCGAGGATTGCAGAACGAGGATTGAGATTACAGCGTGAAATTGACGGTTTAGAAGAACGAATTAATAGTAGAACAAATGTCATAGCGAAAAGATTTGATCGAATAAAGATCGTACTAGATAAGTTTGGATATATTGAACAAGATCAGATCACTAAACCGGGAAAGATGCTGGCTAAAATATATGGGGAGACAGATCTGCTAATTGCAGAATCGATTAGAGCTGATCTATTTTCTAATTTGAGCCCAACAGATCTTGTTGCAGTTATCTCATCATGTATATACGAATCACGAAATGATGAGGCTGCGAAAATACCTAGAGGAGAGATTCAAGTAGCTCTTTCAGGCATCTCGAAGATTTATGCAAGAATTCATACTGCTGAATCTGATCTAAATCTTGAGCCGATGCGGGCTCCAGACTTTGGATTTTGCTGGGCAGCTCATAAATGGGCAAGTGGTAGTTCACTTACATCAGTTCTCAAGGGCAGTGATTTGACTGTTGGTGATTTTGTAAGATCTATGAAACAGATTATTGATCTTTTGCGGCAATTACGAATAGCCGCACCTCAATTACAGTTAAATATTGAACAAGCGCTGAAGAAAATTGATCGCGGTGTAATTACCTATGCCGGGGCAACCATATGACGCTTCTGCTATTAGACAGTGCCTCTTTATGGTACCGGGCGTATTTTGGAATGCCGGAGAGCCTAATCTCGCCAACTGGTATTCAAGTAAATGCCATCCGCGGATATTTAGATATGACCTCAAGATTATTGATTAAATACAAACCTAATCGAGTGGTGGCTTGTTTAGAGGGTGATTGGCGACCTAGTTGGAGAGTTGAATTATTTCCAGATTATAAACTCAATAGAGTTGATGAAAGTGGCGAGGAGGATGAACCAGATACTTTAGCCCCTCAAATTCCAATACTACTTGATGTTCTAGATGCCTTAGGAGTTGCGCTGTTGGGAGTAGATGATTACGAGGCGGATGATTTAATGGCAACTCTCAGTGTTAAACAACCAGGACCAATCCGAATTGCAACTGGCGATCGTGATCTATTCCAACTAGTCGACGATAAGCGGGATGTAAAAGTTGTGTATTTGGCAAAAGGGGTATCTAATCACGACTTAGTAGACCTTAAATGGATCGAAAAAAAATATGAAATACCTGGGGATCGATACGCTTTATTTGCAATGATAAGAGGCGATTCTTCTGATGGATTACCGGGGATTAGAGGAATAGGCGAGAAGGGTGCGGCAAATATAGCAAGGGTATTTTCTAATTTGCCAGAAGTTATACAAGCGGCGAAAAATGAAGATGAACGACTGAGCGCAAATATCCGAAGTAAAATACTATCGAATCTCGATTATGCGCAAATTGCCCCGAAACTTGTTGGTTGTGCATTAAATGTTCCGATACCAAATATGCATATTGAGTTGCCTAAAAAACCAAAATCAATGAAAAAAATTAGAGATTTGCAAGAAGAGTTTGGACTTGGAGCTAGCATTGAACGAATTATTAATGCTCTTGGTTGGCAATTGTGAGAATAATTCTTTATTTTATTGCTGGGTTAGTATCTTCAACAGCCTTCGCTCCATTTGAGTTTTGGAGCTCAGCTTTTATAGGACTAGGCCTGTGGTTTTATCTCCTGGATAAATCTAGGCCGACAGCTAGATTTATCGGTTCATATGTGTATGGACTTGGCTTACTCCTGCCAGCACAGCATTGGACCGGTATTTATGTTGGAAATCTTCCGTGGATAGTTCTTTGTTTAGTCCAATCCATTTTCTTTATTGTTCCGGCATTTTTCTTTGCCAATGGTATTCGGCTTAAACCCTATTTTTTTGCCAGTAGTTATGTTCTGGTCGAACTGTTATTGAGAACCATACCCTTTACTGGATTTGGATGGTCGCGTATGAGTTATACGCAAACTCAATCACCTTTTTCAATTCTCTATCCTTTAGGGGGAGTGGTTTTAGTTGCCTGGGTGCTTGCATTCTCGGTAGCGATAAGAAGACTGTCAGCTCTAATTCTGGTTGTTACTCTTATTTCCTTGGCTGCCATAGTTCCAAGTCAAATTACTAACTCGGGGAAGATTAAGGTTGCGCTAATTCAAGGTGGTGTCAATAAATTAGGTTTAGATTTCAATTCAAAACCCCGAGAGGTTTTCTTTCGTCATCTAGATCAAACTAATAGATTAACGGAGTCGGTTGATCTGATTATTTGGCCTGAGAATGCAGTTGATATTGATGTAAATCAGAACCCAGATATAAAGAAGCTGATTACTGATATTTCAGTTGCCAAGGGCACTCCTATATTAGTTGGGGGAGTGACAAATTCTCCTAAAGGTCTGAAAAATCAGTCTATGTTTTTTACTCCCATTTTAAGCCAAACATATACTAAAAGATACCTCACCCCATTTGGTGAGTATCTTCCAATTCGATCAATAGCAATGCGTGTATCTGCCTACGCAAAACAAATTGATGACTTTACTGCTGGTGAGCAGAGTCAAACATTTTTGTTTCGTTTAGGTGACTTTCAAACTTTGATTTGTTATGAATTAATTAATGATAGATTTAGAGATGAAATCTCTGCAAATTTTCTAGTAATTCAAACCAATAATGCAACTTTTGGAGACACTGCTCAGCTAGATCAAGAGCTGAATATTGCTAAAGTACGGGCGCTTGAAACTGGGCGAAATATTGCATATGTATCAACAACTGGTGTTACATCTTTGTTGTCAAACGGGGGAAAAGTACTAAAAACAGTTGAGAAGTTTAAGCAGACAGAGCTAGTTGGAGAAATTGCTCTCGTAGAAGGTAAGACTTTGACTCAAAGATATGGCTTTTTACTTGAACCATTTTTTTTGTTAACTCTTCTACTCATGAAGTTTAGACGAATCAGATCATGATTAAAAAAGTACTAGTGATCATTCCAACCTACAATGAATCTGATTCAATTGTGTTATTGCTTAACAGAATCAATAAAGTTATTCAGGAATTGAAGAATTCATATGATATTGAAGTGGTGATGGTTGATGGAAATTCTTCAGATGAAACTAGAGAATTAGCATATTCATTAAGGCTTAAAAATCTGAAAATTATCCATCAGATCCAGAAAAATGGTATTGGGCCAGCATATAAGGAGGGATTTGAGTTTGGATTGAAGGGTGATTACTCACTATTTGTTCAAATGGATGCTGACTTGAGCCACCAACCAGAGGAGCTAGCGAAATTACTGGCAAATTCATCAACCAAAAAACTGGTTATTGGCACACGGTGGATGGAAGGTGGGTCAGTTATAAATTGGCCACGTCATAGAAGATTTGTATCTAAACTTGGCACTAGATATGCCTCAATTTTGTTAGGACTAGCAAATAGGGATTTGACCTCAGGTTTTCGAGTTTTACCAAAGGAGTTGTTAGAAAAACTGGATTTATCAACAATTCAAAGTATCGGATACGGTTTTCAAATTGAGTTAGCTCTTAATGCAGTCAGAGCAGGTTTTGAAATAGAAGAGGTTCCAATTACATTCATTGAACGAGAGAATGGCGAGTCCAAAATGAGCCTGAGTATCGTCTTTGAAGCCTGGAAAGTAGTTACGGCAAAGGGATTTAAGCGGGTAATTGTTCGCCGATAATCTACATTATGTAAAGTAATAAAGGGCTAGTTCGAAGCTAACTCCTCGATCGGCAAACAGCTGCAGACCAGATTTCGATCCCCATAAACCCCATCAATTCGTCCCACAGTTGGTAGATATTTTCCAGCTCTGCCAATTCCAAACTCCTCACCCGTTGGAAAAGCAGCTGTGCTTCGATCGTACTTTCGATCCCAATTCTTTGAAACCAAATCACCGATAGTGTGTGGTGCAAATCTAAGTGGTGAATCCTCGACAGTAATTTTTCCCTGTTCGATATCCAAGATCTCATTCCTAATGCTTTCCATTGCGGCAAGGAATCTATCCAACTCTCTAACATCTTCTGATTCGGTTGGCTCAATCATCATAGTTCCAGCGACTGGAAAACTAACTGTTGGCGCATGAAAACCATGATCCATCAATCTCTTGGCTATGTCATCAACAGTCACACCAGTTTTCTTTGTAATCTCCCGAATGTCGATAATACATTCATGCGCGATATGACCATTTTGCCCTCGATACAAAACTGGAAACAAGGGATCTAATTTCTTCGCGAGGTAATTTGCAGACAGTATTGCAACCTCAGTTGCCTTAGTTAATCCCTCACCCCCCATCATTCGAATATACATCCATGAAATTGGCAAGATTGATGCTGATCCAAAGGGTGCGCTAGACACTGGACCAGGACCGGTATCTGGCCCAGCTAATTTATTAGCAGGATGATTTGGTAGAAATGGAGCAAGGTGAGATCTACAGATTACTGGGCCAACGCCTGGTCCCCCGCCACCATGTGGAATACAAAAAGTTTTATGCAGATTTAAGTGAGAGACATCTGCACCAAATTTTCCAGGTTTGGCCACTCCAACCAAAGCATTTAAATTTGCACCATCTACATAAACTTGGCCACCTGCATCATGAATCATTTCGCAAATCTCTGATATAGCCTCTTCAAATACCCCGTGTGTTGATGGATAAGTCACCATTAGAGCAGCTAAGTTTGATTTGTATTGTTCAATCTTTAACTTTAAGTCACTAAGGCTTACATTTCCATCCGAATCACACTCGACAACAATTACCTTCATACCTGCCATTACTGCGCTAGCCGCATTGGTTCCGTGAGCACTGGCAGGAATCAAGCAAATATCTCGGTGAGATTCATTTTTGCTATCCAAATAATTTCTGATTGCGAGTAACCCAGCAAACTCCCCCTGTGATCCAGCATTAGGTTGTAAAGAAACTGCATCATAACCAGTTACTGAAATTAGCCATTCACTTAATGACTCAATTAATTCAAGATAACCTTTTGTTTGATCAATCGGTGCAAATGGGTGAATAGAGTTAAATTCACTCCAGGTAATCGGAATCATCTCAGAGGTAGCATTTAGTTTCATTGTGCAGGAGCCCAACGGAATCATGGTCCGATCCAAAGCTAGATCCCGATCTGAGAGCGATCTTATGTACCTAAGCATCGAAGTTTCGGAGTGGTAAGTATTAAATACTGGATGAGTCAAAAATGAACTTGTCCGGGCTAAGGTTGAAGTGGATGAAGGTATTTGAACTTCATTTAATTTAAACACGCTACTTATCTTTTGGAAATCCAACTCAGAGATAGTTTCATCAAATGAGATAGAAACCTCATTATCAGATATATATCTCAAATTAAAACCTGCACTTAGAGCTTCAGCTATCATTTTTGGAGCGTCAATACTCTTTATATTTACAGTATCAAATATTTCTTGATCACCAACATTTAATCCGGCGGATTTAGCGGAAGCTCTAAAACGTAAAGCCATACTCTGAATCCGCCTTGCTATTTCTGTTAATCCCTCTGGTCCATGCCACATTGCATAAAAGGCAGAGATGACGGCAAGTAGAACTTGAGCGGTACATATATTTGAAGTTGCTTTGTCTCTTCGAATATGTTGCTCTCGTGTCTGAAGAGCAAGCCTAAAAGCTGGATTGCCATGCGAATCAACTGATTGACCAACTAATCTTCCAGGTAAGGATCGCTCTAACCCGCTCTTAACTGCCATGAAACCGGCATGAGGTCCGCCAAATCCTACGGGAACACCAAATCGTTGGGCACTACCCACAGCAATATCTGCTCCTAATTCACCTGGAGATTTAAAAAGCGTTAACGCTAAAAGATCACACGCAATAATTGCTAACCCACCTTTTTCCTTAATCAACTCAATTGTCCTGGTGGGATCCTTTACTCGCCCAGTACTTTCGGGGTATGCGATGAGCGCTGCAAATACTTCGGAAGAGAAGTCCGTTACTTCAAAATCACTCTCAACGACAGAAATTTTCAACGGCTTTGCTCGGGTATGTACCACTGCTTTGACATGAGGATGTAAATTTTTATCAATTAAGAAAACTGCATCATCACTACCCTGCCAAACTCTTCTCGCTAATGTCATTGCTTCAGCAGCTGAAGTTGCCTCATCTAACATAGAGGCATTAGCGATAGCTAAGCCAGTTAAATCTGTCACCGCTGTTTGGAATGAAAAAATTGCCTCTAATCTACCTTGGCTAATTTCTGGTTGATATGGAGTGTAAGCGGTATACCAACCTGGATTTTCTAGAACATTTCGTAAAACTACAGGTGGAGTGATGGTTCCATAGTAGCCACATCCGATTAGTGATTTGATTAAAGTATTTTTCTTTGCAAGCTTTGAAATTTCTAAAATTGCATCACTTTCAGAGATGCCTTTAGGAAGAGATTTTTCGATCTCACCCTTTATATGTATATTGCTAGGTACGACTGATTTGATAAAAGAATCTAAATCTTCATAACCCAACTCCATGAGCATGGTTTTAATTTGATACTCATTTGGGCCGATATGACGGCTGGAAAAACTATTTCTTGGTGCCACCACTCCCCGATTCTTATCTCAGGGAAGAATTCTAATTGGTTTAAGCGCCCTTTAGTTTTCTGCGCTGGGCTAACTCATCGTTAGATTCACCACTTACCACTAAAGAGCCATCATTTAAATTCTCGCCCTGTAAGGTTGAAAGTGAACCTTCTACCTCATTCCACACCTTACCAATGGCAATTCCAAAAACTCCCTGGCCGCCTTGCAGTAGATCAACTATTTCATCTGCACTAGTGCACTCGTAAATGGATGCACCATCACTCATTAAGGTAATGCTTTCTAAATCAGAGACACCTCGAGAGCGAAGGTGCTCAACAGCTGTTCTAATATTTTGTAGAGATACCCCGGTATCTAGAAGTCGTTTAACAATTTTTAAAACTAAAATATCTCTAAATCCGTAAAGGCGAGATGATCCAGAACCTGCTGCTCCCCGAACTCCTGGCTCAACTAAACCAGTGCGAGCCCAGTAATCCAACTGTCGATAGGAGATTCCAGCGGCAACGCAAGCAGTAGCTCCGCGATATCCAATTTCGGTATTTTCACTCATGGGGACTCAATTCTACGGGGAATGGTTAATTGTAGAAGAAACTGGGCCTCCCTCAAGGTAGCGACACGAAAAAACTAAAGAGCAAGTCGAGGGTTGGACTTAACCAAGGAAATCTTCTGGGTTTATCTGATCTAGGAACTCCTTAAACCGTTCAACCTCATCCTCGGCTTGATCTGGAATCTCAATCCCAGCCACTTCCAGCAGCTCTTCGCTTGCAAGGATGGGAACACCAATTCGCAAAGCCAACGCAATCGCATCACTCGGGCGGGCCGATACTGCAGGGCCATCCTGGAAATTAAGCTGAGCGTAGAAAATTCCATCCTTAAGTTCAGTGAGGTATACGGTATTTAACTTTGCACCTAGTTGACCCAATACCTCCTTAAACAGATCATGAGTTAATGGTCGTGGCGGAATCACCTCTTGTTGGGCAAATGCAATTGCCGTGGCTTCAACAGCTCCCAGCCAGATTGGAAGATACCGAACTCCATCTAATTCCTTGAGTAAAACTATTGGCTGATTGGAGGGCATTTCAACTCGAACGCCCATCACTTCAACTGGATGATATTTACTCATTAATCTGAATTTAAATGTTACTTAGCCCGGTGCAATCCGGCACGAACTAAAGATGCGTGCAAACGGATTGATAACGCTGCTAATTCTCGTTCTACCTCTTCAGCTCTTGCAATTGCTTCGGGGCCTTTTTGTCGAAGCAATGGAGTTGTAACCTGTTCGACTAAACCAATTTCACGATCAGCGGCTGTTTTGAATGCACGTAGATGTCTTGCACCAATGCCAAAAGCTGCGATCTCAGCGACAGCTTTTGCTACCGACAATGCATCGCTGTCATAGTGACGACCTCTTATGGAAATTAAACCATACGACTCAATCTCAGTAAGTTGATCATCGGTTAAATTTGAAGCGGCAATCAACTCTGATCTCGTCAGGCGAAGATCATTACTACTTGCAAATTGATCTGCAGTTAATACACCATCTTGTGTAGCCAATCTAGGGGTGGCAACAGCACCAACAGCTTTCGCTGGAACAAGTCCACGGTCCATTGCATCAAGGTTGTCCTTGATAACTTTTAGCGGCAGATATTGATCGCGTTGAGCAAGTAAAACAAATCTTAATCTCTCTAAATCATTATTTGTAAATTTCCGATAACCGCTAGGAGTTCGCTGTGGTTCAATCAAGCCCTCCGATTCTAGAAATCGAATTTTAGATATTGTGATATCCGAAAACTCACTCTTCAAGCGTGATAAAACCTCACCAATACTTAAGTACGCTCTTGCCGGCACTGCCATTATTTACCCCCAATAAATAGGGTTAGATGATATTTACCGATTTGGATCTCATCGCCATTTAAAATCTTTGAATCTCTAACTGAGATCGCATTTAAATAAGTTCCATTTAAACTTCCCAAGTCTTTAACAGAATATCCCTCTTGTGTTCGAGAAATAAGCGCATGAGAGCGTGAAACGGTTATATCATCTAAGCAAATTTCATTATTTAAATCTCTACCAATTTTTGTCTCCGATGAATCAAGTAAGTACCTACCACCAATTCCAGCCCCTTTTAATACCAACAATATTCCTACGCCCTCTTTGAGAGCGGTGACGATACTTTGTTGCTCAGAGGATAAAGATTTATACAACTCATCGCTTGCGATGCTTCCAGGAATAGACCTTAATTGGCGCAGATTCAATGTCGAGGTTAAATCACTAGGAGGAGTTACCTTATCTGCCACTTTCGTCCCCTCCATGAGTTAAGTTCAACTATAGGCTGACACTATTGCTTAGACCGAGTTGGGTCAAGCGGTTAAACTTTGATACTGCTGAGGTGAAAGTAATTCCTCAGTCAACTCAGTACCGCTTATCTGAATTTCAGCAATCCATCCGGCTCCGTAAGGATCAGAGTTTATAACCTCCGGATTTGAATCTAATTTTTGATTGATTGCGACAACAGTACCAGAGATTGGGGCATAAATTTCTGAGACAGATTTTGTTGACTCCACCTCGCCACACACCGAATTAGCAATTACAGATGAAGCAGATTTAGGAAGTTGAATATAGACAATGTCACCAAGTGCAGATTGTGCATAATCGGTAATTCCAATTCGAAATCTATTTGGTGCAAGCTCCTCTACCCATTCATGATCTTTGGTGTAACGAAGATTATCTGGAACCTTTGACATCTATCCCCTATCGAAAAAGATTAATTGCCCTGATCAGGTATTGAAAACCTGTGTAGAAGTATAGTGAAACTCCCCAGATTGCAAATGCCCAACCAAAGATAAAGGATATTTCTCTCAGTCCCTCAGTCTTGGTCAAGAGCAATAATGGAAAGGCATAGAGCAGGTTAAATGTTGCCGCTTTACCAAGAAAGGTAACCTCCAAGTACTGATGCCCTTTTATCTTTTGAAAAAATACGACAATAGCAAGGATCAAATCTCTCAGTACTATTGCTCCCACCAGCCACCAAGGTAAATAATTTCTATAGGCTAAAGCTAGGATTACAGCTGCGATATATAAACGATCGACCACCGGATCGAACTTTGCTCCGAATTCGGTGGTCTGATTTAAAGCCCGTGCTACTTTGCCATCCAAATAATCAGTCAAACCACCAAAAACTATAATAAAAAAGGCTGCGGTAGGTTGGTCTAACCAAAGAAATAGGTACAGAAAGGCCGGTACACCTAAAGCTCTAAGTGTCGTCAGCGCGTTAGGAATATTAAGCATCATCTCTTTCCTTTAACTTCACTGCCACTTCAACTGGGGTACCTAAGAACCCAAAATCCTCCCGCAACCTTCGTTCAATAAATCTGCGATAGGAATTCTCCAAGAAGCCAGTTGCAAAAACTACAAATTTGGGCGGGCAAGTCCCAGCCTGGGTTGCAAATTTAATTTTGGGCTGTTTTCCCGATCTGACTGGGGGTGGATTTGCGCCGACCAATTCACCCAAAAAAGCATTTAACTTGGCTGTCGGGATTCGCTTCTCCCAACTACTTAAAGCAGTCCGAAGTGCTGGTGCAAGTCGATCCTTGTGCCAACCGGTTTTCGCTGACAGATTTACTCGCTGAACCCAGGGATACCTCTCCAATTGACGATCCATCTCTTTTTCTAATTCCAATTGGCGCTCTTCATCAACTAAATCCCACTTATTCATCACTATTACTAGTGCTTTACCAGCTTCATCAGCCATACTGACTATTCGTATGTCCTGTTCAGTTAATGTTTGAGAAGCATCAAATATCACTAACGCGACCTCAGCTCGTTCTAAAGCAATTTGAGTTCTAAGGGAAGCGTAATAATCGGTACCACTTGCTTGATGCGCTCTTCGTCTAATGCCAGCTGTGTCGATAAATCTCCAAGTCGAGCCACCGAACTCTATTAGTTCATCTACAGCATCTCTTGTAGTGCCTTCGGCGTCATCAACCAATGATCGCGGTGACCCTGCTAAGGAATTCAGCAAACTAGATTTTCCAACATTAGGTCGCCCTACAAGTGCAACACGGCGAAAGCCATCATCGACCTGTTGCGTTCCAACCTCTGGTAGCTGTTGAATTAATAAATCTAAAAGATCCCCGCTACCCCTACCATGTAGGGCCGAAACAAATCTTGGTTCACCGAGTCCTAAGTTCCAGAGTGAATAGCCCTCCGATTCATCCTCGGCGTTATCAATTTTATTTGCAACGAGAATAATTTTCTTTCCACTTTTACGAAGTAACGTAACTAGTGATTCATCTTCATCCAATGCACCCACTTGTGCGTCTACCACAAACATTATTAGGTCCGCTTCCGAGATTGCAGCCTCGGCGCCTGCGGTAATTTTCTCCGAAATCCCTTCTGGTTTAACCTCCCATCCTCCGGTATCAATGAGGAAAAATCTACGACCGTTCCACTCCGCCTCGTACTTCACTCGATCACGAGTTACACCTGGTGTGTCTTCAACAATCGCTTCTCGTCTGCCAATCATTCTATTTACCAAAGTTGATTTACCAACATTGGGTCGACCAATAACCGCCACCGTTGGTAACCCTAAGAGATTTCGTTGTTTAAGCCATTTCCATATTTGATCAGTAACCTCATCCAAAGTTAATCTTGTTGAATCAATTACGGCAGCATCAACTGCCTGCGAAAGTGGTGAAACAACTCGAGTAGAATCAATTTGATCACGGTTTGTCAATGACCTCTCTACAGTCTCTGTATTAACTCTCTCTGACATCTCACCTTCACGTCTTTTTACCCGCGCATCAATATCTGCGTGAAGATAAATTTTAAGCTGAGCCTGAGGTGCCACCACGGTTCCAATATCCCTACCTTCAACCACAATTCCGATAGGCGCATCAGAAATATACTTTCTTTGTAAATCTAATAATATCTTTCTCACCTGTGGCATCGCGCTAATTTGACTTACATGATCATTAATCTTTTGCAATCTAATTTCTTGGGAAATGTCTTTTTCATTCAGAAAAATCCTAGGATGATTAGGATCGGTATTGAAGGAGATTTGATTGGAATCCAATAAATCAAGAAGCCGATGTTCCTCAAATTCATTTTGTTCAAGCGCAAGTAAAGTTACTGCGCGATATAAAGCACCAGTATCTAGATAACTCCAGTTGGCGCGAATTGCCAATGCTTTCGCCGTAGAGGATTTACCAGAACCGCTAGGACCATCAATGGCAAGAACTAAGGCACTCATGCCTTAAGTCTATCTTTAGTAGTAAATATCTTTATCGATTCTTTGATCGATATACCTTAAATCCCTGCTTATCTAAATGATTCAATAGTTTACTGCAATCACTCTCAGATAAAGAGAGAGTAATTAATCCAGTTTCCTGGCCGGGTGAATGCTCGATATTTAGATCTTCAACGTTAACTAAGACATTGGCGCACTCATTAAATATCCGAGCAAGCTCACCTGGTTGATCATCAATTACAATTGCAAGATTTGAATAATTGCGCTCTACACCGCCATGTTTTCCAGGAATTTTTTTCTTTCCTTCTACGCCTTCTAGTAAGAACTTACCTACTGCATCACCTTTGTTTTCGATTAAACTCTTATGTAAATTCTGCAAATTTTCAATTATTTTCATTAATTCAACTGCAATTGCCTGTCGATTTTGAAGCAGTATCTCGCTCCATAAGGCAGGGTCCGATTGA
>Ga0255165_1000439_pt1 | contig 14140 bp, 12 predicted proteins | sample Atl_Cont_RepB_8d_FD_183182 | JGI IMG/M metagenome (GOLD analysis project Ga0255165, IMG submission 183182) | Freshwater microbial communities from Altamaha River, Georgia, United States - Atl_Cont_RepB_8d | ecosystem: Environmental > Aquatic > Freshwater > River | place: USA: Georgia | collected... | reverse complement strand
TGGGCGCCCCGCTGGCCGCCGGCGAAAAGGACAAAACCTCCTGGCCGTGCAACCCGACGACCAAGTACATCGTGCACTACCCCGAGACGCGCGAAATCTGGTCCTATGGTTCGGGCTATGGCGGCAATGCGCTGCTGGGCAAGAAGTGCTTTGCGCTGCGCATCGCTTCCACCATGGGCAAGGACGGCGGCTGGCTGGCAGAGCACATGCTGATCCTGGGCGTGACCAACCCCGAGGGCAAAAAGTACCACGTGGCTGCGGCCTTCCCCAGCGCCTGCGGCAAGACCAACTTCTCGATGCTGGTGCCGCCCAAGGCCTTTGACGGCTGGAAAGTCACCACCATCGGCGACGACATCGCCTGGATCAAACCGCACGCCGACGGGAAGATGTACGCCATCAACCCCGAAGCCGGTTACTTCGGCGTGGCCCCCGGCACCAACATGAAGACCAACCCGAACTGCATGCTGAGCCTGCACAAGGACGTGATCTTCACCAACGTGGCCCTGACCGACGATGGCGATGTCTGGTGGGAAGGCATGGAAAAGGACACCGGCAAGCTGCCCGATCATTTGATCGACTGGCAGGGCAAGGACTGGACACCCCAGATCGCCAAGGAAACCGGCGCCAAGGCCGCGCACCCGAACGCCCGCTTCACCATTGCCGCCACCAACAACCCCGCGCTCGACCCTCAGTGGGACGACGCCAACGGCGTGGCCATTGACGCCATGCTGTTCGGTGGCCGCCGCTCGACCACTGTGCCGCTGGTGACCGAAGCCCGCAGCTGGACCGAAGGCGTGTACATGGCCGCGACCATGGGTTCCGAGACCACCGCTGCCGCCTTTGGCGCGCAGGGCGTGGTGCGCCGCGACCCGTTCGCCATGCTGCCCTTCTGCGGCTACAACATGAGCGACTACTTCCAGCACTGGCTGGACCTGGGCGCCAAACAGCAGGCAGCCGGCCACAAGCTGCCCGCCCTGTACTGTGTCAACTGGTTCCGCAAGGACGACAGTGGTTCCTTCGTGTGGCCGGGCTACGGCGACAACATGCGCGTGCTCAAATGGGTCATCGACCGCCTTGAAGGCAAGGCCCAGGGTCAGCAGACCATGTTCGGCGTGGCCCCGCAGTACGCCGAGATCAACTGGAACGGTCTGGAATTCAGCGCCGAGCAGTTCGCCAAGGTCACCAGCATTGACAAGGCCGCCTGGGCGGAAGAGTTCAAGCTGCACGACGAGCACTTCGCCAAGCTGGCCCAACGCCTGCCCAAGGCACTGCTGGACACGCGCGCCGATCTGGAAAAGCGCCTGGCCGCTTGATTCACCCTGTCATTCTCGGGCCTGCCCCGAAGATCCAGTGACAGATGCTGGATGACCCGGTCGAGCTGGGCCACGACAAAAAATCAGGTTCTGCGCTTACACAGCGCGGATCCTTGCGACCGCCCCGGCCACAAACCGGGGCGGTTTTCTTTAGGCCAGGGCCGTACTGACACGCATTGGATAAAGCCAGCAGCACAAGCGCGACAATCCTGAGATGTCTTCGTCTTCTCCCGCTTCACGCGAACGTCTGGCGCTGCTCTTGCTCTGGTTTGCCCCGGCCATGTGGACCGTCAATTACCTCGTGGCCCGAACGGCGCCGGGCATCGTGCAGCCGCATGTGCTGGCCCTGCTGCGCTGGGGTCTGGCAGGGGCGATTCTGGCGGTCATCGCCCGGCATGAGCTGGCGCGGCAGTGGCGGCACATCGCCGGCAAGGGCTGGCAGTACCTGGTGCTGGGCGCCTTGGGCATGCTGGTGTGTGGTGGCTGGGTGTACATGGGCGCGCAGACCACCACCGCCATGAACATTGCACTGATTTACGCCGCCTCGCCGGTGCTCATCGCGCTGGGCGCGGTGCTGTGGCTGGGCGAGCGTTTTTCCCGGCGGCAAGCCCTGGGCGTGGTGGTCGCCATGGCCGGGGTGTTTCATGTGGTGGTCAAGGGCCAATGGCTGCAGCTGGCACAGGTGCAGTGGGTGGCGGGCGATGCATGGATCGTGGCGGCCATGGTGGCCTGGGCGGGCTACGCACTGCTGCAGAAAAAATGGCCCAGCCCGCTGGGCGCCACCGCCCGGCTGGCGGCCATTTGTGCGGGCGGTGTGCTGATGCTGGCGCCCTTTGCCGCCTGGGAATGGGCCCGGCCCGACCGGCCCGAATGGAGCTGGGCCGCCACGGGCCTGGCGGTCACGGCCGGGCTGATCCCCGGGCTGGGCGCCTACTGGGCTTACGGTTTTGCGCAAAAAGTGCTGGGCGCCAGCCGCGTGGCCGCCACCTTGTACCTGGGGCCGCTGTACGGCGGCATCACCGCCTGGCTGGTGCTGGGCGAGCCCATGGGCTGGCACCACCTGGGCGGCGCCTGCCTGATCCTGCCGGGCATCTGGCTCGCTTCAAGGCGGGCCCCCGAAACCGGCGAGCCATGAAAAAGGCCTCCTGCAGGAGGCCGAAGAGCAAGCGCTACCGCTCAGATGTAGTACAGGCGGTCGCGCACAATGCGCGCAGCACGGCGCTGCGTGAGCTCCAGCAGGTTCCTGGCGGGCGCTTCGCTGCTGCGGTCCAGCGCAGCTTGCAGATCCGACATCAGTCGTTCGTCGGTCTGTGCCATTTGCCACAAGCGCTCATCGGCACGGCGCTGGGCCACCCGGGCGGACCATTGGTCCAGTGCCTGCATGGCCTGGCGGGCAGCCACGCGCGTGATACCGCGCAGCAGCACAATGGCGGCCACGGCAATGCCCCACAGGACCAGCCAGGCCGCGATTTCGTGCCGCTCGGCCCATGCGGCCATGAGCTGATCGGCCAGAACAACCAAGGCAGAAACGCCTGCAGCCAGCAACAGGCTGGCCAGGGCACGTGAAGAAGTGCGCTCTTTGCGAAGGCCTGCGCTGTTTGCGATCGAAGAAGATGTATTCATTTTTTATTCCCTTGCTGACAATGTGACGAGGTCGGAAGATCGAAGCACGGAACGGATATTAGGGTTTTTACGGGTGTTGCTCCACTTTATATTTATGATGCCTGTCATTCATAAAGGTGATGAATATGGCTGTTCGCCCCACTTTTTCCTTCCGCACGCTGGATCTCAATCTGCTTCGGGTCTTTGATGAGGTCATGGCCGAGCGCAGTCTCACGCGGGCTGCGCACAACCTGTCGCTGACACAGCCAGCGGTCAGCAATGCGCTGCGGCGTCTGCGCGACGCACTGGGGGACGAACTGGTGCGTCGTGCTGGCCAGGGGATGGAGCCGACGCCTCACGCATTGGCACTGTGGCCAAGTGTGCGCCAGGCCTTGCGCCAGCTGCAAACGGCGCTCGTGCCACAAAGCTTTGAGCCGACGCAGGCTTCCAGCACCTTTGTGCTGGCCATGGCCGATGCCACGGCGGCGGAACTCATGGGCGGGCTGGCGATCCGGCTGCAGCAATTGGCGCCCGGCGTCTCGCTTCGGGTGGTGCCACTGACCACGCGGGACCCGCGCAAGCTTCTGACCGAAGGCCTGGCCGATCTGGCGCTGGGCTACTTCCCTGCGGTGCTGACCGACCTGACAGCGCGGGCACAGACCGGGGAGCCTGTCAACTTTGCCCACCAACGCCTGTACGCGGGCGAATACGTCTGCGTGATGCGCAAGGACCATCCGCTGGCCCAGGTGCCGCTCACACTGGACACCTACTGCGCCGCACGCCATTTGCTGGTGAGCTTTTCTGGGCGACCTTATGGCTATGTGGACGAAGCGCTGTCGTCATTGGGCCGCCAGCGGCGCATCGTGCTCACGGTCAACCAGTTCTTCACCGCCGGCCGGGTGGTGGTGAATTCCGACCTGCTGACCGTGCTGCCCTGGCACTTTGTGCCGACCACCGGCATGAGTGAGCAGCTGGTGGTGCGTCCTTTGCCGCTGGATGTGCCGCCGGTCCACGTGGAAGCCCTGTGGCACGAGCGCCAGCACGACCAGCCCGCCCACCAGTGGCTGCGCCAGCAGCTGCTCGATGTGGCACAGGCCGCTTTCGGCAGCACACGCACGGCAGAATCGGGGCCATGAAGCTGCAACTGCTGTCGGACCTGCACCTGGAAACACACCCGGACTTCGTGGCCGAGCCCTCGCCCGGCGCTGACCTGCTGGTGCTGGCAGGCGACATCGGTTCCTATCAACCGGGCTCGGCCCTGCTGCAATCGGGTGATGCGGACTTTGGCCTGCGGCAGTTTTCGCCCCAGAACGGCTGGCCCACGCCCGTGCTGTTCGTGCCAGGCAACCACGAGTACGACGGTCTGGACTTTGATGAGGCGCACAGTCGGCTTCAGGCCAGCTGCGAGCGGCTGGGCATCACCTGGCTGGAGCGTGAGAGCGTGGTGCTGGGCGGGGTGCGCTTTGTCGGCACCACACTGTGGACCGACTTTGACGCACTGGGGCCGCTGGCCGCGAACATGCCCGACGTCCCTCCCGAAGCGCATGCACAGCCCGGCGGCTACACCCAGCAGCTCAAGGCCCGCGAGAAAGCCTTTCGCGCTGCCAACTGGTACCTGAGCAAGACCGGCACCACACGCCATGGTGAACCCTGGCTGGCCACACAGGTGCGTGAACAGGCCCTGCTGTGCCAGCCATGGCTGCGGGGGGCCCTGCAGGCACCCCATGAAGGGCCTACGGTGGTGATCACGCATTTCGCCCCCAGCCTGCGCAGCGCCGATCCGCGCTACGGCCTGGTGCCCGGTACCGCAGGCTTTTGCAATGCCCTCGATGCACAGCTGCCGAAGGCGCAGCTGTGGCTGCACGGACACCTGCATTGCCCGGTGGACTATGTGCACGAGGGCTGCCGCGTGGTGGCCAACCCGTTGGGCTACGCGGGCAAGGGCGAGCAGGCGCGCTTTGTGCCCGGGCTCACACTCGAAGTCTGATGTCCCGGTCAGCAAGCGGCCATTCTTGACGCCGGTCAAGCCGATGCCCGCCTGATTCCGCTACAGTGCTGCCAACGTTCACCACCTGGAGACCTTCCGATGAAAATCCTGCTCGCAGTCGACGGCAGCGCATACACCAAGAAAATGCTGGCCTACCTGGCCACGCACGAAGAACTGCTGGCCCCGACCAACAGCTACACGCTGCTGACGGTGCAGCCGCAGCTGCCGCCCCGGGCACGCAGCGTGGTGGGCAAGGAAGCGGCCGACGCCTACTACCGCGAGGAGTCAGAAAAGGTCCTGGGCCCGGCCACGCAGTTCCTGGTGCGCCACGGCATCAACCCCAAGTCGGTGGCCAAGGTCGGCCATGCGGGCGAGACCATCAGCAAGGTGGCCGAATCGGGCAAGTTCGACCTGCTGGTCATGGGCTCGCACGGCCACGGCGTGTTCGGCAACCTGGTGATGGGCTCGGTCGCCACCCAGGTGCTCTCGCACAGCAAGGTGCCCGTCCTGCTGGTGCGCTGACGCGCTGATCCAGCCGCAGGTGGCTAGGCCGCCTGCACCCCGGCGCGACCGGCCTCAATCCAGAAGCAGGCCTGCTCGCGCAGCACGCTCTCCGGCCTGGCCGGATGCAGCGTGCCCCTGAAGCTGGCCTGCACGCCAGCGGCTCCCACATCCAGCAAGGCGTAGCCCCGCTCGTCCGATCGCGCATGGCGGATGTCCGGGTTGCCCGCACGGATGCGGCCGAGCACCGTCTGGCCCATGCCGCGCGAGCTGATCGAGCTGGTCACGATCTCGCTGGCCACCACCGGGGCTGTCGCCTCGTTGGGCCGCACACGCAGGTCGGCCGCCACATGCATGTGCACATCGCCACCCAGCAGCAGCGCGTTCTGCAGCCCCATGTCGGCCATGCCCGCAAGCAGGCGCTCGCGCGCCATCGGGTAGCCGTCCCAGCCGTCATTGAAGTGCGTGCGGCCCAGCGGCGTGTCCATGCCCGAAGGCGCCATCAGGGTCGACTGGGCAATCAGCTTCCAGCGACGCTGGCTGTGCGCCAGGCCCTGCATCAGCCAGGCCTCCTGGTCGGCGCCGAGCATGCTGCGGTGCGGTGCCTGCAAGGCATCGCAGCCCGCCACCAGCCGGGCGCCGCCGCGGTTCGGGTCGGGACAGGCCTGGTGGTCGCGGTACTGCCGGCAGTCCAGCGTCCACAGCTCGGCCAGCTGGCCCCAGGCCAAACGCTCATGGATGCGCATGCGGTGCGGCGCCTGCGGGTCAGGACCGATGCGCACCGGCATGTGCTCGAAGTAGGCCTGGTAGGCCGCAGCACGCCGACGCAGGAACAGCGCCGGGTCCGAGTGGTAGCGGTCCAGATCGTTGGCGTAATCGTTCAGGACTTCGTGGTCGTCCCAGGTCATGACCCAGGGGTGCGCGGCATGGCAGGCCTGCAGGTCGGCGTCGCCCTTGTACTGCGCATGGCGGGCGCGGTACTCGTCCAGCGTCTGCGGCACGCCGCCCAGGTGCGACCGGATGCGGTGGCGGGCATTGCTGCTTTCGTAGATGTAGTCGCCCACGAACAGCACCAGATCCAGGTCCTGCCGCGCCATTTCGCGGTGGGCGGCGTAGTGGCCCTGCTCGTAATGCTGGCACGAGGCCAGCGCCAGGCGCAGCCGTGACACGCGGGCATCGGGCGCAGGGCTGGTGCGGGTGCGGCCCACAGTGCTGTGTGCCGAGCCGCAGACAAAGCGGTACCAGTACGGGCGCCCGGGCTGCAGCCCTTCGGCCAGCACATGCACGCTGTGGGCGCGCCGCGCATCGGTCTGCACCTGCCACTGCCGCAGCGGCTGGCGCAGGGATTCGTCGGCAAACAGCTCGCACAGCACGGTTTGAGCCTGCGCCTGATGTGCGGCATCGGACGGAGCAAAAAGTAAGCGCGTCCACAGCACCACGCTGTCGGATCGAGGCTGGCCACTGGCGACACCGAGTGCAAAGGGGTCCATCTGCCAGGCCGGCCCCACCGGGCGGCGAGCCTTGACCTCGGCCGGGCGGGCGGGCGTCCAGGCCGACAAAGCCCAAGCCAAAGCCAGGTGGTTCAGGTTTCTTCTTTGCATGGCCGCATGGCTCTCCCTTCAGGGCAACCATGTTAGCGGCACCGAGACGACAGCAGCGCGGCCTTTGTCCGTTCAAAATGATGAAATGAATCCCGTGATCAGAAAAGACCATCTTGACGGCTTGGCCGTCGGCATCCTGCTGGCGTGCTGCATGTTCTGGGGACTGCAGCAAATCCTGGTCAAGGCCATCATGGACCAGGTCGACCCGCTGTTTCAGTCCAGCCTGCGCGCCATCGGGGCCACGGTGCTGCTGCTGATCTGGTGCAAGGTGCGCGGCATTGCCCTGTTCGAGCGCGACGGCAGTCTGTGGGCCGGGCTGCTGGCAGGCGCTCTGTTTGCGGCCGAGTTCGCCTGCATCTACCTGGGGCTGCGGCAGACCACGGCCTCGCGCCTGACCGTATTTCTTTACACCTCGCCGTTCTGGGTGGCGGCGCTGGTGCCGGTGTTCGTCAAGTCCGAGCGTCTGAGGGCGATGCAGTGGCTGGGGCTGGCCTGCGCATTTGTGGCGGTCGTCTTTGCCCTGCGCGAGGGCCTGGGCGGCGGCAGCGCCAGTGGCGACCTTTTGGGCCTGGCGGCCGGTGCCTTGTGGGGCCTGACCACGGTGGTCATCCGGGCCACAGGGTTGACCCGGATTTCGGCCGAGAAGCTGCTTTTCTACCAGATCGGCACGACCGCGGTGTGCATGCCCTGGCTGTCGCTGGCGCTGGGCGAAACCTGGTCGTTCGACTGGAGCCCACTGGCCTGGGGCTCGATGCTGGCGCAGACCGTGGTCGGCGCCTTTGCCAGCTACCTGGCCTGGATGTGGATGCTCGGCCGCTACCCGGCCACCAAGATTTCGGTGTTCGTGTTTCTGACACCGCTGTTTGCGCTGCTGTTCGGCAACCTGCTGCTGGGCGAGGCCGTGACGACCACGCTGCTGATCGCCCTGGGGCTGGTGGCGGTCGGCATCGTGCTGGTCAACCGCAAACCTGCCTGATGTTCTTGCCTGCTTGATGGAGACAACCATGACTTACCGCGCCCTGCAAATTGAAAAAGACGACACCGGCTACCGCTGCACCCTCAAGACGCTCGACGACAGCGCCCTGCCCGAGGGCGATGTGACGGTGGCGGTGGACTACTCGACGGTCAACTACAAGGACGGGCTGGCCATCACCGGCAAGAGCCCGGTGGTGCGCAAGTTCCCGCTCACGCCGGGCATCGACCTGGCCGGCACCGTCACGGCGAGCCAGCATCCGCTGTTCAAGGCCGGCGATGCGGTCGTGCTCAACGGCTGGGGCGTGGGCGAATCGCACAGCGGCGGGCTGGCGCAAAAGGCACGTTTGAAAGGCGACTGGCTGATCCACCGCCCCGGGGCCTTCAGCGCCCGGCAGGCCATGGCGATCGGCACCGCCGGCTACACCGCCATGCTGTGCGTGATGGCGCTGGAAAAACACGGCGTCACGCCCGAACAGGGCGAGGTGCTGGTGACCGGCGCCGGCGGCGGCGTGGGCAGCGTGGCGATCGCGCTGCTGGCCAAACTGGGCTACCGCGTGGTGGCGTCCACCGGGCGCCTGCAGGAGGCCGGGTATTTGCGCAGCCTGGGCGCCGCCGACGTGATCGACCGCGCCGAACTCTCGGCCCCGGGCAAACCGCTGGCCAAGGAGCGTTGGGCCGGTGTGGTGGACACCGTGGGCAGCCACACCCTGGCCAACGCCTGCGCCAGCACCAAATACGGCGGCACCGTGGCCGCCTGCGGCCTGGCCCAGGGCATGGACCTGCCCGCCACGGTGGCGCCATTCATTTTGCGCGGCGTGACGCTGGCCGGCATCGACAGTGTGATGGCCCCGCGCGCCCTGCGGGAAGCCGCCTGGGCACGGCTGGCGCGTGATCTGGAGGTGGGCAAACTGGACGCCATGACGCGGGAAGTCGGTCTGGCCGACGCGATCGGGCTGGGTGCGCAGATCCTGGCCGGGCAGGTGCGCGGGCGGGTGGTGGTGGATGTGAACCGCTGAAGGCTGGCCGATAATCTCGGGTTTCGCATTCCGCTACGGAGAAAAACACATGAGCACCTTCGTCACCACCGGCGCCCGCGCCATCGGCCTGGCCACCCTCGCTGCCGACGGCACCGTGCTGGACACCTGGTTCCCTGCTCCTGAACTGTCGGGCGACGTTGCCGCCAGCGGCAGCACGCGCCTGACCGAGGCCGAAGCCGTGGCCGCCCTGGGCGCCGATGTGGCGCAAGCACTCAAGCCCTGCGCCGTGCGCAACACCACTGTGGTGGCCGTGCGCACCGAAATCAAATCGCTGGCCGACGCGCCTGCCGACACGCACGACGCCTACCTGCGCCTGCACCTGCTGAGCCACCGCCTGGTGCAGCCGCACGGTGCCAACGTGGCCGGCATCTTTGGCCTGCTGGCCAACGTGGCCTGGACCAACTTCGGCCCCTGCGCGATTGCCGACGTGCCCGCCGCGCGTGTCAAGGCCCGCGCTACCGGCCGCATGCTCGAAGTCAAGGGCGTGGACAAGTTCCCGCAGATGACCGATTACGTGATCCCGAGCGGCGTGCGCATTGCGAATGCCGACCGCGTGCGCCTGGGCGCGCACCTGGCCAGCGGCACCACCGTCATGCACGAGGGCTTTTGCAACTTCAACGCCGGCACCCTGGGCGCCAGCATGGTCGAAGGCCGCATCAGCGCAGGCGTGGTGGTCGATGACGCGAGCGACATCGGCGGCGGCGCGTCCATCATGGGCACGCTGTCGGGCGGCGGCAAGGAAGTCATCCAGGTCGGCAAGCGCTGCCTGCTGGGGGCGAATGCCGGCATCGGCATTTCGCTGGGCGACGACTGCGTGGTCGAAGCCGGCTGCTACGTCACCGGGGGCAGCCGCGTGCAGTTGCCCGACGGCAGCGTGATCAAGGCCAAGGAACTTTCGGGCAAGAACGGCATCCTGTTCCGCCGCGATTCGCAAAGCGGCGCCCTGCACGCGATTCCGCGCAACAAGAGCTGGGGCGAGTTGAACGCCGAGCTGCACAAGAACTGAGTTTGTCGATGGGCATCTTGCACGACACCAGAATCCTGATCGGCGCGGGCAGCGCCGTGTGGCTGATTGCCACATCGGTCGCCGGGCATTACCTGTGGTCGGGCGTGCCCTGGATCGTCGTGCTGCTGCTGGCCGCGATGGCCGAGCTGATCGTGCTCACCGCCTGGCTGTTGTTCAGCACTTTCCGCAACCCAGTCAGTCGATGGGATTTGCCGCCCAACCCCGCCACTGCGCAACGGGGCTGGCAGGGTGCGGTTGTGCGTCTGCGCTCTGCTTCGCAGCAATTTGCCGGGCGGGTCCGCCAGAAGGTGCTGCGCCGAGCAGCCAAGGCCTGAGGGCAGAGTCGCCCTCACCGGCCTTCAGCCGGTTCAGGCGGTTTTGGCCAGGTGCTCGCGCGCCAGATTCACATACCAGTCCAGACACCCCGGGTTGGCCATCGCGTCCTTGTTGACGACTTTTTCGAGCGGATGGCCGAGCATGAGCTTCTTGATCGGCAACTCCTGTTTCTTGCCCGAGAGCGTGCGCGGAATCTCTGCCACATGGAAGATCGCGTTGGGGATGAAGCGCGGGCTGAGTGCGGTCTTGATCGCGTCGTTGATGCGCTTTTTCAGCGCCTCGTCCAGCAACACGCCCGGGCGCAGCGCCACAAACAGGGGCATGTAGCTTTCCTTGCCCAGATACTCCAGGTCCACCACCATCGAGTCCATGACTTCGGGCAGAGCCTCGACCGCGCTGTAGAGCTCGCTGGTGCCCATGCGCAGGCCGTGGCGGTTGATGGTCGCGTCGCTGCGGCCAAAGATCACGCAGCCCTCGCCCTGGCCGTTGGCATCGCCGATGCGCAGCCAGTCGCCATGGCGCCAGACGCCGCCCATTTCGGGCGGGCCGTCGCCACCGCCAGGCTGGCGGCCATGGCCGGCAGGGTACATCTCGAAATAGCTCGCCAGGTAACGTGCGTTGTCCTTGTCGTTCCAGAAGTACAGCGGCATGGATGGGATAGGCTGGGTACAGACCAGCTCGCCCACTTCGCCGGTCACCGGTTCACCCGCTTCATTCCAGGCCTCGACCGCGCAGCCCAATTCGCGGCATTGCATGACACCGGGCTCCTGCGGCAGCTCACGGTTGCCGCCCACAAAGGCGCCGGCAAAGTCGGTGCCACCGGAGATGTTGCACCACCAGATGTCGCCCTCCTCCTCGCGAGGCATCTGACCCTGGTCGTCCCCAGATGGCTTGCCTTGACTCGCCATGACAGCGGGCGAATTCGCCATCACGGGGCGGCCATGCACTTGCCAGACCTTGCGGAACTGCTCGGTGCCCCAGATCTGGGTCTCGGCGGAAAGCGGCGAACCAGTGGTGCCCAGTGCCCGCACACGCGAGAGGTCACCGCATTGCGACAGGTCGATGCCGGCCTTCTGGCAGTTGGCGTAGAACGCTGCACCGGCACCGAAAAAAGTCACGCCCAGCTCGGCCGCCAGGCGCCAGAGCAGACCCCAGTCCGGGTTGTCCTTGCTGCCGCCCGGATTGCCGTCGTAGATCACGCAGGTCACGCCATTGAGCAGACCAGCCACCTGCGCGTTCCACATCACCCAGCCAGTCGAGCTGTACCAGTGAAAACGCTCGCCCCAGCTGTTGGGCTGGTAACTGCAGCCCACATCGTTGTGCATGATCTTGTTGGCCAGCGCCACAATCACGGTGCCGCCGTGGCCGTGCACGATGGGCTTGGGCAGGCCGGTGGTACCGCTCGAATAGACGATCCACAGCGGGTGGTCGAAGGGCAGCCACAAAGGCTCGAAGGCCTGGACCGCGGCATCGTCGCGGGCGACTGTGGTGCGCATGTGCACGCTGGCACCGATATCGCAATTGGTCAGGTCTGCCGTGCCCAGGTTCTCGTGCAGGATCACGTGCTCCACGCTGGGCAGGGCGTTCTTGAGTTCCTGCACCACGCTCATGCGGTCAAAGTCACGGCCGCCGTAGCTCACACCGTCCACCGCGATCAGCACCTTGGGTTCGATCTGCCTGAAGCGGTCAAGCACCGCGTTGGTGCCCATGTCAGGGGCGCAGATGCTCCAGACACCGCCGATGCTCACCGTCGCCAGAAAGGCCACCATGGCCTCGGGGATGTTGGGCAGGTAAGCGGCCACCCGGTCTCCCGGTTGCACGCCCTGGGCCTGCAGGTGCAGCGCCAGCGAGGCCACCTGCCGGCGCAGTTCCGGCCAGCTGATCTCGCGGTGCTCGCCTTTTTCGTTGCGGCTGATGATGGCCGGAAACCCCGCCGCGTGGGCCGGTTGCACGTGGCGCAGCACCTGGTGTGCGTAATTGGTCTTCGCACCGGGAAACCAGACCGCGCCGGGCATCACATTCTTCGCCAGCACCGCAGTATGGGGGGTGGGCGAACGCAGGTCGAAGTAATCCCAGATGCTTTGCCAGAACGCGTCCAGATCCGTGATGGACCAGCGCCAGAGTTCGTGGTAGGTCGAAAAAGTCAACCCGCGCTGCTCACGCAGCCAGTTCTGGTAAACGCGGATCTGGGGCAGGTAGGGCGGGCGGGTCATCGTGGGCTTGTTCATGCGGTGCAGATTAGCCGGGGCGAGCTTGAATGCGCTTGCACTTTGGTGACACTGGCCGGATCACCGTTTGAAGGGTCATCATCCACCAGCGGCTCCAGGCGAGGAGAGAGGCTCCGGGCGTCTGCTCAGGTTGGCGTTTGAAGGCGCTGGCTCTTCCAGTACACGTCGTCACCCCCGTGCATGCGATTGAGCACGCGGGCGAGCACGAACATCAGGTCCGACAGGCGGTTGAGGTACTGGCGCGGGGTGTCATTGAGCGCTTCTTCGTTGCCCAGCGCGACCACATGGCGCTCGGCGCGGCGCGCGACGGTGCGGCAGACGTGCGCCTGGGACGCCGCACGGTTGCCGGCCGGCAGGATGAACTCCTGCAGCTTGGGCAGCTGCGCGTTGTAGCGCTCAAGCGCAGCATCCAGCTCGGCCACCGCCTCGGCCTTGAGCAGCTCAAAACCGGGAATCGACAGCTCGCCACCCAGATTGAAGAGCTGATGCTGGATCTCCACCAGCAACGCGCGCACATCGGCCGGCATCTCTTCGCACAGCAACAGGCCGATGTTCGAGTTGAGCTCGTCCACATCGCCCATGGCGTGCACACGCAGGCTGTTCTTGGAGACGCGCTGGTTGTTGCCCAAGCCGGTGGTGCCGTTGTCACCGGTGCGGGTGGCGATCTGGGTGAGTCGGTTGCCCATGGTCGTTTTGCAAGCGTTGGTTGGTTGGCCTCCATTGTCGGCCATACACCCTTGCGCTGTCTGACAATGGACACGCAGCCCTGCCCTGCACAGGTAAACTGGCTGACATACCGTTTTCAGCCGGTCTCCAGGTGCGAGGCCGGCCTGTCTGGAGACCCCCCATGAACGCCCCGACCTCTGCTGCCCATCTGGCGATCGCCCAGCGCGATGTGCCCGCCGCCTTTCTGGAAGCCCTCAAGGCCCGCTTTGGCGAGAACTGTTCCACCGCCCAGGTGATCCGCGAGCAGCACGGCCGCGACGAGTCGGCCTTCACCACGGTGCCGCCACCGGCCGCCGTGGTGTTTGCCGAATCCACCCAGGACGTGCAGGATGCCGTGAAACTGTGCGCGCAGCACCGGGTGCCGGTCATTCCTTTTGGTGTCGGCTCCTCGCTTGAAGGGCATCTGCTGGCGGTGCAAGGCGGCATCAGCATCGACCTGACCCGCATGAACAAGGTGCTGGCCATCAACCCCGAAGACCTGACGGTGACGGTGCAGCCGGGCGTGACGCGCAAGCAGCTCAACGAGGAAATCAAGTCGACCGGCCTGTTCTTCCCGATCGATCCGGGCGCTGACGCGACGATTGGCGGCATGAGCGCCACGCGTGCGAGCGGCACGAACGCGGTGCGCTACGGCACCATGCGCGAGAACGTGCTGGCGCTTGAAGTCGTCACCGCCAGCGGCGAAGTCATCCGCACCGGCACCCGCGCCAAAAAGTCCAGCGCCGGCTACGACCTCACCCGGCTGATGGTGGGCAGCGAGGGCACGCTGGGCGTGCTGACCGAAGTCACCGTGCGCCTGTACCCGCTGCCCGAAGCGATCTCGGCTGC
>Ga0255165_1000437_pt1 | contig 14171 bp, 10 predicted proteins | sample Atl_Cont_RepB_8d_FD_183182 | JGI IMG/M metagenome (GOLD analysis project Ga0255165, IMG submission 183182) | Freshwater microbial communities from Altamaha River, Georgia, United States - Atl_Cont_RepB_8d | ecosystem: Environmental > Aquatic > Freshwater > River | place: USA: Georgia | collected... | reverse complement strand
CTCCACCGGAATGCCCAGGGCGATGTAGCGGTCCAGCCAGCCGAGCTGGCGTTCGCGCATCTCGGCCACGCTGCAATTGTTGTTGCGCTGCGAAAACGGCTCGGTGGTGTAGAACATCAGCTTGCCATCCAGGTCCACCTGTTCGCAGGCACGCGCCCGATCGAAACCGTTGTCGTTGAGCCAGAGCGCTGTGTAACGGGTGCCGGGACGCTTGGCAATAGTGGCAAACAGCTCGGCGGTGTCTGCCATCTGAGGCACCGCGCGCGGACTGACGAAGGACGCCACCTGGATCTGCTTCAGGCCCGAGGCCGCCAAAGCGTCAATCAGCGCGGCTCGATCTGCCAGTGGATAGGTTTTGGGCTCCATCTGGAAGCCCTCGCGCGGCCCTTCCTCATGGAACTCGACGGAGGCAGGCAAGTTGCTCATTGCTGACTTCTCTTTCTATCAGACCGGGCTGACTTCGGCCAGCACCTGATGGCGCTCGACCATGTCACCGACCCGGCAGCGCAGGCTGCTCACGCTGCCTTCGAACGGCGCCGAGACGTGCAATTCCATCTTCATCGATTCAAGCACAATCACGGTCTGGCCAAGGGCAACCCTCTCGCCGACCGCGGCCTTGATCGCGACCACCTTGCCCATCATCGGCGCACCCAGCTGCCCGCTGGCGGCGGCGTCTCCGGCGGCGCCACCCAGGTAAGGCTGCGCCGTGAACACGCCGCTGCCCAGCGCGCTGGCAAGCTCGACCTGCCGCGCATCGCCCCGGATCGTCAGCTCCAGCGCCCGCCCGCCGCATTGCAACAGGGAGCGCCCGGCCGCCAGCGGCTGCAGCGAGGCGTTCACTTCCTGCTCGCCAATGACCAGGGTGCAGGTGCCGTGGGCGTCGCGCATGGAAAACCGCACCGGCCACTCGGCCGCACCGGCCTTCAACACCAGGGCCGGCTGGGGCGCGGCCTGGATCGGCCCGCTCGTCAAGCGCCAGCCGGTAAAGTTGTCCCACAGGGTCCAGCAGCCCAGCGCGGTCGACCCGGCGCGCTGTTGCGCCAGCCAGTGCAGGGCGGCGGCGGCCAAATGTTCCAGCGAGGGCGCGGCGGGCGCCAGCACGCCGCGCTGCGCATGGCGCTCGTCGATCAGGCGGGTGTGGAAAGTGGCATTGCGGGTCTCCGGCCATTCCAGCAGTTCATGCAGGAATTCGAGGTTGGTGACCAGACCGATCACCGTGCTTTCGCGCAAGCCGGCCAGCAGCGCCCGGCGCGCCGAGTCGCGGTCGCTCGCATGCGCGATGAGCTTGGCGATCATCGAGTCGTAGTGCGGCGAGATCTCGTCGCCGCTGTCCACCCCGGATTCGATGCGTACGCCCGCGCGCGAAAAATCGACCACCTGCAGCCGCCCGGTGGCCGGCAAAAAGCCCGCGGCGGCGTCTTCGGCGCACAGCCGGGCCTCGAAGGCGTGGCCGCTGCACCGCACGTCGGCTTGCGTCAGGGGCAAGGTACCGGTGTCGGCAATGCGCAGTTGCAGCTCGACCAGATCGAGGCCGGTGACTTCTTCGGTCACCGGGTGCTCGACTTGCAGCCGCGGATTGACTTCCAGGAAGTAATGTTCCTCGCCCGTGACGACAAACTCCACCGTGCCCAGGCCGCGGTAGTTCACGCCAGAAGCCAGCTTGACCGCATCGGCCAGGATGGCCGCGCGCAGTTGGGGACTGAGGCCGCTGGACGGCGCTTCTTCGATCACTTTTTGATGGCGCCGCTGCAAGGTGCACTCGCGCTCGAACAGGTGGATGGCGTGGCCCTGGCCATCACCGGCTACCTGCACCTCCAGGTGGCGCACCTGCGGCAGGTAGCGCTCGACGATCAGTTCGCCGTTGCCGAAGGCTTTTTCGGCCTCACGCATGGCACTCTCGATGCGCGACTCCAGCCCCTCCAGCGTCTCGACCACCGCCATGCCACGGCCACCGCCACCAGCCACGGCCTTGAGCAGCACGGGCAGCTTCATACCGCGCACCAGATTCAACACCTCGGCTGGGTCGGTCATGCCGCATTCGCTGCCGGGAATGACCGGCACGCCGAGGCGGGCTGCCTCGCGCTTGGCACTGGCTTTGCCGCCGACGCGCTCGATGGTGTCGGCCCGGGGTCCAATGAAGGTCAAGCCAGCCGCATCCAGTGCGCGCACAAAGGCCGGATTTTCCGAGACAAAACCATAGCCCGGATGAACGGCGTCGGCGCCCACACGCCGGGCCGCCGCGATGATGGCATCGATGTTCAGATAACTCTCGCTGGGCGCTGCACCCCCGAGTTCGACCGATTCACCGATCTCACGCACATGGCGGGCAAACCGGTCGGCACTGGAGTGCACGGTGGCCACTTCCAGGCCGAGCTTGCGGCAGGTGCGGGCAATGCGGCAGGCGATCTCGCCGCGGTTGGCAATGAGGACTTTCTTAAGCATGCCCAACTCCTGCGGCGAAGTGGGTCATCAAGACGGTGTGGATGCGTTGCATGGCTGGCGTCCTGGTTAAAAACGGAAGACACCGAACGGCGTCGGTTTGGCGGCAGTACGGGATGCGAGGTCGAGCAGCAGCCCCATGGCGTCGCGTGTTTCCACAGGGTCGATGATGCCGTCCACCCACAAGTTCGAGGAGAAGTTCTTCGCCGGCTGGAAGTCTTCGTAGATCTTGCGCACCGGCGCTTTGATCGCCTCTTCTTCCTCGGGCGTCCACTCCTTGCCTTCGGTCTTGTTGATCTGTTTGCGCACCAGCGCCATCACGGTGGCGGCCTGGTCCGGGCCCATGATGCCCGCGCGGCCGGTCGGCCAAGTAAACATCGCGGTCGGGTTGAACGGGCGGCCACACATCGCCAGGTAACCTGCACCGTAAGAGGCGCCCATGATGATGGTGTACTTGGGCACGTTGGCCGAGGCCATCGCCGTGATCATCTTGGCCCCGGCCTTGGCAATGCCCGCCTGCTCGGCGGCGCGCCCGACCATGAAACCGGTCACGTCGGCCATGAACAGCAGCGGGATGTCCCGCTGGCAGCACAGATCGATGAAGTGCGCCGCCTTCATCGCGCTTTCCGGGAACAGCACGCCCTGGTTGGCCAGGATGCCGATCTCGTGGCCGTGGATGCGCGCAAAGCCGGTCAGCAGGGTGTCGCCGTACATCGGCTTGAATTCCTGGAACCGGCTGTCGTCAACAAAGCGCGCCAGAATCTCGCGCGTGTCGGTCGGGATTTTGGTGTCGCGGCTGATGATGCCGTAAATCTCGCGCGGATCGAAGCGCGGCGGCACCGACGGCTGACGCGTCCAGCGTGGCTTGGGCTGCTCACCCAGGTCGCGCACGATTTCACGCGTGATGGCCAGCGCGTGGCGGTCATCTTCGGCAATGTGATCGGTCACGCCGCTCACGCTGCAGTGCATCTTGGCGCCGCCCAGCGACTCGCCGTCCACCGTCTCGCCGGTGGCGGCAAAGGTCAACTCGGGGCCACCGAGGTACATATAGCCCTGCTCCTTGACGATCACCACCTCGTCGCACAGCGCCGGGATGTAGGCGCCACCTGCCGTGCAGGGGCCCATCACCACGGCAATTTGCTGGATGCCTTCGGCCGACATGCGCACCTGGTTGTTGAAGATGCTGCCGAACTGCCCCACGTCGGGGAAGATGTTGGCCATCTCCGGCAGGAACGCGCCACCGCTGTCCACCAGCGTGATGCAGGGCAGGCGGTGCGCCCAGGCAATCTGCTGCGCCCGCACATGCTTCTTGCAGGTCATGCCGTAGTAGGTGCCGCCCTTCACGGTGGCGTCGTTGGCAATGATCATGCACGGGCGGCCCTGCACCAGACCGATGCCGGTGATGATGCTGGCACCCGGCGGCACGCCGTCGTACATGCCTTCGCCGGCCAGCATGCCGACCTCCAGGAAAGGCGAGCCCGGATCGAGCAGCACTTCAACGCGATGGCGCGGCAGGATCTTGTTGCGCGCCAGGTGTTTTTCCCGAGCTTTCGGGGGGCCACCGGCCAGCGCCAGTTGGCGACGGCCCTGCAGGTCCGCGATCACCGCCTCGTAGGCTTCGCGGTTGAGCCGGAATTCGTCGTCGGAAGTCGATATGCGGGAGGAGAGGATGGTCATATGTGATTGCGCCTATTCGCGAGAAAAAGCATTCAGCCTCTCAGGCCTTGAACACCGGAGTACGGCGCGCCTCGAAGGCCGCCAGACCTTCGCTGACGTCGTCATCGAGCAGGGCCGCGCTGGCCAGGTCTTCCTCAAGCTGAAGACCGACCTCTGACGAACCCTCCATGCCTTGCCGCGCCAAACGTTTCATGGTGGCCATGCCGATGCGGCTGCGCGTGGCGAGCTTGGTGCAATACGCCAGGGCTTCCTCATGCAGCTTGTCAGGCTCGACCACATAGTTCACCAGCCCCCACTGCTCGGCGGTGCCGGCATCGATCCAGCGCGCCGAAAAGAACAGGTCCAGGCCACGTCGCAGGCCGACGATGCGCGGTATGCGCTGGCTGCCGCCCCAGCCGGGAATCAGGCCGAACTGGGCATGCTGGTCGCCAAAGCGCGCGTCCTTGGCCGCAAAGATGATGTCGCAGGCCAGCATCAGTTCGCTGCCTCCGGCCAGGGTCAGGCCCTGGCAGGCCGCCACCACCGGCAAATCGCTGCGCTCCAGGCGCTTGAGCACGCCGTGACCATAGGCGATGAAGTGCTTGAGCCTGGCTGGATCGCCACGCAGCGACTTCACCTCATCCAGGTCGGCGCCGGTGCAAAAATGCTTGCCTTGCGCCCGGATCAGAATGGCGCGCACACCGGAGCCGGGTTTCTCAAATTCATCAATCGCCGCCTCGATGGCCGCATGAACGGACAGCGACAGGCAATTGAATTTTTCAGGGCGGGCCAACTCGATAATGCCAACGGGGCCGGCACGGCTGACCACCACAGGGGATGTCTGACTCATTTGTTGCTCTCCTTGGCGTATTGCACGGCGGCGCGGCCCACGCGCTCGCGGGCAACGATCAGCTTCATGATTTGCGCCGTTCCGTCGCCGATTTCCAGGCCCATCACGTCGCGCAGACGCTGCTGGTGGGGCAGGTCCATCGACCAGCCATAGTGCCCAAAGGTCAGCAGGCACTGGTGAATCGCGTCAAAAGCGGTCTTGGGGCCCATCCACTTGACCATGGCCGCTTCCGCGGTGTGCGGCTGGCCGGCGTCGCGCAAGGCCAGGCCGTGGTAGCAGAGCTGGCGGCAGGCGGCGATCAGGGTCTCGAACTCGACGATCGGAAAACTCACGCCCTGGTACTGCGCCAGCGGCGCGCCAAAGGTCTGGCGCTCCTTCACGTATTCCCAAGTTTCGTCGATCGAGGCCTGCGCGGCGGCCACGCATTGCAGCGCGATCAGGATGCGGCTGAAGTCAAAGCCCTGCATCACCTGCGTGAAGCCTTTGCCCTCGTCGCCCAGCCGGTTCTCGACCGGCACCCGCACGTCGTCGAAAAACACCGAGCCACGGCCGATGATCTTGCTGCCCACATCGTCGAAGCGCGTGCGCTGCACGCCTTTCTGGTTCAGATCCACCAGGAACGCGCTGACGCCACGCGCGCCGTCCTCGGGCTTGCCGGTGCGCGCGAACAGCACCATGGCATCGGCCTGGTCGGCAAAAGTGATGGAGGTCTTCTCGCCGGAAAGCACGTACTCGCCTCCCTCGCGCCGCGCCTTGAGCTGCAGATTGGCGGCATCCGAGCCACCGCGCGGTTCGGTCAAACCCAGGGCGACGATGGCCTCGCCCGCCACGATCCGGCTGTTCCAGGTGCGCGCCAGCTCGGGCGATGCATTGGCATGGATGATGGCCCCCATCAGCGAGCTGAGCAACTGCATGTAGCTGACGTTGAAGTCGGCATAGGCAATTTCCTCGGTGATCATGCCGGCCGTCACGCCACTGAGGCCCAAGCCGCCATATTCCTCGGACAGGTCAACACCGATCAGACCGAGCGAACCCATTTCCTTGAACAAGGCCCGGTCGATGCCAAGTTGCGATTCGCGCTTCTGGTAATCGGGCCTGAGTTTTTCTCGTGCAAAGCGGCGCGCCACATCACGCAGCGCAATCTGGTCGTCATCGAACATCATGGGGAAATCTCCTGGCTGACTGTTATCGAAATCGCCGCCTGCATCACACCGTCAATCTGGACGAATAATTGGAGGTGCTCGCCAATTGCATGGCTGGTCGACGCCGTATGATATATCATCGAACAGGTGTTAGTTAGATTATTCGAGAGACTACCTGCCATGTCCACCGGTACCCCCATTTGCTTTCCGACGCTGCTGTCCCCTCTGAAGGTCGGCGCACACACCCTTGGCAACCGGGCGCTGATGGGTTCGATGCACACTCGACTGGAATCGCTGGACCGGTCGATCGAGCGGCTGGCCCTGTTCTATGCCGAACGGGCGCGCGGTGGAGCGGGCCTGATCGTCACCGGCGGCTACGCCCCCAACCCGGATGGCCTGCTGGACGAAACCGGCCCCCAGCTCGCCACGGCGGAGCAGGCCGACGCGCTCCAACCGATCCCTCGGGCGGTGCATGCCGAGGGCGGCAAGATCATTCTGCAAATCCTGCACACCGGGCGCTACGCAAAAATCGCCCAGCCCGTCGGCGCCAGCGAGATTCCCTCGCCCATCAACCCGCGCGCGCCGCGCGCCCTGAGCACGGCCGAAGTCTGGCAAACGATCGAGGACTATGTCCGCTGCGCCGAACTCGCGCAACGCGCCGGCTTCGATGGCGTCGAGATCATGGGCTCGGAGGGCTACCTGCTCAACCAGTTCACCGTCACGCGCACCAACAACCGCAGCGACGAATTCGGCGGCAGCGTGGAGAACCGCCATCGCCTGCCGGTGGAGATCGTGCGGCGCACGCGCGAACGCCTGGGGCCACAGTTTCTGCTCATGTACCGGGTGTCGGCGCTCGATCTGGTCGAGGGCGGCGCCCCGTCTGACGACATCATCCAGCTCGCCCAGGCGGTGCAGGCCGCAGGCGCCGACGTCCTCAACACCGGCATCGGCTGGCACGAAGCACGAATCCCGACCATTGCCTACGTGGTGCCGCGTGCCGCCTGGCGCTTTGCGGCGGCCCGCATCAAAAAAGCGGTGACGATTCCCGTCATCGCCTCCAACCGGATCAACACGCCCGATCTGGCCGAAGACATCCTGGCCAGCGGCGACGCCGACATGGTGTCGATGGCGCGCCCCTTCCTGGCAGATGCCGACTTCGTGCGCAAGGCGGCCGAGGGCCGCGCCGACGAGATCAACACCTGCATCGCCTGCAACCAGGCCTGCCTAGACTACATCTTCGCCGACCGCCCCGCCACCTGCCTGGTCAATCCACGCGCCGGGCGCGAGCTGGAGTTCTCGCTGTTGCCGCCACGGGCCATGCAGCGCAAGGTGGCGGTGATCGGTGCCGGCGCAGCCGGACTGGCCTGCGCGCTGACTGCGGCCGAACGCGGTCATGCAGTCACCCTGTTCGAGGCCGGGCCCGAGATTGGCGGCCAGTTGAACCTGGCCCGGGCCGTGCCGGGCAAGCAGGAGTTCAATGAACTGCTTCGCTACTTCAAGCAGGGCGTGGCGCGGCACGGTGTGACGCTCAAGCTCAACAACCCAGCGGACGCCCCCTCTCTCGCTGCCGGTCACTACGACCGCATCGTGATCGCCACCGGCGTGCGCCCGCGCCTGCCGCAAATTCCGGGCATCAGCCACCCCAAGGTGGTGAGCTATGCCGACCTGCTGTCGGGCCGGGTGCAAGCGGGCCACCGGGTCGCGGTCATCGGTGCCGGGGGCATCGGCTTCGACGTGTCCACCTTCCTGCTGCATGACGAGCATGCGGGTAAGGCGACCAACGCGCCCCAGGCGGTCGAGCAGTTTCACGCTGAATGGGGTGTCGACACCTCGCCCTCAGCCGCTGGCGGCCTGAAACCGATGCAGCCGGTCAGCTCGCCACGCGAAGTTACCCTGTTGCAGCGCAAGCCGGAAAAACCCGGACGCAGCCTGGGCATGACCACCGGCTGGGCGCTCAAGGCCGAGTTGGCGCGGCGCGGCCTGCGCACGCTCTCGGGCTGCACCTATGAACGCATCGACGATGCCGGCCTGCACCTGAGCATCAACGGCATGCCGCAAACGCTGGCCGTGGACACCATCGTCCTGTGTGCCGGCCAGGACAGCGAGAACGCACTGGTTGCCGAACTGCGTGCGCTCGGCCTCGCGCCCGATGTCATCGGCGGCGCCGAGCTGGCCGCCGAACTCGACGCCTTGCGCGCCATTGACCAGGGCACACGCCTCGGTCTGGCGATCATCTGAAACCACTTCATTTCGAATGCGACAACACCGCATTCTCGCGCCGGGTTCAAAACTGGAGCAACTGATGGAAGAACAAACTGCTGACAACGTACGTTGGAGTGTGGCCAGGGACATTGGCCGGATCGTGCTCGACCGCAGCGACGGCCCTCACACGATCTCTCTCGCGTCCACTGCTGCACTGGCCCGCGCAGTTGCCGAGATTGCCGCAGCAAAGCCGCGGGTCGTATTGCTGACCGGCAGCGGAACGATATTCTGCGCCGGCGGGGATATCGCCGAGATGCGCCAACACGCTGGAACGCTCGACGTCTATATTGACGAGCTCGTGGGCATCGCGCACCCGGCGCTACTGCGACTGTCGGAACTGCCGGTGCCGGTGGTGACAGCCATCAACGGCTCGGTCGGCGGTGGCGGCATCGGCTGGGCACTTTGCGGCGACTTCGCTCTGGCGGCAGCATCAATGAAGCTGCGCACAGGGTACGCAGCCATCGGCTTGTCCCCTGACATGGGCGCATCCCACTTCATCACCCGACGCATCGGCTCGCTGCGCGCGCGCCAGCTTCTCATGCTCAGTGACCCCATCGACGCTCGCCGATGCCTCGACTTCGGCTTGGTGGACGAAGTCGTGCCTGACGCCGAGTTGGGCGCTCGCGCCCAAACCCTGTGCGAACGACTGGCCCGTGCGCCCACCGCCTCGATGGCTGGCATCAAGCAACTGTGCGAAGGCGCCGCGCGACGCAACCTGCACGAGCAAATGGCGCTCGAGAAGTCTCTGATTGAAGCTCGCGCCCGAAGTAGCGATGCAAGTGAAGGCGTGCAGGCCTTTCTGGAAAAGCGCGCCCCACGTTTCAGCGGGCGTTGAACAGCGTTCTCATCCATGAATTTCACACCCAACCCAGAACACGAAACCATCCGCGAAGCGATCGGCAAAATCTGCGCCCGCTTCGACGACAGCTACTGGCTCGAACGCGACAAGGTTGGCGGCTTTCCGCACGAACTGCACCGTGCTCTGGCTGACGGCGGCTGGCTCGGCGTTTGCCTGCCACAGGAATATGGCGGTGGCGGACTGGGCATCAGTGAAGCGACCGTGATGATGCAAACCATCTCACAGTCGGGCGCCGGGCTGTCGGGCGCATCGGCGGTGCACATGAACATTTTCGGTTTGCAGCCCGTGGCCGTGTTTGGCAACGAGGCGCAAAAACGCCGCATGCTGCCGCCGCTGATCCAGGGCAAGGAAAAAGCCTGCTTCGCCGTCACCGAACCCAACACCGGCCTGAACACCACCCGCCTGAAAACCCGCGCCGAGCGCTCGGGCGATCACTACGTGCTGTCCGGCCAGAAGGTCTGGATCTCGACCGCCCAGGTAGCCGAAAAAATGCTGATCCTGGCGCGCACCACGCCGATCGAGGACTGCAAGAAACCGACCTTCGGCCTGAGCCTGTTCTACACCGACCTCGACCGCCGTTTTGTCGAAGTGCGTGAAATCGAAAAAATGGGGCGCAAGGCGGTCGATTCCAACCAAGTCTTCATCGACGGCCTGCGGGTCCCGGTGGAGGACCGCATCGGCGAAGAGGGGCGCGGCTTTGAGTACATCCTGCACGGCATGAACCCGGAGCGGGTGCTGATCGCTGGCGAAGCGATCGGCCTGGGCCGCAAGGCGCTGGAGGTGGCCGTCCAGTACGCCGGTGAACGCGTGGTGTTCGACCGCCCCATTGGCAAGAACCAGGCCATCCAGCATCCGCTGGCGCAATCGTGGATGGAGCTGGAAGCCGCCGAGATGATGGCGATGCGCGCGGCCTGGAAATACGACAACAAGCTGGACTGCGGCGCTGATGCCAATGCCGCCAAGTACATGGCGGCCGAAGCCGGCTTCAACGCCTGCCAGCGCGCCATGGCCACGCTGGGCGGCTTTGGTTTCGCCAAGGAGTACCACGTCGAGCGCTACCTGCGCGAAATGATGATCCCGCGCGTTGCACCGATCAGCCCGCAACTCATCCTGTGCTTCATCGCCGAGAAGGTGCTGGGCCTGCCCAAATCCTATTGAGACGCCCATGGCCGATTTTCCTCCCGCCGGGGCCGACAGCGGCCTCGTCGATACCGATCAACCGACAACGCAACCCACCCCATCATGACCACCACCCACGACAGCGAACGCGCTGAACAGCTGACCATGCTGCGCGAAAGCGCACTGAGTTTTGCCACCAAAGAATCGCCACTCAACCGCGCCCGCGCCCTGCGCCAGCAGATGCCGGGCTACGACCGCCGCTTCTGGAACGCCCTGGCCGAACAGGGCTGGACCGGGCTGCTGGTGCCCGAACCACTGGGCGGCTACGCCCAGGGCTTCGCCGAGATGGCCGAGGTGGCGGCCGCCCTGGCTTCTCAGGTCGCGCCCGAACCGGTGGTGCCGGTGCTGGTGTTTGCCGGCCGGCTGCTGGCCCATGCGGGTGCCACCGAGTTGTCGGCGCGGCTGCTGAGCGAACTCGCCGCGGGTCGCACCCTGCCCGCCGTCGCCTGGCAGGAAGATGTCACCGGCGCGAAAGACCGGCCGGGCCAGGCGGCAACCCGGCTGGAGCGCCAGGGCGACTCCCTGCTGGTACATGGCGGCAAGCGCCATGTGCGCCCCGGCGCCGGGGCCGACGGCTACATCGTCAGCGCCACCGGCCCGCAAGGTCTGGCCCTGGTGTGGGTGCCGGCAGATGCATCCGGCCTTACCCTGTCGAGCCAGCCGCTGGCCGACGGCAGCTATGCAGCACAGCTCAACTTGAACAGCGTTCGCCTGCCCGCCAGCCACCTGCTGGCCGAAGGGGCCGCCGCCGCGGCCGCGCTGACCCGCGCCTACGACGAAACCCTGGTACTGGCCAGCGTTGAACTGCTGGCCCTGGTGCGCAGCATGCTGGCCATGACACAAGACTACCTGCGAACGCGGATCCAGTTCGGCAAGCCGATAGGCAGCTTCCAGTCACTGCAGCACCGCACTGTGGACCTGTTGATTCAGCAGGAACTGACTGCCAGCGTGGTGACGCAGGCTCTGGCCCTGCTAGATGACCCGGCCGCCGACGCCAGCGCGCGCTCTGCCCTGGCAAGCCGCGTCAAGTCGCGCGCGTCGGATGCGGGGCTGCAGGTGGCGCGGGAGGCAGTGCAACTGCACGGCGCCATCGGCGTCACCGACGAATACGACCTGGGCCTGTATCTGCAGCGTGCTCTGGTGTTGGCCGCCTGGCTGGGCAATGGCAACCAGCAGCGCCGCCGCTACGCCAACCTCACCCAAAACGCCACCGCACAGGAGCACGCATGAACACCACCGCCTCTACGGCCACCGACTGGAATGCGTTCGACAACGCCAGCTTCCGCGCCACCGTGCGCGAATTTTTTGAAAAGCATTTCCCCAGCGAATGGCGCTACCCGCAGCGGCGCCTGCGCTGGTCCGAAATCGGCCCCTGGTACCTGAAGCTGTCGGAAAAAGGCTGGGTCGCGCCGAGCTGGCCCACACAGTACGGCGGCATGGGTCTGAGCCCCGAGAAACTCATCATCTTCATCGAAGAGCAGGAGCGCTGGGGCGTGGCGCGCGCGCCCGACATGGGCATCACCATGGTCGGCCCGCTGCTGATCAACCACGGCAACGAGGCGCAGCGCGCCTACTACCTGCCCAAAATCATTGCCGGCGAGCACATCTGGTGCCAGGGTTATTCGGAACCGAATTCCGGCTCCGACCTGGCCAGCCTGCGCACCGAAGCGGTGGTCGACGGCGACGATTTCATCGTCAACGGACAAAAGACCTGGACCACGCTGGCGCAGGACGCCACCCACATCTTCCTGCTGGTGCGCACCGACAAATCGGCCAAGAAGCAGGAAGGCATCAGCTTTCTGCTGGCCGACATGAAAACCCCGGGCATCACGGTGCGCCCCATCCGCAACATCGCGGGCGGCGAAGACTTCTGCGAGGTCTTCCTGGAAAACGTGCGCGTGCCGCGCACCAGCATCGTGGGCGAGTTGAACAAGGGCTGGACCATCGCCAAGGCGCTGCTCGGCTTCGAGCGCATCTTCCTGGGCAGCCCCAAGCAAAGCCAGTACGCGCTGGCGCGCGTGCAGGAAGCCGCGCAGCGCCTCGGCCTGTTCGAAGACACCGGCTTCGTGGACCGCTACACCAAGCTGGCGCTGGACGTGGCCGACCTGGGCGCGCTCTATGGCCGCTTTATCGAGCAGGTCAAGCGCGGCGAAACCCTGGGGCCCGATGTCTCGATGCTCAAGCTGTTCGCCACCGAAACCTATTCGCGCCTAGCCGACCTGCTGGTTGATGTCGTCGGCGCCAGTGGCGCCCTGCCCGGCCCCATCGCGCTGCCCGGTGGCAAAACCGATGCGTTGACCACCTTCTACAACGCGCGCCCGGCCACCATCTACGGCGGCAGCAACGAGGTGCAGCGCAACATCCTGGCCGCCAGCGTGCTGAAGTTGCCATCATGAACAGCGCACGCCATCCCGCTTTTGAAGGCCCCGGCCCGGATGCGCAGTTCGCGCAGGCGCTGGCGCAGGGCCGCTTTCAGATTCAGCATTGCAGCGCCTGCGGCCAGCATGTGTTCTATCCGCGCGCGCTGTGTCCGCATTGCGGCTCGGCGCAACTCGAATGGATAGCACCCAGCGGGGCCGGTTGTGTCTATTCCAGCACCACGGTGCGCAGAAAACCCGAGTCCGGCGGCGACTACAACGTCGCGCTGGTGGACCTGGCCGAAGGGCCGCGGCTGATGTCGCGCATCGACGGCGTGCCGCCCGACCAGGTGCACATTGGCATGCGCGTGCAGGCCCGCGTGATCGACGACCCCATCAAGGGCAAGCTGCTGGTCTTCATCCCCGAGGGCGCTACACCATGAGCGCCGCGCCGGGCCGTTCCCAAGCAAGCTCGCACCGCAGTGCGCAGCACGAAGGTACTCCAGTGAGCACCACCTCTCCCCTGCGCGGCGCCGCCGCCATCGTGGGCGCCAGCCTGGGCGGCGTGCCCATGGCGCCGGGCCGCAGCGCGCTCGAAATTCTGGGTGAAGCGGTGCACGGCGCGCTGGCCGATGCCGGCCTGAAGCTGTCCGATGTCGACGGCCTGTTCACCGGCTCGTCCTACCACTTTCTTGCCGGCTTGTCGGTGGCGGAGTACCTGGGCATCCACCCCAAGTTCTGCGAAGCCACCATGGTCGGCGGTTCGTCTTACGTGGGCCACCTGCTCACCGCAGCCATGGCCCTGCACACGGGTCAGTGCGAAGTGGCGCTGATCTGCTACGGCAGCAACCAGGGCTCCGGCTTTGGCAAGCTCAAGTCGATGGCCGAGACCCCTTTGTACGAAGCGCCCTACGAGCCGCGCTACCCGATTTCCAGCTACGCCCTGGCCGCCGCGCGCCACATGCACCAGTATGGCACCACGCGCGAGGACCTGGCGTACATCGCGGTGGCGGCGCGCCAGTGGGCGCAACTCAATCCGCTGGCCTACGCACGCGATCCGCTCAGCGTCGAACAGGTGCTGGCTTCGCGCCTGGTGAGCGACCCGCTCTCGGTACTCGATTGCTGCCTGGTCACCGACGGCGGTGGTGCCCTGGTGCTGGTGCGCAGCGAGCGGGCGAAAGACTTTCCCAAGCCGCCGGTCTACGTGCTGGGCGCGGCCGCCGCCACCTGGCACCGCCAGATCGGCTCCATGCCCGACCTGACTGTCACCGCCGCCGCCGAGTCGGGGCCGCGCGCCTTCGCCATGGCGGGGCTGGCACCGAAGGACGTGGACGTGCTGGAGCTGTACGACGCCTTCACCATCAACACGCTGCTGTTCCTCGAAGACCTGGGCTTTTGCGCCAAGGGCGAAGGCGGCGCTTTTGTGC
>Ga0255165_1000430_pt1 | contig 14450 bp, 7 predicted proteins | sample Atl_Cont_RepB_8d_FD_183182 | JGI IMG/M metagenome (GOLD analysis project Ga0255165, IMG submission 183182) | Freshwater microbial communities from Altamaha River, Georgia, United States - Atl_Cont_RepB_8d | ecosystem: Environmental > Aquatic > Freshwater > River | place: USA: Georgia | collected... | reverse complement strand
CGTTACCGGCTCGGATGCTGGAGGGGCATGGCACACGTAGAATCGCGCCGGACCCCGCACCAACTTGCGGTCGCCAAAATGAAAACGCCCAACTGAGAACAGTTGGGCGTCTTGATATGGTGGTGGACTCTACCACTCGGTCGAACTTTACTCAATAACGCCTGCGGGTTGGTGCGGAAGCACGCGGAGTTATGCGGCCCGCCCGCGCATGTGGGGTTAGCGTAGCTCTACCAATCCAGCACCCCGTAGCCACACCATCGGCAAGTCATTCGCTGCCAAATCTACAGCGCCAGGGCGCACGGGGTTTTGGTTGTTCCATATAACAAACCCGACCTCTCCATCGGGTGCGCCAAAAGTCTCATACACCGAAGGCATGATCGGCACATGGTCGCCGAACCAGCACAGGCTGGCCGGTCGTTCACATCGATCAAGCGCCTGACGTAGTTTCGCGATCATCTGATCTGCGTTGCACAAGTGGCGCAGGTAAATGGTCAGATCGTCGCAGCCAACTGGTGGCGGGACGGAATACAACGCTTCGACATCGGCAGGGGCCACCCGTTCAAGGTGTAGCGGCCCGTGGTTCTCCATCGTAATGACGAAGACGAACACAGGGCCCGTGGCTTCACGCAAGAGCGCGGCAACCTTGTCGGCCACGGCGGCATCGCCGATGTAAGGGCCGAAGCGCATCGTATCGTCGAATGCGCGAACATCCTGAAACTCGTCGAAACCCAAACGCGGATAAACGCGGTCACGCTGATAGAAGCTCGCGGGGTAGGGATGGATGCAGACCGTGCGATAACCCAGTCGCTTCAGGTAAGACGCCAGGGATGGGGTATCGCTACCGGCCGCGATCGCCCGATACGGGTTGAAGCGATGCACGCCGAGTTTGTCCTCGCCGATCCCGGCAAGAAAGGAGAACTCGGTGCGCACCGTATTCGCACCCCAGGCGGGAACCTTCAATTTGCCATGGGCCACGGCATCGCTTCTTAGGCGGTCGAACTCGGCCAACACCTCGGGGCGGATGCCGGCAAAGAGCGGTCGCGGGTCGAAGAACGACTCGCTTTGTACCGCGATGAGATGCGGCAACTCGCCTTCCGGGCGCCTTGGCGTGAGGAAATCGAAAGGCGAAGCGACTGCCAACGGCGTAGCCTCCTCTTGGGCATACCGCCAGAGAGACGCTAGCAAACCCAGCGCGCGCGCATCCCGCACCGGTTCGAAGCTGACCGGAAGGGTTTTCCAGCTACCCACCAGCAACAGGAGCGCGCCCCCGCCAAACACCGTAGCAATTCCGCCCAACTGGCCCGACCAGGCCAAGCGTTGCAAAGGCGCTTCCTCCATCCACAGCCCCACGGCGACCGCCAGCACGAACCCTGCCGCTGCGGCAAGGAACTTGCTCCACCCCAGAAACGGGATGTAGAGGCGCGGATGCCGGATCGCATCGGTGAAATACTCGTAATCCTGGAACACGAAGGGCTCGCGCAAGGCCTTGAACTTGGCATTGTTTACCAGCACCAGCATCAGCAGAAAGGCCGACACGGCGGCGGCAGCGAACCAGGGGCGCCCCAGGACCAAGGTCAATACGGCATGGGCCGACAACCACAAGCCGCCGTGCAAGGCCCAAGCCGCCCATGGGCGCGCCATCGGCGGGCGCGGCGTCATCAGACCTTCGATGGTCACCGACAGCACCAGCCCCGCCAGCGCTGCGGCAAGCACCGCTACAAAAGCAACGTCAATCGCCATGACGACCAAACCCCAGCCAGCGCACGATCCTGCTCGAAAGGCCAGCGGGCAGCACGGCCAACCACCAAGTGCCCCAATTCAGCGGAAACGGAAAACTGATGCGAGCCTTATCCCGCTCCAAGCCGCGCCGAATCGCCCTGGCTGCGCGCTCGGGCGACCAGAGAAACGGCTTCGGCCCCGGCATGTCGTCGCACATGGGCGACTTCACATAGCCCGGCATCACCACATTGATCCGAATACCTTCAGGCGCAAGCCAGCCGCGCAGCGCCTCGCCATAGGCCTTGAGCCCTGCCTTGGTGGCCGAATAGGTGGGCGTCACCGGCAGGCCAAAATACCCTGCCAAGGAACTCACCAGCGCGATCTGCCCGCGGCCCCGCGCCCGCATCGCCGGCAGCACCGCGTGAGCGATCACCATCGCGGCTTTCAGATTCACGTCCAAAAGCGCCTCCACCTCGTCCCACGGCTCCGGCTTGCCGTTGGGGCTGATGTGGGTGTTCATGCCCGCATTAATGATGACCAGATCCAGCGGATCCAATTCCTCCAGCCACACCCGCAGCGCGGTGAAATCCCGCACATCAAGCCGCGTTGTGACCACCTTAGCCCCCTGCGCCTGGCAAGCCGCCGCGACTTCCTGCAAGCGCTGGGCGTTGCGCCCGTGCAGGTAGAGCGTCACGCCAGAAGCGGCATACTCCCGCGCCAGCGCGCCTCCGATGGCGCTGGTCGCCCCGGTGATGAGGACGGTTTCAGCCATGCTGCCTGCTTTCCTGCCACGACCAATACAACATCATGCCAAAGCCCACGCAAGCGGTCAGGTTGATCGGGATCAGCACGTAATTGGCCTTTGCCACAGCCACGACGATGGCCAGCAGCGAATACCCGAGCGAAAACGCCTCGCCCAAAAGCAGCCAGCGGTTAATCGGCGGCGGCGCGTCACCGCGCTCCTTGCCTTGTCCTTTCGGGGTCCGATGAAAGTCTCCATACACCCCAAACAACGCGCGTATCCCACCCGCAAAATAATGCCAGGCCATCGGCAGAAACATGGCGACGTAAAGGTAGGTTTCCCACAGGGTGTGCAAGATACTGGGCCGATCTTCCAAGCGTAGCCCCTTGCGCGCACCAAAGGTGTTATCCAGTGCCCACAGCGCGACGAGCGCATAAAAAACAAGCGCTCCCCACTGCACCCAAGGCCCCTCGAAATCGACCAGGAAATTAAGCGGCAGGGTGAGCAAGAACACCACATAAACAGCCGCCAAGAGGAGTGATGAAAACATCATCGCCAGAGCATGTGCGCGCTTCATCAGCGGCATGGGCTGCGCCAGCATCTTGCGGACATGCTTGAACGCGCTGTGGATCAATCCGCGCCCCCAGCGCTCGCGTTGCACGCGAAACGCGCTTGCCGTATCGGGCAAGACCGACATCGAAACCACGTCGCGCAAGTAGGCGTACTTCCAATCCCCAAATTGCGCGCGATAACCCAAATCCACGTCCTCGGTCACTGTGGAAGCGTTCCACCCCCCCAAAGCATCGACGCAGGCTCTCCGCCACACGCACGAACTGCCGGAAAGCGATGCCATGTCGCCGTCTTCGCTCAGGCCGACGGTCACATACTGCTGGTGGCCCATCTCCATGGCCTGAAAGCGCGTCAGAAACGACTGGTCGCGGTTTTCATAGCCAATGCCCGTCTGCAAGAACCCAAGCCGCGGGTCCTTGAAGCACGGAATGGTTTTCAGCAGAAAGTCTTCTGGAGGCACGAAATCCGCATCAAAGATGGCAAAAAACTCGCCCGCCGCCTGCTGAATGCCGTTGACCAGATTTCCCGCCTTGTACCCCTTGCGCATCTGGCGCCTGATTAGCCTGATAGAAACCCCCTGCGCGGCGTAGTGGTCCACCTTGGCCTGCGCAAGTCCGGACGTTTCGTCGGAAGAGTCGTCCAGCACGAGAATTTCGAGCGCCTTCGCCGGATAGCGCAAGCGACATGCCGCGTCGATCAAGCGCTCCACCACGGCCGATTCATTGCAAATCGGCAGCAACACACTGACCGGCGGCCAGTCTGCATCATCAGCTTCTTCCACCGGCTGAACCAGCTCCGCCAGCTTACGGCGCTCTGCTCTGCGCGAAATCAGCAACACACGCAATTCAAGCAACACATACAACGCGAAGCAGAGCACCACCACCAGAAAAATGGCTTGAGCGAACCAGGAAAGAAATGCCAGCATCAATCGCGGTCCGCCTCAAACATTGACCACAGCGCAAAGCGCTTCGAGCCGGTGGGCCCAGGTGTGATGTCGTCTAACGTAAGCTGCGCCAGCCTCGGCGCGCTCCAAGTCACTTTTCGACGGTCCGTGTTTGAAACGCGAGAAAAGTGCCAGAGCCTCTTCGTGCGAACTGACGATTGCGCAGTAATCGCGAAAGTGATGATCAACCGCCCGGCTGGGGTTGGTCACGGCAATACCGCCGCAGGCCAGAATCTCCAGCAAGCGCCGCGAGCACATGGTCTCGGATTCGGTCACTGAGTTCACGTTCAGCGACAGGACGTACTTTTTATACACATCGGCCGTCTTGCGGTGGGAAACCCGCGGGTGAACCACCATGTGATCGTTATTGGGGTATCTGAATTCAAAATGCCGGGAAAAGCGGTCATGATTGCGATCAAACACATTCACCCGCATGCCCGCCTGTCTTCCGGCATCGAACACCATGTCCAAAAAGCGCCGTCGTTCAGACAGAATACGTCGGTAGTAGCTGCCGGTAAAACAGGCCTCGTGGTGAGTGAAATTGAAGCCGTTGAAAAAATGAAACCTCGGCTGATACGGCATCATCATCACGTTGGCCGAAACACCCGGGGGCAGATGCTGCCGATACCTTTCAATGCAGGCGATATCCGTGGTGAAAACGTGATCAACCGCCTTGGCCACCTCGATAAAGTGTTCGAAAAAGGCACCGTCGTCCTTGTTCCAGAACACCGTTGGCACACCGCTTGAACGGGCAAACGCCAGCAAGTCAAAAATGGCTTTCGGCGGCCCCCAGCGCAACCATTTGGGCTGCCGGGCAAGCTCGTAGCGCCAATTGCCGCCAACGCCATGAAAAGCCGATTCCACAAAGACCAGATCCGGCTTCCAGTTACGGATGACGTCCCGATAATTCTGCCGCGTGAGGCATTTGATCTGACACTCAACCGACAGACAGTCGGTGGTGAAATAGTCGGTCACCAGAGCCATTTTCAGATGCTTGAACGGCCCGTCCAGTGCTGCGGCTGGCGGCACCTGCGGGTGGTCATAGAGCGTATTGCTCAGCTTGCGAATCACGCGGGCGATCATTTGTCGCCCCTTCTGTTGGGCAAAACGCCTCGCACATGGTCTCGCCAGTTGCGCTGCGTCACGGCATGCAGCCGTGCCTTCTGCCCGGCCACCGCCAGGGCTGCCTCGTCTTCAAGCGCCTGCTCAATCACCCGAGCCAGATCTTGTGCATCCCCCGCACGGAAGAACCAGCCACTGCCGCTATTGCCCAACTCATCGCGAAACACCGGCAAATCCGGCACGATCACCGGCTTGGCCATGGCCAACGCCTCCACCAGCTTGATCGGCGGCACGATCTGGCACACCTCGAAAGGCTTTCTCGGCAGGCACACCAGCGCGCTTTGGCGGATCACGGCGCGCGCCTCATCGGGGGATAGCCGGCCGAGAAACTGCACCCGATCCATCACCGTAAGCTGCTCGGCCAGCGCCTTCAAGTCGCGCTCGGCTTCGCCGTGGCCGACGATGCGCACGCGCACCTCCACACCCTGGGCCTTAAGCCGGGCCACCGCCTCGATTAATGTATCGAGCCCCTCGTAGCCGATCAGTGAGCCCGCATAGCCAATCGTGCGCGGCTGCACCTCTTCCGGCCCAGCCACGGCAAAACGATTGGGTTCGATGCAGTTGGGCAGCAGCGCCACCCGCTCCGGCGGCACCCGCCAGCGCTCGCAGACATAACGCCTGAGCTGCTCCGAAATCACGAACAGGTGGTCTGCATGGCGGGCTACCAGCGCCTCCAATTGCAGGCCCTGCTTGTAGGCCTGTGATCCCTCATAGGCAGGCTGGCGGGAAATACGCGTCAGCTCCCACAAACCGCGTATCTCATACTGAAAGGAAATGCCCAACTGCCGCGCCGCCAGCAAAGCCGGCAATGCGTTCACATGATTCGAGGCCGCGTGAATCACCGCCACGCGATGCCGCGCCGCCTCTTCCGCCACCACCTTGGCGGCCTGCAGCGCATAGTGCAGTACCGGCCGGTTATTGGCGGGGCCTCGTGCATGACGGTATCGAATCCCGTCGATCCAGGTTTCCAGGCTCTGTGCATCACTTGCGCGGTCTTTACGGTCCCACGGGTAACCCGGGCGCGTCATCACATGCACATTCGGTTCCAGGTCACGCAAAGCACAAACCACCTCGTGCGTGCGCGTCGTATAACCGCTGGTGTGATAGGGCAGCGCACTGGCGGCCACATACAGCAGGCTGCCCGGCAGCGGCTCATAAGCTGGCCCTCGCGGATGACGCCGTACATGGCGCCCGAGGGTATGCAGCGTCAGCACACGGTTGAGCGCAAGCCACGGTTCGTGCACTGTGGTCTTCAGCCATGCCCAGCTGCGATGAACAGAGCGACCAATCATCGAATGATCGCTCGCATACCGGTCGGGCACCCCGCCGGCAGTTCGCTTCCCCAAGGGACAAAAATGTCCGTTGGCGGCAGTTCACGTGAAATCACCCTGTTGCCTTCAACAAGGTTGTTCAGCGACGGACACTCTCCTGACACCTTCGTGCAGTCACCGCGTCGATCTTTATTGCAAAACCAGTCGGATACAGGGCTGCGTGCCCACGCGTCGATAAAGCTGTTGTTACGCACACCGTTGTTATCTGAGCCGTCGCGAAACCGTATTGCGTCACCGCAAGAGTCGCTGAATACGTTACCCTCAATAAGGTTATTCGTTGAGCCATGTGCAACATATATTGCATGCAAGAGCGCGCAAGACTTGTTATTCCGGATATGTGTAAATTCATTGCCAGCTATCACGTTGTGATCTGCATTCACCAGTCGGATTGCGGCGGTAGATGGCTTCGCACCACTACGTGCAATGTCTCCGACATGAGAAAACTTGTTGTTACGAATTTCCAGGCCCCCAGCCCAGCGTGCTGAGTTATCGCGATCACCGGTGACGCTAATTGCAGTAACGTAATTTCTGACGTCAACGCCATCAATCGTGATATTCGCCAAATGGCCACTGCCTGGTCTGAGAATCATCCATGTGCCGCCATGGCCGTTGCCGTCGAAAACAGCGCGCCCACCGCCCCCGCTTGTGATCAGCATGGGCACCTGGTCTGGGTGACCAGCAGTTTCAAATCGCTGTGCCAGGTACACACCAGGCAATAAAAAAATCTTCACCCGCTCCGTTCCAAGGGGAACTGTCTCCGCCAACTTCACGGCACGCTGAATGGAAGCAACGGCATCCACCTCGCTGCTACCCTTTCGTGCATCGTTTCCTGCTGGGCCTACGTAGATCGCTATTTCAGCCGCCCACGCACAACCCCATGCAGCAAGAAGCAAAATAACAGTCACCAGTCTTGACGCGCCGCTCATCGCAATCCTCGCATTCCAGGAGGAAGAGACTTTTTCCCCAGAGGTCCCGGCTTGACATCTGCTTGGACTAGATCGACCGTATGTGTCGCCTTGATCTTGCCTCTGGCATGCAGGTCGAGAAAATCCGCCGTGGTGATGATGTCGTAATCCTTCGCCAGCTTTTTCATCAGCTTGCGAAAGTCTTCCAAGCGCCTGTCGTCGCGATACTCGGCGTAGCCGTTTTCATCCCAATACAGTAGAGACCATGAATGCAACAGCAGCACGAGGAAAGATGCATTTTCTCCTGAGGCATATGGCCTCAATACCCGCCACGGACGATTACCCAAAATATCGCCTACGGGAAACTGAAACTTCTGCCACCAACTCTTACCGATGAAAGGTAGCGCCACATGCCTTTCAGTAACCGGTACCTCAACAACTCCATTCGACCAAAGATAGGGGCGATTGGTAGGCTCGCTGTAAACGCATTGACCATCAGCCATGGCACGCATGGAATTATTGAATGAAAGCGGAATGCCGACCTCAGCCAAGGCGCGGATCGTATCCGCGTTCCAACGAAATGACCCCGCACGGAACGCACGCAACGGCTTTCCGGTCAAGTCTGAAATAAACTTACCGAAGTGCTTTATCGTGAAAATTGCCCTATCTGCCCCATATTGGTTAAGAAAACGCGGCCTGTATTTGAAGCCATGCGCCTTCCAGAACTGCTCCGGCAAGTATTCCGGATGCGCATGCAACTGAATATCCTGGCCAGCAGCATCCAGCCAGCGCACCACCTCCGAAACTTCGTCGAGGTAATCATAGGCACCGCAGGCATCCACAAAAAAGGTTAGCTTGGCATTAAATTCGCTGGCAACGGCACACATCTCCCGAATGCCCGCCGTACCTCTGTCATGCTGGCCCCAAATCAAACGTTTCACATGATCGTGCTCAGCACGTTTGGGCAAGGCCTCTGTGTCAACAGTCAGCATCACAAATCGGTCTTTTTGTGAAGTAACTCGGTTGACCGTAGAAACAGCCTGCTTCCCCCGCTCCTCCTCACAACGAAGAGGGGAAGAAGCCAACACGTGTAAAGGCGCGGCGGCGGGACGCTTATTGTTGGTCTTTACAAGCTGTGCGTATTTCGTGAATCGATCACGATAGACAGCGAACTCGTCTTGCGGCGCGAAGGCGGACAAAAGTTCTAGCTGCTTAACATGAACAGCGTGATAGTGCGGCGAGGCCCGCTTGCCGTGAATATCGTAGGCCGACCAATCCCCCAGATCGAATCGCGGCAGATATTCGGCTGCGGCACGTGACCCCAATTCTGCAAGCGCAGTGGCCTCATCACATTTTGCGCGCTCACCAACATCCCATAGACCAATCAGTGCGAACAGCATGCCGTTCAGCACCTTTGGCTGCAGGTTGTCCTTGTCAGCCATCTTCTCAAACCAGATGTTTCCGGCCTCAGTGGACGTGCAGAGGCCACCGTCGCGCACATCCAGCTTGAATGCTGCAAGCAAGCCATGCAGAGGAGCCAGATATTTGTGTTCCCCCGAAATTTCAAAAGCCCGCACCAAGAGCTGCAAGCCTACCGCCTGCGTGTGCGCGGAACGCCAACCGGCCTTGGTTCCGTAGGAGAACGGATAGGGGTAAGCCCAAACGCAATAGCCCTCGCATGATTGGATGTTCCCAAGCAACCAATCAGCGCAGTTGAAGAACATCCGTTTCGCCACCGATTCATCATGTGGCTTGAACTCATCACGATTGCGCGGCCAGCGTGTCCAGTCGTAGCTCAGGAATACGGGTGGCGAGGCGCCACGGAAAAACTGGTTCCAATACCACAGCCCGCGCTCGGCTACGGCCAGGATGCTCCGCTGGCGGCCGATGTTGACACCGTGGTAGTTTCCATAGTCGCTGTAAGGAACACCGTCTGCATCGACGTACATCTGAAACGTCATCGGCACACCACCATCACAAGTCAACCCTATCAATCCTCGGGTACTTGGCAGGATTTATGGGGATATCCTTAATTTCCGGAAGATTTTTCTCGATCACCAATCGAAAAACATCTGCACGCACACGTGAATCAAAAGGAACCGACAGTAAGAGAGATAATATCCGCCTTGAATTTATTAAAGTATGGGTTTCAAAGACAGCGTCCGACTCCTGCAGAATTTCAGAGGCCCACGTACCCATCCGATGCTCCCAGTAGAACAGATCCAAAAGATCATAATTAAAGCATCCATGTTCTGAAAATCCCATACGGTCGAAATAGTCAGAAAACAAATCCCTTGCAACACCATTTTTATACCAATCCGCCCTACTTTTCTTAAGTATCTCAGATGGATTACTACACGGCCCACTTTTCACACCCCAGAAACATCGTGCTATCTCGAAAAGATTAGACCTGACATGTAATAAATATTTCCCACCAGGGTTGCATTCAGAACCACCCTCCAACCCTGCAACCGCCCTGTAACCGGCAACTATCCTCTTCCCATGAGTCGTCCTGGTCCAAGCACTAAAATACTGTTTCAAATCATCCGGAATACTCTCTGGCAGCGCAACAAGCTTTGAAGTCGCAGAACAAATCTCCCCATGAAAAGAATTGGATACAATTGAATAGTGCTTTAGTGACAACTTCTTAGAAATATGCTGCGAGACACGGAGATCAACGAGATGTTCACCGAACGTGCAGTAGGTCATAAAGGCGCTGCCGTTCAAATAGTTCTTGGACAACGCCAAGGAAGTCCTACTATCCAAACCTGCGGTCAGTGTAAATATAAACCTGTACTTTTTAGAAAAGCTCGCTAATTGCGTACTGCAGTACCTCTCAAGTAGCTGAATTGCCGCTGAAGTATCCACTGTTGGCAATGCGCTCCTAGGAAAGAAACGAACCACCTCTCCAACCTCCAAATCGAGGTAGTGATTAGGGGTGAGCATCCTAATCCTCTCCAATGGCTGAAGATCGCCAGGGCAACCATATTTCCATAGCACAGCGTGACCCACTGACGCCAACTCTCTCCGCAAGAGGGTCTTTCCGCATATGAAATTAATCAGATGGATGTTTGAGCTGCATATAAAATCATCCTCATGATAAACAACCTTTTTCATTCCGGTTGCATCAGACAAGATGATTAGCCTTTTTGAAACAGGATGTGTCGCAACAACAATATGGCGCCCCGCCAATCCATCAATGAAATTAAAAAAATCTTCTTCGATTCCGCTCTCAGATAGACATCGAAGCCGATCAGCAATTTTTTGATTATCAATTTCACCGGAATCCAACTCAACCACAACGCCGCACACCAAAGCGACACTGACCGCCTTGTTATCAAGAACTGTATTAGCTTTCGAAACGCCAAGCGGCTGATCATCCGTGTATGAAAACAAAAAGTCACCTATTGAGACATGCTTAACCCCGCCAAATTCTTCTCCATCAAAATCATGACGAAATCTAGACAAAACATACGAAAAAGGCGGAAATCTCTCCCCCCTTGAACTGGACATCAGGTTTACAGTCGCTTTCTGCCCACTGTAATCCAGTGCTGAGTTTGCTGCATCGTTCTGCTGCCGGGCTGCGGAACAAGTCTTTGATATTTTTCGTACGTAAGATTGAACAGCACTGGTACTGGCTACCCAAGTTCTTTCCCGCTCGACCCACTCCCGACCGCTCTTACCAAGAGCCAGTCTAAGTTCTGCGTCATCTAATAAGCGACTGAGTACGACGGCTAGGCTCTGCACGTCTCCCTTCTCAAAGACCAAGCCAGTCTGCTCATGACTAACAATTTCCCGCAATGCCGAGACACTTGATACCACGACCGCCTTTTCCATCGCCAAGGCTTCCAGTGGCTTCATCGGGGAGACCATTTCGCAAACCGGCAGGGGCTTTCTCGGGAAAGGTGCTATGTCAATTAAAGAATAGTAATTCTCGACTTGGTCATGTGGTACACGTCCCGGAAGTATCAACCATTCAGAGAACCCACCTTCTTGAGCAATCATCCTGATTGCGCCTGATATCGGCCCTGCTCCCGCACCATCACGCGAAGTATTCTCACTGCCAACGATCAGCAACCTGAACTCGTAGCCAGTAGCTCTTAGGATTGCACACGCGGCCGCGAGATCATCAAGCCCCTCATAATCCACAAGTGTCCCGATGTAGCCAATCACTAAGGTGTCAGCCGAGATGCCCAGCTGGCGGGCAAGCTCACCATCACGCATGCGGGGATGGAAACGATCAACATCACAACAGTTGGGGATTAAATGAATCTTTTGGCGTGATATTCCGCGGCGCTCAAACTCCATGCGCATCGCATCAGTCAGGGTAAACACGACGTCCGCATTCATGGCAGTCGCCGCCTCCATTTGGATTTGCACTAAGTAATCCGTTGTATCAACGTAATCCGGTTCCCTGGAAATCTTTGTGATTTCTGCTAACCCTCTGACTTCATAGATGAAGGGAATTCCAAGTCTTCTTGCTGCGATCAATGCAGGTAGTGCGGTGATGTAGAAGGATGCCGCCCATACAATTTCCGGGCGAATGATCTCAAACTGATAAACCAGCGCGTCAATACACTCGCTCATGTATTGAGCCGTGCCTATCCCTTTTCTTCTCGGCATCAGCACACGACGGTATTCAACACCGTCGATGTGCTCAGCAAGTGGAACATCGGCATCGTTGATATCTTTGACGTCAACCGGAAAACCAGGGCGTGTTAGTGCAATTACATTGAAACCATTTCTATTGAGACCAGTCGCTACACCATGTGAACGCGATGCATACCCGCCCGTTGCATACGGCAATGAATTGTGCAAGACGTAACAAATACGCCCAGACACAGAATCCAATGAAGAGACATTTTTTGGCTGCCGAATCAAGCTCAATAGCGAAAGCTGATACGAAGATGTCTTCTTCAACTGCTGTAAGCGCTTTTGTTCTTGAGGATCTGACTCGCCGTGGATAATGCGCTCAAGTTCAACAATCAGTTCGCAGGCATCCTTCGGCTGTCTGCCGCGGTGGAAGCTCCAAGCGCACTCTCGGAGGGTTGCGACGCTTCGGTCCCTTTCCAAAGCCGCACAGGCAAACTCAATTTCAGCCTCTGCAATTCCAGATCGTTGGAGAAGCCCACCAATTCTTAAGAGTTCAGCGGCGGAACTCCTTGTGGCGGGTGCATACATTTGTTTGGCGAAATCAAGCAACGACCTCCAACCAAATCGTGAGCAGATATCAAGGATCTCCTGATCTGAGCTGCCGGGGGACAGCGCAAGTTTGTCTGTTTTAGTTTTCGATGCTGGAATCTTGATTGACTTTTCGCCGGTTGATAGCCTGCCTAGCCGTATCTGAACCCCTTTGCGGCGAATCTCCGCCGCACGATCAATTTCCGAGGGCGAAAAATCAATACCCACAGGTAGCGAGTCAAGAAGAGCCTCTGCATCAAGAACCTTACCCGCCTCATTGAGCCTGAACGCAAGCCACTTGCGACGATAAGGCTTGGGGTCTGCCATGTAGGCGCGCTGTGCCGATTCAGAGGCTTGGTGGGCATCGGTTTGCTTCAGATGACGGGCCAGCGCCGTGTAGGCGTTTGCGACGACGATAGATGGCAACCGGTAGCTTTCAAGTAGCTTTTCTACGGCATCCAATCCCCCGCTTGCGTATGCCGAAATCACTTCGCCAAACGACTCTCCGCCAAGGGCTGCTGGCGGCTGCTGTGACTTCGACTCGCGCCAGAGCTTGTAGAGCTGGAGCGGCAGTTTGGCTACAGCAGTGGGTGATTTGACCCCCTCGATCAAGGCCGTGCCCAGCTTGTTGCTCAAGGTGTTTGGCAGCTCAAGGTGCAAGGCTTCGAGTTGGGCCTGATTTACTGCTGATAGCCGCTGAGCTTCAGCAGTTGCAGTGATAAGCTCGGCTTCGAGCTGCTGCCGCTGCTGCGCCCACTGCGCTTCCTTGGCCTGGGCTTCGGCTGTCGCAACCTTGAGCTCTTCCAGCGCCGCCTGGTGCGCCGCCGTTGCCTGCGACAACTCGCCTTCGAGCTGCTGCCGCTGCTGCGCCCACTGCGCTTCCTTGGCCTGGGCTTCGGCTGTCGCAACCTTGAGCTCTTCCAGCGCCGCCTGGTGCGCCGCCGTTGCCTGCGACAACTCGCCTTCGAGCTGCTGCCGCTGCTGCGCCCACTGCGCTTCCTTGGCTTGGGCAGATTTCTTGGCCAAGTCAATCTGTTTCTTGGCGTTACCCTCAACTGAGGCCTTCAACTGGCCCTCTGCGAAATCACCGAGCGACACAGATGCGGTGAGCAGTTGTCGCGCATCAGCCGTGGATGTCGGTTTCTGGAGTGCATCGTTCAGCCATGCGACAGTGTCCTGCCGTAGTTTCTCGACACGCTTCTGTACCGACTTTTGTTGCGCTTCGGTTTCTCTCGCAACCTCATCCAGCACGGCAGTTGCGGCTGTTCTGGGTTCGGTATTTGACAGGTTGTGGCAACGCCCTGGAGATTCGATGAGGTTGAAGAGCCCCGGAATCTTATGGCCATGCACATCGAAATACAGGCCATGTGTCTGGCGCCCAACCACCATGCCGAGGATCAGCGCATGAAAGCGATTCGAAACAACACGATCAACTACTGCCAAACGACTCAGGTAGTCTTGCACCGAATACGGGCGCTCGATTGTCAAACGACCTGATTCGAGAAATTCCGGAAGCCGCCTGCCCAGTTCATCAGCCAGTTCCTGATCTGCTGTTGTTTGGACAAATACGCGCAATACCTCATCGGTGGTATTCAACAAACGCGAAGCAAACTCCAGAGAAAATGCAAATGCCTTGCTCGCCTCGTACCCACTTGCCTTGAAACGTTCGGTCTGCTCCTTGCGCGAAGCGTTTGACAAGCGGATGCCCCAGCCTTCCGATCGCATGACCAGTGCTGTGGCGCCGTGTTTTTTTTGTGCTTGCTGAGCCGCTACTGGCGAATGCAAAAAGAAGGCCGGATCGAGAAGCAAAGGCTTCTCGGTTGCGTATCGGGTTTTGAGTAGCTGCAATGAGCGAGCATCGCGCACAGCCAATGCGTCGGTCAAACCAAGCAGTGATGAGAGCAGCGCAGACGATCGATCTGTCTCAAATGGGCCGA
>Ga0255165_1000426_pt1 | contig 14591 bp, 12 predicted proteins | sample Atl_Cont_RepB_8d_FD_183182 | JGI IMG/M metagenome (GOLD analysis project Ga0255165, IMG submission 183182) | Freshwater microbial communities from Altamaha River, Georgia, United States - Atl_Cont_RepB_8d | ecosystem: Environmental > Aquatic > Freshwater > River | place: USA: Georgia | collected... | reverse complement strand
GGAAGGGCGCCATCCAGCGCAGCATGGCGTGGGTGATGCGCCACAGGGCGGTCTGGGCGCTGCGGCGGGCCAGGCTCTTGGGCGCGGTGGTGTAGAGGCGGTCCTTGAGCACGTCCAGGTAGAAGGCGCCCAGGTCTTCCGAGCAATACACCTGCAGCTTGCCCACCACCGGGTGGAATTCGTAAACGTCGAAGTGGCGCAGGATCTCGGCCTGCAGCTCAGCGGCGCGGGCCAGGGCGTAGCGGTCAATTTCCAGCAGCTGGTCATCGGCCACGGCGTCCTGGGCCGGGTCGAAGTCACTCACGTTGGCCAGCAAAAAGCGCAGGGTGTTGCGGATGCGGCGGTACGCATCGACCACGCGGGCCAGGATCTTGTCGTCGATGTTGAGGTCACCCGAGTAATCGGTGCTGGCCACCCACAGGCGCACGATTTCGGCGCCCATCTTGCTGGTCACGCTTTGCGGGTCGACCGTGTTGCCCAGCGACTTGCTCATCTTGCGGCCCTGGCCGTCGGTGGCAAAACCGTGGGTCAGCAGGCCACGGTAGGGCGCGCGGCCTTCGAGCGCGCAGCCCAGCAGCAGCGAAGAGTGGAACCAGCCGCGGTGCTGGTCGTGGCCTTCGAGGTAGAGGTCGGCTTCGGGGCCTTGCGCGTGGAACGGCGCACGCGCGTACGCGTCCTTGTGGCTGCCGCGCAGCACATGGCGGAAGGTCGAGCCGGAATCGAACCAGACTTCGAGGATGTCGGTGCTCTTGGTGTAGTGGACCGCATCGGCTGCGCCCAGGATCTCTTCGGCCGTCACGCGGCTCCAGGCTTCGATGCCGCCCTTCTCGACGATGGCCGCGGCCTGGTCCAGGATCTCCATCGTGCGCGGGTGCAGTTCTCCGGAATCCTTGTGGATGAAAAAGGGCACCGGCACGCCCCAGCTGCGCTGACGCGAGATGCACCAGTCCGGGCGGTTGGCGATCATGTCGCGCAGGCGGGCGCGGCCGTTCTCGGGGTAGAAGCTGGTTTGCTCGATGGCGTCCAGCGCGAGCTGGCGCAGGGTCTTGGCGGGCTTTTGCGCCGGGTCTTCAAACACGCCGGTGCCTTCGTCCATGCGCACAAACCACTGCGGCGCCGCGCGGTAGATGACGGGCGTCTTGTGGCGCCAGCAGTGCGGGTAGCTGTGGGTGATCTTGGTCGTGGCCATCAGGCGGTCGCTTTGGGCCAGCACTTCGAGCACGCGCGGCACGGCCTTCCAGATGTGCAGGCCGCCAAACAGCGGCAGCTCGTCGGTGTAAACGCCGTTGCCCTGCACCGGATTCAGGATGTCCTGGTAGGCCAGGCCGTGGGCCACGCAGGAGTTGAAGTCGTCCAGACCGTAGGCGGGCGCCGAGTGCACGATGCCGGTGCCGTCGGTGTCGCTCACGTACTCGGCCAGGTACAGCGGCGACAGGCGCTTGTAGCTGTAGGGACCGGTGGCGTTGTCCACGTCATACAGCGGGTGGCGGAACACCAGGCCGCGCAGGGCTTCGCCCTTGGCGGTGGCGATCACCTGGCCTTCGAGGCCGAAGCGCTCTAGGCATTTCTCGACCAGGCTGGCGGCCAGCAGGTAGACGCCACGCGCGGTGTCGACCAGGGCGTAGTCCAGTTCGGGGTGCGCGTTGAGTGCCTGGTTGGCCGGGATGGTCCAGGCGGTGGTGGTCCAGATGACGGTGAAGGCTTTCTTTCCACCATCGCCGGGCAGCGCAGACAGGCCAAAGGCCTTCGCCAGTGCGGCCGGGTCGTTGGCCTCAAAGGCCACGTCCAGTGTGTCGCTTTGCTTGTCGGCGTATTCGATCTCGAATTCGGCCAGGGACGAGCCGCAGTCGAAGCACCAGTACACGGGTTTGAGGCCCCGGTAGACAAAACCGCGCTCGATCACCTGCTTGAAGGCGCGGATTTCGCCGGCCTCGTTGGCGAAGTCCATGGTGCGGTAGGGCCGCTCCCAGTCGCCCAGCACACCCAGGCGCTTGAAGTCTTCGCGCTGCTGGTCGATCTGCTCGGTGGCAAAGGCGCGGCTCTTGGCCTGCATGTCGTCGCGGCTCAGGTTGCGGCCGTGCAGTTTTTCGATCGCGTTTTCGATCGGCAGGCCGTGGCAGTCCCAGCCGGGGATGTACTGCGCGTCAAAGCCGGCCAGCTGGCGGCTCTTGACGATCATGTCCTTGAGCACTTTGTTGAGCGCGTGGCCGATGTGCAGTTTGCCGTTGGCGTACGGCGGGCCGTCGTGCAGCACGAACAGCGGGGCGCCCTTGCGGGCTTCGCGCAGCTGCTTGTAGAGGTCCTGCTCGTGCCATGCCTGCACCCAGGCGGGTTCGCGCTTGGGCAGGTCGCCGCGCATGGGGAAGGGCGTGTCCGGCAGGTTCAGGGTGGCGCGGTAATCGCTGGCGGGTGCGGCAGAGGATGCGTTGGCTTTGTCAGACATGGTGAACCGGTTGAAGCGGCACGGTCTGCCGCGAGGAATCAGGAAAAGGCCCGAAGGCCCTGTGCGTGCGCAGCGGGTGGCTGCGCGGGGACGCCGTGAGCGTCAAATTCGGTCGCGGGTGGTCTGGCGGCGAAACGACTGGGCGTCGTCGTTGCCGTGCCGCGAAGCCAGCCAGGCGCGAGCGTCATCGCAGTCCTTGGCAATGCCTTTTGTCAGGGCATCCAGACCGTCGTATTTGAGCTCGTCATGGAGTTTGTGCAGCAGATCCACGCGGATGATTTTACCGTAGCCCCCCTCGCCCCCGAGGGCGGAGGGCCAGTCCAGCACATGGGTCTCCAGCAGCACCCGGCCGCCATTGACGTCGTTCGGGTCCAGCGAGGGGCGGATGCCCAGGTTGGCCACACCGGGCAAGGGCTGCGGGGTCAGGCCATGCACCTCGACCACAAAAATGCCGCTGGCCGCCGGCTTCCAGTGCGAAAAGCGCAGGTTCAGGGTGCGAAAACCATTGCCAGCGCCCTCATGACTGGCACCCAGTTCACGCCCAAGCTTGCGCCCGTGCACCACATGGCCGCTGATGCTGTAGGGGCGGCCGAGCAGGGCGGCCACGTCCTGCATGCGGGCCTCGGCCAGCGCCTGGCGCACGGCCGAGCTGGAGACGCGCAGGCCACGGACTTCATACGCGTTCATGCGGGCCACATCAAAACCCAGCTGCTGGCCGGCCGCGTCCAGCATGGCGTAGTCGCCCGCGCGCTGGGCGCCAAAGCGGAAATCGTCACCCACCAGCACATAGCGCGCGCCCAGGCCCTGCATGAGGACTTCTTCAATGAAGGCCTGCGGCGCCTGGCGGGCCAGGCGGGCGTCAAAGGGCAGCACCACGACCTGGTCGACGCCGCAGCGTTCGAGTTCGCTGAGCTTGTCGCGCAGGGTGGCGATGCGGGCGGGGGCCAGTTCGGGCTTGTTCAGCACCTTGGCGAAGTGGTCGCGCGGGTGCGGCTCGAACGTCATGACGCAGCTGGGCACGCCGCGGTGCGCGGCTTCATTGCGCAGCAGGGCCAGCATGGCCTGGTGCCCGCGGTGCACGCCATCGAAATTGCCGATGGTCAGGGCGCAGGCCGGTGCCAGATCGGGGTGGTGAAAACCGCGGAAAACCTTCATGGGCTGGGCAGGGCGCTGCGCCTGGGCAGCCGCCTGTGTGTCATGGTTTTGATATCTTTACAGGTTATATTGTGACCGAGCCCGGACGGGCCCAGACCGCGCACCGCGCAGACAGCCCGGCCAGTGACTCACGAATTCGTGTCAGTGGTTGTTGGACTGTTGAATGGAGGCGTGTGTGAAGGTTCTCAAGCTGTCGGCCCAAGGTTTGCCCCAGTCCTGGATTTCGCTGGAGCAGGCGGTGCTGCACTACGCGGCCGACGAGGTCCGCTGGGAAGTGGGTGGCGAAGTCGCGGTCTTCCGGGGCGGCCACAACGCCATCACCGGCGAGCAGTCCATCATCACCGTCAACAGCATCATCGGCACCAAGGGTGTGCCGAACATCAACCCCTTTGACCTGCGCCCAAGTCTGACCAACGCCAAGCTGTTCGCGCGTGACCGCAATGTCTGCGCCTACTGTGGCGGGCATTTTCACGAAACCGAGCTGACCCGCGAACACATCATCCCGGTCTCGCTGCAGGGGCGCGACCACTGGATGAACGTGGTCACCGCCTGCAAGTCCTGCAACCACCGCAAGAGCAACCGCACACCCGAGCAGGCCCGCATGCCGCTGCTGTACGCGCCCTATGTGCCCAGCCTGTGGGAAGACTTCATCCTGCGCAACCGCCGCATCCTGGCCGACCAGATGGAGTTCCTGATGGCGCATGTGCCACGCACATCGCGGCTGCTGGTCTAGTCAGCGATCAGTCCTCGGCGGGGCTCTGTGCCCCATCGTCGGGCTTATGCCCTCTTGCCCGTCGAGTCTTGCCCGTGGTCTTGCCAGTCGTGGCCGCTTGGCGCATGATGCCCCTGCACAACAAGGCGGTCCACGCAGGCCAGCCGTTACAGGGAGAACACCATGCCAGCATCCGATTCCTGGGCCATGCGCCCCTTGTCGCGCCGCCACGGCTTGCAGTGGCTGGCTTCATGGCCTTTATGGACCTGGGCACAGAACACCCTGGCCTCAGCACCTTCAGAGGCTTCAGCCCTTGCCCCAGGCGATCGCGCTGCCCCGCCAGCTGTCGAGCCCATTCTGGCGCGTGACTGGCCCAAGGGCCAATCGCCAGAAGGCTATCTCGTCAGCGAAAAATTCGATGGCGTACGTGCCCTGTGGGACGGTCGGCAATTGCGGTTTCGCAGCGGCCGGCCGATCGCAGCGCCCGCCCAATGGCTTGCGGGATTGCCAGCCCAGCCGCTCGATGGCGAGCTCTGGCTCGGGTACGGCGAGTTTGACGGGCTCTCCGGTCGAGTACGGCGCCAGGCGGGCGACCCTGCCGATTGGCGAGGCGTTCAGTACCTGGTGTTTGACGCACCCGGCCGGTCCGAAGCTTTTGAAGCCCGCTGGGAGATGCTGGAGCGGCTGGTCGAGGGCGCCGGGCTGCCCTGGCTGCGCCGGGTTCGGCAAACACGCATCAGCGATGCGCAGGCCCTCGACGCTGAACTGGCGCGTGTGGTGGGCCTGGGCGGCGAGGGGCTGATGCTGCACAAGGCCGATGCCCTCTGGCAACCGGGTCGCAGTGGTGCCCTGTTCAAGTACAAGCCCGAGCTGGACGCTGAAGCACAGGTCCTGGGCTATCACAGGGGACAAGGCCGCTTGTCCGGGAAGGTCGGCGCGTTGTGGGTCGAAACGACTTCGGGTCAGCGCCTGGCCATCGGCTCGGGCATGAGCGATGCCCAGCGCCAAAACCCGCCTCCGGTGGGCAGCTGGATCACCTACCGTTACCGGGACACCACACCCTCGGGCCTGCCGCGGTTTGCCACCTTTGTGCGGGTACGGCTCGAGGAGTGATCAGGCGAACACGCCCGCGGTGTCCTGCATGCGTGCCGACACTTCGCCCAGGTGGTGCAGGGTGTCGCCAAAGGTCATTTCCAGCTGGGTGAGCTTCTTGAAGTAGTGGCTGACGATGTATTCGTCGGTCACGCCAATGCCGCCGTGCAGCTGCACCGCCGACTGGCCGACAAAACGCATGGCATTGCCCAGCTGGTAGCGGGCGCGGGCCAGCGCCTGGCGGCGTTCGGCCTCGGGTGCCTTGATCTTGAGGCTGGCGTAGTAGCTCATCGAACGCGCCAGTTCCAGCTGCATCTTCATGTCGGCCACGCGGTGGCGCAGGGCCTGGAAGCTGGCGATCGGCACGTTGAACTGCTTGCGCGTGTTCATGTATTCGGCCGTGATGGCCAGGGTCTTGTCCATCACGCCCACGCCTTCGGCACAGACGCAGGCCGAGCCGATGTCGGCGGCTTCTTCGAGCGCGGTTTGGCCGTTGCGGGTGATCAGCTGCGCCGGGCTGTTGGCGAAGCTGACTTCGGCCGCGCGGGCGCCGTCCTGGGTCAGGTAGCCCTCGGCCTTGACACCCGCAGCGCCTCGCTCCATTAGGAACAGTGCCATCTGGCCACCGGCCAGCGCGGGCACGATGAAGGCGTCGGCCTGGTCACCGACCGGCACGATGCTCTTGCTGCCGCTCACAGTCCACTGGCCACCGGCTTCCTTGGCTTCGGCCTTGCAGCGGTTCAGGTGGTGGCGCGCGCCGCGTTCCTGGTGCGCCAGCACCACCAGCGCTTCGCCACCGGCAATGCGCGGCAGCCAGCTTGACTGCAGGTCCGCTGGAGCGTGCGTTTGCAGCACGGCGCTGGCGATCAGGGTCTGCGCCAGCGGTTCGAGCACGATGCCGCGGCCCAGTTCTTCCATCACCACCATGGCCTCGACCGGGCCCATGCCCAGGCCGCCATGGTCTTCGCTCACGTACAGACCGGCCAGGCCGAGTTCGGCCAGTTCGGTGTAGGCGGCGCGGTCAAAGCCGCCGGCATTCACGATGGCCCGGCGGCGCTCGAAGTCGTAGCCCTTGTCGACCCACTTGCGCACCGCGTCGCGCAGCTGTTCCTGGTCTTCAGAAAAATCGAAATCCATCTCAGTCTCCCATTAGCCCAGAACCGTCTGGCTCACGATGTTGCGTTGCACTTCGTTGCTGCCACCGTAGATGGTGGTCTTGCGCATGTTGAAGTAGTTGGAGGCCAGCGGCGCATTGGCCACCACGCCGCCCGGGAAGTTGCCTTGCCAGCCGGCTTCCATGGCCTCGAAGATGAAGGGCAGGGCAAACGGCCCCGCGGCCTGCATCATCAGTTCGGTGTAGCGCTGCTGGATCTCGCTGCCGCGGATCTTCAAGAGACCAGCGATGTCCAGCGAGTTCTTGCCAGATTTCTCGGCCGAGAGCACGCGCAGCACCAGCATCTCAAGGGCCACGATGTCGACTTCGAGCTTGGCGATTTCGTCACGGAAACGGGTGTCGTCCCAGACGCCTTCGGCCTTGGCAATGCGCTTGAGGCGCTCGAGCTCGCGCTTGGCGCGGTTGACGTCGGCGATGTTGGTGCGCTCGTGGCTGAGCAGGTGCTTGGCGTAGGTCCAGCCCTTGTTTTCCTCGCCGATCAGGTTCTCGGCAGGCACTTCGACGTTGTCGAACCAGACCTCGTTGACTTCACATTCGCCGTCGAGCAGCTTGATCGGGCGCACGGTGATGCCGGGCGACTTCATGTCGATCAGCAGGAAGGAGATACCGGTCTGCGGCTTGCCTTCCGTGCTGGTGCGCACCAGGCAGAAGATCCACTCGCCGTACTGGCCCAAGGTGGTCCAGGTTTTCTGGCCGTTGACGATGTATTTGTCGCCCTTGCGCTCAGCACGGGTCTTCAGGGACGCCAGGTCCGAGCCAGAACCGGGTTCGCTGTAGCCCTGGCTCCACCAGACTTCGCCGCTGGCGATACCGGGCAGGAAACGCTGTTGCTGCGCGGCGTTGCCAAACGCCATGATCACGGGCGCCACCATCACCGGACCGAAGGGCACGATGCGCGGCGCACCGGCCAGCGCGCACTCTTCTTCAAACAGGTGCTTTTGCACCGCGTTCCAGCCGGGGCCGCCGAACTGCTCGGGCCAGCCATAACCGAGCCAGCCTTTTTTGCCCAGAATCTTAGACCAGCGCTGCATGTCGTCGCGCGAGAGGCGCTGCGCGGCGTGGACCTTGTCCGAAATCTCCTTGGGCAGGTTCGCGCGGACCCAGGTGCGGATCTCGTCGCGGAATGCGAGCTCTTCCGGGGTGAATGCCAAATCCATGTGGGGTTCTCCTTTGATGGCTTGTTTTTAGCACGACCGTTCGACGCATTTCTGTCCGGGTTGGGACAAGGCAGGGTTTATGGGGAGGCTGGCAGGGCGGGCGGGGATAATCCCCGCTCACATGAAGAATATCGTCATCCTGATTTCCGGTTCCGGCTCCAACATGGCGGCCATTGTGCGTTGCGCGCAGCAGGCGCAATGGGCGGCCCGCCTGCAGGCCCGGGTGGCGGCAGTCATCAGCAACAAGGCCGACGCCAAGGGCCTGGTGTTTGCCCAGGAGCAGGGCATTGCCACCGCGGTGCTGGACCACAAGGCTTACCCCAGCCGCGAGGCCTTTGATGCCGCGCTGATTCAGGAAATCGACCGCCATGCGCCCAACCTGGTGGTGCTGGCGGGCTTCATGCGCATCCTCACCCCGGGGTTTGTGCAGCACTACGCGGGTCGCCTGCTCAACATCCACCCATCCCTGCTGCCGGCCTTTCCGGGCCTGCACACGCACGAGCGTGCGATTGAAGCGGGTTGCAAGTTCGCGGGCGCCACGGTGCACGAAGTCACGGCCGAGCTCGACCATGGCCCGATCCTGGCACAGGCGGTGGTGCCGGTCCTGCCCGACGACACGCCCGATGCACTGGCGGCGCGCGTGCTCACCCAGGAGCACCGCATCTACCCGCAGGCGGTGGCGGATGTCCTGCGGCGCCTGGGCTGATTCCCGGTCTTTCAGTCCCCGATCCGCTCGAAGCGTGGGCGCTCCACGCCGTCGATCACCACGGTCTCGCCAAACATGGCCGCGGGCCGCACCCACAGGCCCTGCTGATCGTAGAGCGCCTGGTACAGCGTCATGGGTTCCAGCGTTTCGCTGTGCCGCACAGTGCCCAGCACGCGGTACTGCCCGCCCTTGTAGTGGCGGTACAGGCCGGGTGGCGTCTCGATCAGGGGCGGCAGGTCGTCGTCGGTCATGGCTCGGTGTGGAGGCAGTGCGAGAGGCGGGGATGGGACAATACGGGCATGCATCCTAAAGCCCTTCTGGACAGCTGCGCGGAACTCGTGAAGCTGTGCCTGACCTTTGAACACCCGGCCGATGCCGTGGTCTCCCGTTACTTCCGTGAACACCGCGCGCTGGGGCCCCGCGAACGCGCCACCCTGGCCGAAACCGCGTTCGCCGTGCTGCGCAAGAAGCTGCTGTTCGAGCAGCTGGCGCGTTCGGGCAGCGGCCCCAAGGAGCGCCGCCTGGCGATTCTTGGGTTTCATGGCCACCGCGACTTCCTCAAGAGCGCCCTGAGTGAGCCGGAAAAGACCTGGCTGGACGCCTGTGACCAGGTCCGGCCTGACGAACTGATGGCCCCGCACCGCCACAACCTGCCCGAGTGGCTGGCTGTGGCGCTCAAGACCCAGCTGGGCAACGATTTTCAGGCCTTGGCCGACAACCTGCAGCTGCCCGCGCCGCTGGACCTGCGCGTGAACAGCCAGCTGGCCAAGCGTGCCGAGGTGCAAAAGGAACTCGCCAAGGCCGGCATCGAGGCCGAGCCCACGCCGTATTCGCCCTGGGGCCTGCGCCTGCAGGACAAGCCGGCGCTGCAGCGCACGGAGGCCTTTACCCGCGGCGCGATCGAGGTGCAGGACGAAGGCTCGCAACTGCTGGCCCTGCTGGTGGATGCGCACCGCGGCGAGATGGTGGTCGATTTTTGTGCCGGAGCGGGTGGCAAGACGCTGGCGCTGGGCGCGGCCATGCGCAACACCGGCCGCCTCTACGCCTTTGATGTGTCGGCCCATCGCCTTGACGCCCTCAAGCCACGGCTGGCGCGCAGTGGCCTGTCCAACGTGCACCCGGCCGCGATTGCGCATGAGCGTGACGAGCGCATCAAGCGCCTGGCCGGCAAGATCGACCGGGTGCTGGTCGATGCGCCGTGCTCGGGCCTGGGCACGTTGCGCCGCAATCCCGATCTCAAGTGGCGTCAGAGTGAAAAAGCGGTGGGCGAGCTGGTGGCCAAGCAGACGGCCATCCTGGACAGTGCGGCGCGGCTGGTGAAGTCCGGCGGGCGACTGGTCTATGCCACCTGCAGCGTATTGCCGCAGGAAAACGAGGCCATTGCCCAGGCTTTTGGCCAGGCGCATCCGGATTTCGTGCCCCTGAATGTGGCCGAGGAACTGCAGCGCCTCAAAGTGAACGGGGCTTCGGACCTGTGCAGCAGCGAGGGGCAGTACCTGCGCCTGTGGCCCCACCGGCATGGCACAGACGGTTTTTTTGCAGCGGTCTGGGTGCGTAAATGAGTGCTTTGGATCTCGGTTACGGCTTGTAACGCCGAAAATCCTGTCTTTTTTACGGCAGAAAACCTAAAATCCAGAGTTGCCTTTTTTGGCGTATTCCGAGAGTTCTGATTCATGTTTCTGACCGATTGGGCGGCCTTTGATGCCCTGATTGAGTGGATGGGCCATGGCCTGTTCGACCTGGCCTGGTGGCAAGTCCTGCTGATCACCTTGGGCTTGACCCACATCACCATTGCCAGCGTCACGATTTACCTGCACCGCCACTCGGCGCACCGTGCGCTGGACCTGCACCCGATTCCGGCGCATTTCTTCCGCTTCTGGCTGTGGATGACCACGGGCATGGTGACCAAGGAGTGGACGGCAATTCACCGCAAGCACCATGCCAAGTGCGAGCGTGAGGGCGATCCGCACAGCCCGGTGGTCTACGGCATCCAGAAGGTCTTCTGGCAGGGCAGCGAGCTTTACCGTGCCGAAGCCAAGAACCAGGAGACCCTGGAGCGCTATGGCCATAACACACCCAATGACTGGATCGAGCGCAATCTCTACACCAAGCATTCGGCCCTGGGTGTCAGCCTCATGCTCATCATCAACGTGGCCCTGTTCGGCTTTCTGGGTCTGACGGTCTGGGCGGTGCAGATGGCCTGGATCCCGATCACGGCGGCCGGCATCATCAATGGCATCGGTCACTGGTGGGGTTACCGCAACTTCGAAGCGCAGGATGCCAGCACCAACATTTCGCCCTGGGGCATCATCATCGGTGGCGAAGAGCTTCACAACAACCACCACACTTACCCGACCTCGGCCAAGCTGTCGGTCAAGCCCTACGAGTTCGACATCGGCTGGATGTACATCACCATCCTGAGCCAACTTGGTCTGGCCACGGTCAAGAAAACCCCGCCGCGCGCCGCCTACGGCGATGTGCGTCCTGTGGCCGATGAAAAAACCCTGGAAGCCTTGATCGCCAACCGCTACGAGGTCATGGCCAGTTACGCCCGTGGTCTGCGTGCCGTGGTGGCCCAGGAAGCCTCCAAGCTCAGCGATGCCCAGGTGCTGCGCGATGCCAGCCGCTGGCTGCACCGCGATGCCGAGAAGGTGCCCGCCGAGGCGCAGCCCCAGCTCCAGCAGGCCCGCAAGGCCAGCCCTGCGCTGGACAAAATGGTGCAGATGCGCGAGGAGCTGCGCCAGATCTGGCTCAACACGTCCGAGTCGCGTGAGCAGCTGGCAGCCGATCTGCAGGCCTGGTGCAAGCGTGCCGAAGACAGCGGCATTGCTGCGCTGCGTGACTTTTCGATGAAGCTGCGCTCGGTTCGGGTACGCGCTGCCTGAACATCGTCTCCGGCAGGCCCCGTTTACACGGGGCCATAAAAAAACCGCTGCCTGTGCAGCGGTTTTTTTCAGTAAAGTGGGTCCCGGATCAAGTCCGGGATAACACCGCTGAAGCGGATGTCACTTCAGCTTCACTTCCTTGTACTCGACGTGCTTGCGAGCCTTGGGATCAAACTTCATGATCGCCATTTTCTCGGGCATGGTCTTCTTGTTCTTGCTGGTGGTGTAGAAGTGACCGGTACCGGCCGTGGACTCCAGCTTGATCTTTTCGCGTCCGCCTTTGCTTGCCATGGTGTGTGCTCCTTAGAAGTTTCAGGCCTGGCCGCGTGCACGCAAGTCGGCGAGCACGGCGTCGATGCCGTTCTTGTCAATCAGGCGCAGGGCGGCGCTGGAAACGCGCAGACGCACCCAACGGTTTTCGCTCTCGACCCAGAAACGACGGTATTGCAGGTTCGGCAGGAACCGGCGCTTGGTTTTGTTGTTGGCGTGGGAAACGTTGTTCCCGACCATCGGGCCTTTGCCCGTGACTTCACACTTGCGTGCCATGAGGACACTCCGTACTTTTCAAACAGCCGGTGCCGATGGATGTCTGCAAGTTTGCAGGCATCTGGCGTTCCAGCCTCACCTCGCCAGGATGGGTGGCGGTAACCCAGATCACTGAACATGTATACCCTGCAGCGGGGCAGGCACATTCAGCAAAGCCCTGAATTATAACGAAACATTCAGACACCCCCGGGCAGGGGGTGCCGAGGCTGGGCGATCAGCCGTTTTCCTGCTCCAGGAAGCGCTGCGCGTCCAGTGCTGCCATGCAGCCGGTGCCGGCGCTGGTGATGGCCTGGCGGTAGACGTGGTCCTGCACGTCGCCAGCGGCAAACACGCCCGGCACGCTGGTTTGGGTGGCAAAGCCTTTATGGCCGCCCTGAGTCACCAGGTAGCCGTTTTCCATGGCCAGTTGACCCTGGAAGATGTCGGTGTTGGGTGAGTGACCGATGGCGATGAAGCAACCCTTGAGCGCCAGGTCTTCGGTGCTGCCATCCTGTGTGCTCTTGATGCGGATGCCGGTCACGCCTGTGGCGTCGCCGAGCACCTCGTCGAGGGTGTTGAAGGTCTTGAGTTCGATCTTGCCTTCGGCCACCTTGGCCATGAGCTTGTCGACCAGGATCGGCTCGGCCTTGAACTTGTCGCGGCGGTGGATCAGGTAAACCTTGTTGGCGATGTTGGAGAGGTACAGTGCTTCCTCGACCGCGGTGTTGCCCCCGCCGACCACGCAGCAAACTTCACCACGGTAGAAAAAGCCGTCGCAGGTGGCGCAGGCACTCACACCGCGGCCGGAGAATTCGGCTTCGGAGGGCAGGCCCAGGTATTTGGCCGAGGCGCCGGTGGCAATGATCAGGCTGTCACAGGTGTAGGTGCCCGAGTCACCCTGGAGGGTGAAGGGCCGCTTGGACAGGTCCACCGCGTTGATGTGGTCGAAGACGATCTGGGTCTTGAAGCGTTCGGCATGCTCCTGAAAGCGCTGCATCAGCTCCGGTCCCTGCACACCGTGCACATCGGCCGGCCAGTTGTCGACTTCGGTGGTGGTCATGAGCTGGCCGCCCTGGGCCATGCCGGTGATCAGCAGCGGATTGAGGTTGGCGCGGGCAGCATAGACGGCGGCGGTGTAGCCGGCTGGGCCAGAGCCCAGGATCAGGACTTTGGCGTGTTGGGAGGGGGTGCTCATGGGCTGGATTTCCGTTCGTATGCAAAGAGGCAAAGCATGCCAGATGAGCGATTGTAAGAAGCGTTGCGCTTTCAGCCGTCAGGCAAGGTTTTGTATCTGCTCAATCGGGTAAGCTTCATACCGTAAATGAGTTATTCCCTGCACACACTGTCCGGCGAAATCGAGCCCGGAATGCCTGTCCCTGAGCCGCGCAGCCTGTGGGCGAGGTTTGCCCTCGAATTCAGCCTTCTTTTGGGCGGCGGTGCCCTGATGCTGACCATGCTGGCTCTGCTCAGTTATTCCCCTTCTGACGCAGCCTGGTCCACCTCGGGTCAGCAAGCGAGCGCCATTCACAACTGGGTCGGACGTCTTGGGGCCTGGATCGCCGATCTGGCTTATTTCGCGCTGGGCTATTCGGTCTGGTGGTGCTGGGCTGCGGGTTTGCGTGCCTGGCTGCTGGGGTTTTCGCGCTGGCTGCGAACTGCCGGCTGGGGCAGCGCCGGTAGACAGCGCATGAGCCCGCGCACGCTTTGGGCCTTCTGGCTGGGGCTGGCGCTGCTTTTGGTCAGCAGCTGTTCGCTCGAGTGGACGCGCATGTACCGCTGGGAAAGCCATCTGCCAGGTCACAGCGGCGGTGCGCTGGGTTACCTGGCAGGCACTTATGCCCTGCATTGGCTGGGCTTCACCGGCTCGGCACTGGCGGGCATTGTCCTCATGCTGTCCGGCATGGCCCTGGTGTTCCGTTTTTCCTGGGCTGATCTGGCAGAAGGCATGGGTGCCCGCATCGACAGCCTGCTGGCACGTCGCCAGGAGCAGCGCGAGATGCAGACCGATCTGGCATTGGGCCAGCAGGCCTTGCGTGAGCGGGCACAAAGTTCGACCAGTTCCGGGGTTGAACCGCCCTGGGAAAGTCGGGCCGAACCGTCGCTGGATGGCGACATGTCGAGTTCGCCCCAACTGGAAATCACACCCTTGCCGGTGCCTCCCGCCAAGCCGGTGCCCATGGTCATCGAGCCAGCCGTGGCCGAAGTTCCACGCAGCGATCGTGTCGTCAAGGAGCGGCAAAAGCCACTGTTCAATGAGTTGCCCGACAGCCGACTGCCGCAGGTGGATCTGCTGGATGCATTGACGGTGCGTCAGGAAACGGTTTCACCCGACACCCTGGAGATGACCAGTCGCCTGATCGAGAAGAAACTCAGCGACTTCGGTGTGCAGGTGCGCGTGGTCGCCGCAGCGCCCGGTCCGGTCATCACCCGCTACGAAATTGAGCCGGCGACAGGCGTCAAGGGCTCGCAGATCGTCAATCTGGCCAAGGATCTGGCGCGTTCGCTGTCGCTGGTGTCGATCCGCGTGATCGAGACCATTCCCGGCAAGAACTACATGGCGCTGGAACTGCCCAATGCCAAACGCCAGTCGATCAAGCTCAGCGAAATTCTGGGGTCGCAGGTCTACAACGAAGCCAAGTCCATGCTGACCATGGGTCTGGGCAAGGACATCATCGGCAACCCGGTGGTGGCCGATCTGGCCAAGATGCCGCATGTGCTGGTGGCAGGCACCACCGGCTCGGG
>Ga0255165_1000414_pt1 | contig 14804 bp, 9 predicted proteins | sample Atl_Cont_RepB_8d_FD_183182 | JGI IMG/M metagenome (GOLD analysis project Ga0255165, IMG submission 183182) | Freshwater microbial communities from Altamaha River, Georgia, United States - Atl_Cont_RepB_8d | ecosystem: Environmental > Aquatic > Freshwater > River | place: USA: Georgia | collected... | reverse complement strand
CTGCTGGCGACCATCGCACTGGCGATCACCTGATGCTCATGCACCTTGCGGGCCATCAACGGCAGCGCCATGCGGATACAGGCGGCCGCCACCGCAAAGCCGCCCAGGATGGCGCCCACCTGCGATGCGCTCAGGCCACGCTCGTGGCCCAGGACAGGCACCACAAAAGTGTGTACGTCCCAGCAGGAAGCCAGTAGCCAATTGACCGCCAGCAGGCGACGCATCATCGGCCGTCGCAGCAGGTCCATGGCGCGGCGCGGACCTTCACCCGCTGGCGCTGGCGTGCGCGGCATTTCAGCGGCATCACGCAGCCATGCCCAGGTGATGAGCGGCAGCGAGGCCATCAGTGCAAAGGCAGCACGGAATCCCCATTCATCGCCTGGGTGAGGTCCGGCGTGATCAATCAACAGGCCTGCCGCCACCGGACCGATGAAGTTGGAAATCGCCGGACCGATCGACAGCCAGCTGAAGGCTACCTTGAGCTGCTGGCCGTCGCCGGCCATCTTGCCCACATGGCGCTGCAGCGCAATGACTGTGATGCCGGTGGCACCGCCCGTGGCCAGCGCAGTGACACACAGCACCGGAAACACAGGCCACAGGGCCGACAATGCGGCCCCGACGCAGGAAATACCCACGCTCCAGGCCACCGGCCGCTTCAGACCACGGCGATCTGTCCAGCGTCCGGCGGGCAGGCTGATGAAGATCGACGTCAGAGCAAACAGCGAGAGCAGCACACCCACGGCCATAGCGCTGTGCCCCTGTTTGAGGGCCAGCAGGGGCGCGGCCATGCGGATACCCGCCATGCAGGCATGCAGGAAGATCTGGCCTGCTATCAAGCGGGCCAGCGCTTTTTTCATTCGGTGCTTTCTGCTGCACCGGGCAGCAGCGTCTGGGCTTGTTCATCGGGCAGGGCGTCGACCTGCCTCAGCGCACGGTTCATCACGTTGGTGCGGGTCTGCGCCTGATCGAGCGTGTTGAGCACCGTCTGGGTCTGGTTGCGCACCTTGGCCAGCACATCGCCGAACTTGCCGAACTCGGTCTTGACTGCGCCCAGCACTTGCCAAACCTCGCTGGACCGTTTTTCCAAAGCCAGCGTGCGAAAGCCCATCTGCAGAGAGTTCAGCATGGCCATGAGCGTGGTCGGTCCTGCCAGCGTGACGCGGTGCTCGCGCTGCAACAGTTCCATCAGCCCGGGGCGGCGCAGCACCTCGGCGTACAGGCCCTCGGTCGGCAGGAACATGACCGCAAAGTCGGTGGTGTAAGGGGGCTCCAGGTATTTCTCGGCAATCGATCTGGCTTCGAGCTTGATACGGGCCTCCAGCGCGCGGGCAGCCAACTCGGCCGCCGCCGCATCCGCCCTGCCCTGCGCGTCCAGCAGGCGTTCGTAGTCTTCGTTGGGGAACTTGGCGTCAACCGGCAGCCAGACCGGCTGACCATCATCGCTGCGGCCTGGCAGGCGAATCGCAAAGTCCACCCGGTTCTTGTCATTGGGCCGCGTGGCCACCTGGGCCGAGTACTGCTCGGGCGCCAGCACCTGCTCCAACAGGGCACCGAGCTGGGCTTCCCCGAACATGCCCCGCGTCTTGACGTTGGTGAGCAGATGCTTGAGATCACCCACGCCCTGGGCCAGCGTGTGCATCTCACCCAGGCCCTTGTGGACCTGCTCCAGCCGTTCGGCCACCTGCTTGAAGCTCTCACCGAGCCGCGCCTGCAGCGTGGCCTGCAGCTTTTCGTCCACGGTCTGGCGCATTTCATCGAGCTTGGCCGCGTTGCTTTGCTGCAGCTGGGCCAGCTGGGTTTCCATGGTGCCGCGCATCTCCGCCATGCGCCGGGCGTTGGCCTCGGACAGGCCCTGCACCTGCAGCGCCAGGCTGTCGGTCAGGCTTTTCTGCAGCAGCGTGAGCTGCTGGGCCAGGGCATCGATCTGCTGGTTTTGTGTGCGGGTGGCTTCGGCGCTTTGCTGCAGCAGGCTTTGCTGGAACAGCGTGAGGGTCTGCATGCTTTCCTGCCGGGCCTGCACAGCCGATTGACTGACCTCGCTGCGCAATTCGCGCTCCAGCCGTTCGTTCTGACCTTGAAGCGCCTGCAGCTGCTGCTGCAGGGCCTCGAACTCTGACGCATGGTCGCGCGCCGGGCTGCGGCGCAAGAGCAGCACCAGACCCCCAAAGACCAGCAGCCCCAGGAACAGGCCCAGTGCTGCGATAGCTTCCATCAGGCCAGCACCTCGGGGTTCACCGGTGTGCGGGTCTGACCGCGCAACAGGTAGTCCATCAGGTTGTCGGCCGCCAGCTGGGCCATGGCCATGCGGGTCTTGACGGTGGCGCTGGCAATGTGCGGTGTGAGCACCACATTCGGCACGGTCAGCAGATTGGGATGCACCTGGGGCTCGCCCTCGAACACATCCAGCCCGGCTGCCGCGATACGACGCGCTTTGAGGGCCTGGGCCAATGCAGCGTCATCGACAATACCGCCACGCGCGATGTTGACCAACGTGGCCGTGGGCTTCATCAAAGCGAGCTCGTTCGCTCCGATCGTGTGGTGGGACTGCGCTGAATAAGGTACCACCAACACCACATGGTCGGACTCACGCAGCAGCGTGCCCTTGTCCACGTAACGGGCCTTGCAGACGGCTTCCATCTCAGGGGCCAGGCGCGAGCGGTTGTGGTAGAGCACTTGCATGCCAAAACCGTGCGCCGCGCGTCGGGCAATGCCCTGGCCGATGCGGCCCATGCCGATGATGCCCACCGTGCTGCCATGCACCTCGGCACCAGCGAACATGTCGTAACGCCACTTGGTCCATTGACCGGCCCGCAGGAAATGCTCGCTCTCTGTGACCCGGCGCGCCGTGGCCATCAGCAATGCAAAGCCAAAGTCGGCAGTGGTTTCGGTCAGAACATCAGGGGTGTTGGTGGCCAGCACCCCCACCTTCGTCATCGCGTCCACATCGAAGTTGTTGTAACCCACGGCCATGTTGGCCACGATTTTCAGACCTGGACAGGCGTTCAGCAGCGGGCCATCGATGCGTTCGCTGCCGGTGGTCAGTGCGCCCACTTTGCCACGCATGCGCGCATGCAGTTCGGCAGGCGTCATGACCACATCTTCCTGATTGTGGTCAACGTCAAACACCTGCTGCAGTTGCTGCAGGACCTCGGGAAAGATGGCGCGAGCCACCAGAATGGCAGGTTTATTCATCATGCGAACCAGATCCAGCTCATGACCACAAACAGGGGCACCAGGATGCCGAAGGACCAGGCCATGTAGCCAAAGAAACTGGGCATTTTCACGCCGCGGTCTTCGGCGATGGCCTTGACCATCAGATTCGGGGCATTGCCGATGTAGGTGTTGGCACCCATGAACACCGCACCGGCAGAAATGGCCGCCAGCGTTCCTGAGAGTGTGGTCATCAACGCCTGCGGATCACCGCCGGCGGTGTTGAAGAACACCAGATAAGTCGGTGCGTTGTCCAGGAAGGAGCTCAGCAAACCGGTGATCCAGAAGTACATCAGGTTATTGGGACTGCCATCGGCCTGGGTCACAGCCGAGACCACCGCGCCAAAGGGGCCGCTGGTGCCGGCCTTGAGCATGGCGATCACGGGGATGATCGTCAGGAAAATGCCGATGAACAGCTTGGCCACTTCCTGCATGGGCGCCCAGCCGAACTGGTTGTCCGAATGCACCTGCAGCGGGGTGATCTTGAGCGACAGCAGGGTAATGCCGATCAGGCCAAGGTCACGCACCAGACCGGGCAGGCCGACTTCGGTGCCGAACACGTCAAACACCACACTGGGCTTCCACAGGCCGCTCATCAGCACCAGGCCCACCACGCCTGCAAGCAAGGCAAAGTTGATGCCGCCATCAAAGCCGATGGCCCTGGAGTCGGGCGTCGGGTCCTGGGGCAGCACCTCTTCACGTTTGTGGTAGTACCAGACGTCCAGCAGGTAGAAGATCACCAGCAGCGAAGCCACCAGAAAGAGGGTTTCGGGAAAGATGTGCCGAACCGTCCAGAAGAAGTCCACACCCTTGAGGAAGCCCAGGAACAACGGCGGGTCACCCAGCGGTGTGAGCGAACCACCGGCGTTCGAGACGATGAAGATGAAGAAGATCACCACATGCGCGACATGCTTGCGGTTGTCATTGGCACGGATCAGCGGGCGGATCAGCAGCATCGAGGCGCCCGTGGTGCCCATGAAGCTCGCCAGCACCGCACCGATGGCCAGAATGGCAGTGTTGAGCCCCGGGCTGCCGTGCAGATTGCCCCGGATGTAGATGCCGCCCGAGACGGTGAACAAGGCCGTCAACAGGATGATGAAGGGAATGTATTCGGCCACCATGGCATGGACCAGATTCACCCCGGCAGCCGCTGGCCCGAAGACCACGGCGAACGGCAGCAGGAAAGCCAGCGCCCAGGCGGCGGATATCTTGCCAAAGTGGCGATGCCAGAAATGCGGCGCCACGAGCGGCCAGACCGCGATCGACAACAGAATGCCGGCAAAGGGGACGCCCCAAAACACCGAAAGCTGGGAGCCATCAAAATCAGCCGCCTGCGCCCATACAGGCAAAAAGGCCAGCGCCGCGGTCAGGCCAGCCTTGGCCGACCTGCGGCTCAGTAGAGGCAGTGTCATCGGGTTCTCCTTGTTATTGAATGACAGAACGCATTGTGTGCATGCTGCTTTGCTCTCAGCTTTCAGCAGCGATACCAAAGACCTGCCGCAGGTAAGCCAGGTATTTTTCATCATCACACATGCCCTTGCCGGGGGTATCTGACAACTTGGCGACTGGCTGGTCGTTGCAGCGGGTCATCTTGATGACGATCTGCAAGGGCTCATAGCCCAGGTCGTTGGTCAGGTTGGTGCCCACGCCAAAAGCCAGCTGGCAGCGGCCCTGAAACTGCTGGTAGAGCTCGATGGTGCGCGGAATGGTGAGGCTGTCGCTGAAGATGAGCGTTTTGGTGCGCGGATCCACCCGATTTTGGCGGTAGTGCTCGATCATGCGCTCGCCCCACTTGAATGGATCACCGCTGTCATGGCGGGCACCGTCAAACAGCTTGCAGAAATACATGTCAAAGTCGGCGAGGAAGGCATTGAAGCCGTAGACATCACTCAATGCAATACCCAGGTCGCCCCGGTATTCACGCGCCCAGGACTCGAAGGCAAACACCTGACTGTCACGCAGACGCGGCCCCAGCGCCTGGCAAGCCTGCAGGTATTCGTGGGCCATGGTCCCCAGAGGGGTCAGCCCCAGCAATTGGGCATAGTAGACGTTGCTGGTGCCGGCAAACTGGCCATTCGGACCGGTGCCGAGCCGGGCCGCCAGTACCCGCAGTACCTCTTCGTGCCAGGCACGCGAGAAGCGGCGTCGGGTACCGTAATCGGCGATCTTCAGCGCCTGCAGCCCAGGCTGCTGCAGCTGCGCAATCTTGGTGTCCAGTCGCCTGCGTCCCTCCAGCAGGTCGGGCACTTTCTGGGTGTTGCGGAAATAGACCTCATTGACGATGGCCAGCACCGGGATTTCAAACAGGATGGTGTGCAGCCAGGGGCCGGCAATCGTGATGTCGAGCTCACCGCTGTCCAGAGGTGTGATCTGAATGTATTTCTCATTGAGCCGGAACAGCCCGAGAAAATCCACAAAGTCGCTCTTGATGAAACGCAAGCTGCGCAAATAGCGCAGCTCGGCGTCCTTGAAGCTCAGGCTGCACAACGAACGGATCTCGCTGCGGATCTCGTCGGCAAAGGGCGCCAGCTGCACGCCGGGGTTGCGGCACTTGAATTTGTACTCGACCTGGGCCCCTGGAAACTGGTGCAGCACCACCTGCATCATGGTGAATTTGTAAAGGTCGGTATCCAGCAGACTCGTGATGATCATGACATGCGGCTGCGGCCTCTCGGGTGCCACATAGAATGGGTTGGATAGCAATGTTAAGCGATAGGTCCAAGTCCCCGACCCGGGTGCGTCCGGACCGATTTCACTGCGTGGCCACATGCCCGTCGGCCTGACTTGGAAAGGAAACCCATGGCCCGAGCGCCGTCATCGTCCCTGCTCGACCTCATCACCCAACTGCAGCGGGCCCAAAGCCTGCCCGAGCGCAACCTGTGGCTGCATGATGTGCTGCAATGGGTACGCGGCGACCGCCGCAATCCAACGGATGCCGCTGCGCGGCTGGGCCTGCTCGTCGATGCCCTGCTGGCCCGGCCCGAACACACGGCGGCCTTTGCGCGCTGGTGGCAACTCACACGCACCGACATGGACGCCACGCCGTTGCTGTCCGATCTTGGCTTTGCGCCGCGCACGTCCTTTGCCAGTGAACTGGGGCAGCGCCTGCGGCTCGAAACCCTGCCTGCCACGCCCGACACCGCGAACTGGGAGGTCCTTTTCCAGTTTCTTCAGCCCGAAGCCTTTGATGCGCGGTGGCTGCAGAGCCTGGACGCGCAGACGCTGCAGGGCCTGGAGCGTTTGCTGGCACACGATGAGCCATCCGGTAATCTCCATGCCCAGCTGATGGATGCGCTGGGCTGCTGTATTGGTCAGATCCACGCCTTCGGCTGCGCGTCCGAGATCCGTACGCGCATGGCGCAACCCTTGAACGACGCGCTGCCTTTTCATGCGCTGCAAGGCCAGCTCGACGCCTTCAGGCACAGCCTCGGCCAGCCCGACGCCAGCCAGCAGGCGGCCCAGCGGCTGCGTCAGGGCCTGGACGCCTGCAGGCAGGCGGCCTCGGGCATTTACACGCACCTGGAGAACAACGGCATTTCGGTGGGCATCGTGTTCCGGCTGCGCCAGCTGCGCGAGCGGGTCATCCGCTGCAAGCTGCTGATGGACACGCTGATGGCCCCCTCACCCGTGCCCGCCATGTGCCATCTGCTGGCGCACCTGGCGCAGGCGGCGCACAACACCCGCAGCATCCGCGCCCTGTGGCGCGGCAACATGCATTTGCTGGCAGCCAAGATCACCGAGCGCAGCGCCGAAAGCGGCGAGCACTACATCACACGCGACGCCAGCGAGTTCCGCGCCATGCTGCGCAAGGCCTGGGGCGGTGGCTGCGTCATCGGTCTGACCACCTGGGCCAAGTTCGGCCTGTACGGACTGGCGCTCTCACCCTTCTGGTCGGGGCTGGCCACAGGGCTGAACTACGCGCTGTCCTTCGTGATCATCATGCTGCTGGGCTGGACCGTGGCCACCAAACAGCCGGCCGTGACCGCGCCTGCCATGGCAGCCAAACTCAAGCAGCTCGACGATGCCGACCAGGTCCAGGGATTTGTCGATGAGGTGGCGCACCTGTACCGCTCGCAGATTGCGGCCATCGTGGGCAACATCAGCGCCGTGGTGCCCATGGTGCTGCTCATTTGCGCGCTGCTGGTGCTCGGCGGACAAGGCGACATGCTCAGCACAGAGCAGGCCCGCCATGTGCTGGCCGACACCCATTTGCTGGGCCCCACGGCCTTGTTCGCAGCATTCACTGGCGTACTGCTGTTTGCCTCCAGCCTGGTCGCCGGATGGGTTGAAAACGCTTTTGTGCTGCACCAGCTCGAATCGGCCCTGCGTTACCACCGCGGCCTCTGGCGCCTGGTGGGCGAGCGGGCAGCGCTGCGGCTGTCGCAGTTCATGCGCCGCAACATCTCGGGGCTGAGCGCCAACATCTCTCTCGGTCTGTTGCTGGGCCTGACGCCCATGCTTGCACAATTCTTTGGCCTGCAGCTGGAAGTGCGGCACGTCACGCTGTCGTCCGGGCAGGTGGCGGCTGCCGCGCATGCCCTGGGGTGGTCCGTATTGACGAGTGCCGAATTCTGGTGGGCGGTGGGCGGCGTGCTGGTCATCGGGCCACTGAATCTGGGGGTGAGCTTTTACCTCGCCTTCCGGCTGGCGCTGGCCGCCCAGGAAGTACAGGCGCACCACCGCGGCCGCATCGGGCAGGCCCTGCGCGAGCGCATCCGGCAAGCCCCCCGCAGTTTTGTCTGGCCGCCGCGCTGAATGCCCTGCAGGCTGTGTCAAAGGCCTGCGCGCCGGCGCTGCAGCAGCTTGTGGGCTTCCATCGCCAGCAGCACTGTCAGTGACAGGCCCAGCAGCTGCAGCCACAACGCCACCGAGATCGGTGCGATGCCCAGCACATCGCGCAGCCCAGGGGTGTACATGGCCCCGATGTGGATGAGTTGCGCGGCCAGCGTGCCCAGCAGCAGGGGTGTGTTGCGCAGGGGGTTGTGCCTCAGCACCGACCGGGTTTCCGAGCGGCTGTTGAAGGCCTGCACGTTCTCGAACAGCACCATCAGCAACAGTGTGGCGCTGCGCGCCTCCTCCACCGGCAAACCGCTGGCCAGCATCCCCTGGTAGGCGGCAAAAGCCAGCCCGCCGATCACCAGCGCCGACAGCAGCACCCGCTCGACCATGGCACGGTTGAAAATGCGCTCCCGGGTTGAGCGCGGCGGCTTGCGCAGCTCGTCGCCCTCGGCCGGCTCGAACGCCAGTGCCACGTCCTGGATGCCATTGGTCACCAGGTTGAGCCACAGGAGCTGCACCGCCAGCAGCGGCAAGGGCACCCCGGCCAGCAAGGACAAGGCAAACAGCACGATCTCAGCCGCCCCGGTGGAGATCAGCAGGAAGATCACCTTGCGCACATTGGCATAGGCGATGCGCCCCTCCTCGATGCCTGCCACGATGGAGGAAAAATGGTCATCGGCCACCACCAGCGCGGCCGACTCGCGCGCCACATCGGCGCCGCCCAGGCCCATGGCCACGCCCACCTGCGCAGCCCGCAGCGCCGGCGCGTCGTTGACACCATCGCCGGTGACGGCGACGAAATGCCCCTGGCGCTGAAGCGACTCGACAATCGCCAGTTTCTGACGCGGCTCGGTGCGGGCAAAGACAAGGCCCTGGCGGCACAGGGCATCGAAGGCGGCTGCGTCCTCGCGCGCAGCCTGCGCCAGCTCGGCGCCGGTCACCACCTCGCCGGCGTGTTCGGCCAGCCCCACATCGCGCGCCACGGCCAGCGCAGTGGCCGGGTGGTCGCCGGTGATCATCGCCACACGGATGCCCGCCTGCCGGCAGGCTGCAATCGCCTCGCGCACCTCGGGGCGCGGCGGATCCGACAGGGCCACCAGGCCCAGCAAGGTCAGACCCTGCAGATCGTCGGCCGAAAACGAGGCCCCTGGCGCCCAATCTACCGGCCCCTGCGCCAGCGCCAGTACCCGAAAGCCCGCCGCGGCCAGGGCCTCGGCCTGCTCGCGCAGCAACTCGGTCTGCAAGGGCAGATCGCCATCGGCACAGGCCATGCGTTCGCACATGGCCAGCACCGTCTCAACCGCGCCCTTGACGCTGGCGCGCGGGCCCTCGGGATACTGGTTGAGGCTGGCGGCAAAGCGCGCCTCCGACTCGTAGGCGATGGTGTCCAGCTGGGCAAAATGCTCGCGGCAGGCGGGCTGCGTCACACCGCTTTTGTGGGCCATCACCAGCAAGGCCAGGTCCACCGCATCGCCAGCGCCTGACCACTGGCCCTCGCGCTGCCACAGGCTGGCCTCGTTGGCCAGTACGGCCGCCTGACACAGGCGCTGCAGGATGGGCTCATGCAGCTCGCGCATCGCGCCCTGCGGCAACACCCATGTGCCCTCGGGGCGAAGCCCCTCACCGGTGAGCGCCCAGGCGGGCTGGCGCGCCAGCTGCAGGCGGCGCACCGTCAGCTGGTTGACCGTCAGGGTGCCCGTCTTGTCCGAAGCGATGAAGGTGCACGAGCCCAGCGCCTCGACCGCCACCAGGCGCCGTACGATCACGTTGCGCCGCGCCATGCGCCGCATGCCGATGGCCAGTGCCACCGTCAGTGCCACTGGCAGCCCCTCGGGAATGGCCGACACCGCCAGCGCCACCGCGAGCATGAAAATCTCTGCCGGCGGTCGGCCACGGGCCAGCTCAATGGCCGCCAGAACCAACACCGCAACGCCCACCGCCATGGCCATGATGCGGGCAAAGCGAGCCATACGCACCAGCAGCGGCGGCTGCACAGCTGGCTTGCCCGAGACCAGAGCCGCGATGTCGCCCAGCTGCGTATAGGCCCCGGTGGCCACCACCAGGCCAAGACCGCGTCCGCTGTTGACCAGCGTGCCGGCATAGGCCATATTGGCGCGCTCGCCCAGCGGGCTTTGCGGATCGGCCAGACAGTGGGCGGCTTTCTCCACCACCAGCGATTCGCCAGTCAGCAGCGACTCGTCGATGGCCAGGTTATACGCTTCCAGCAGGCGCAGATCGGCCGGTACCTTGCCCCCCGACTCCAGCAACACCACATCGCCGGGCACCAGTGTCTCGGCTGCCACTTCCTGGGTATCGCCCTCGCGCAGCACACGCGCACGCGCACCCACCAGCTGGTGCAAGGCCTGGGCCGAGCGCTCGGCCGCGTGCTCCTGAAACATGCCGATCAAGGCATTGATCATCAGCACCCCAAAGATGAAGCCCGCATCGCCCCATTGGCGCAGCACGGCCGACAGCACCGCCGCAGCCAGCAACACATAAATCAGCGGGCTGCGAAACTGCTGCACGAACAAGCGCAGCAGCGAGGGTGGACGCGCGAGCGGCAAGGCATTGGCACCGCAAGCCGCCAGCCGCGCCTGCGCCTCGGCACGGCTCAGGCCCTGCGGGGTGCTTTGCAGCGCCTGCAGCAGCTCGGCGGCCGTGCGGGCGTGAGGCGTGAGTACTGGAAGTTTCTGGCCGGGCTGGGTCATGGGCACCTCATGTGCCTTGCGACAGGCCGCCCAGCAGGACCAGTCCGACGAGCAGCGGCACCCCATACCGCAACAGGCCGCGCCACAGCCGTGTCCAGCCTGCCGACACCAGACCGGCAGCCGCCTGCGCCGAACGGGCCGACCAGACCCAGCCCACCATCAGCGACAGCAGCAACGCGTTGATCGGCAGCAGCAGATCGACCGCGACAAAATCCATCAAGGCCAGCACCCCTGGGCCTGAGTCCAGTTGCCACGGTGCCCATGGTCCATGGCCCAGCGAGGCCGGCACCCCCAGCAGGAACAACGCGGCACCCAGCAGCACACTGGCGCGCAGGCGCGAACACCCCCAGCGTTCCATGGCATAGGCCACTGGCACCTCCAGCAAGGAGACCATCGAGGTCAGCGCGGCGATCGACAGGAGCAAAAAGAACACCGCTGCGTACACCGCCCCGCCCTCCAGCCGTGCAAACACCTGGGGCAGCACCACAAAGGCCAGGCCTGGCCCCTGCGCCGGGTCCAGGCCTGCACTGAAGACCGCCGGGAAGATCACCAGGCCGGCCGTCAGCGCAAACAGGGTGTCGCCCAGCACCACCGCCAGTGCGATGTGCGGCAAGGGTTGCTGCGGCCCCAGGTAGCTGCCATAGGTCACCATCACGCCCATGGCCACACCGATCGAAAACAACGCCTGCCCCAAGGCGGCCAGATACACCTGCGGCCGCGCCAGCACCGTCCAGTCGGGCATGAACAGGAATTCCAGTGCCGGCCCAAAGCCCGGCAGTGCGGTGTTGCGCAGCACCAGCAGCACCAGCAAGGCGGCCATCAGGGGCATCAGCCAGCCGCTCACCCGCTCGATGCCCCGGCGCACGCCCAGCACGACCACGGCGCCGCACAGGACCAGCCCCACGAGCTGCCACAGCAAAGGCTCGACGCCACTGGCCAGATGGGCGTCAAAGGCCTGGGCAAAGCCACGTTCGGCCAGCGCCGGTCCATCACCCTGCAGGTACAGGCCCAGGTACTTGAAAACCCAGCCGGCGATCACCGCGTAGTAGCCCAGCACCAGGGCCGACAGCAGCACCCCCAGCAAACCCAGATGCCGCCAGGGCGAGCCCGGCGCGAGCACGTGCAAGGCGGCGGCGCTCTCGCGCTGGGTGGCACGGCCGATCGCGTATTCGGCCAGCAGCAGCGGCAGGGCCACCAGCAGCACCATCAGCAGGTACACCAGCAGGAAAGCACCGCCCCCGTTTTCGCCCGCCACATAGGAAAACCGCCAGACATTGCCCAGACCCACCGCCGCCCCCAGGCTGGCGAGCAGAAAACCGCGAGCAGATCGCCATTGTTCACGGGCAGTGGAAGTCACGGCAGGCAACTCCTCGGGTGAGGCTGGGAAACCGGCAACGAGCGCCGGAGCGTCAACGCATGTTAAGGGGTGGCTGGGAGAAGCCCTCATCCTCGCTCGGCTGCATGCGGCCACCGACGAGCTGCAGCACCCGGTGCGCATGCGCGGCCAGGATCTGGTTTTGCTCGGCCACCAGCAGGGTCATGCCCTGAGCAGCCAGCTGCAGCAGCGCATCGCGCATGGCTGCGACCAGCACCGGAGCAATGCCTTCGCAGGGCTCGTCGAGCAGCAGCAGGCGTGGGCCGGTCATGAGTGTGCGCGCCAGCGCCAGCATCTGCTGTTCGCCACCGCTCATCTGGCTGGCCGGGCGCTGCAGCATGGGCTGCAGCTGTGGAAACAGTGTCAGCACCTGTTCGTAGCGCTGGTGTGGCGTGCCCTGGCCGCGGGCGTCGGCCGCAATCCAGAGGTTGTCCTGCACCGACAGGCCGGTGAACAGGCGCCGGTCTTCGGCAACAAAGCCCAGGCCGGCGCGGGCACGGCGGTGTGCAGACCAGCGCTCGATGGGCTGGCCGTCCCACACGATGCGGCCCTGCATCCGTGGGCCGATGCCAATGAGTGCCTGCAAGAGCGTGGACTTGCCGGCGCCGTTGAGCCCCTGCAAAACCACCAGCTCGCCCTCACCCACCTGCAGCTGCACGTCGAACAGTGCCTGGGCATGGCCCCACCAGGCATTGAGGCCTTCAACCTCGAGCATGGTCCTGCCCTCCTTCTCGGGCTGGAGCGCCCTGCCCCAGGCTGAAATCCTGTCCCAGATAGCCATCCCGCACACGCGGGTCCCGGGCCACCGCCTCGGGCGTGCCGTCGGCCACCAGACGGCCCTGCATCAGCACCAGCACCCGGTCGGCCACACCGAACACGGCGTCCATATTGTGTTCGGTATAGAGCACGGTCACGCCCGCAGCCACCACCTGACGCACCAGCGCCATCATGGCGGCGCGCTCGCTGGGCGCCAGACCGGCAGCGGGCTCGTCGAGCAAAAGCAGGCGGTCAGCAGGTTCACTGGCATCCGGCAATCCCGCCAGCGCCATGGCCAGCTCCAGCCGCTTGCGGGCCCCGTAAGGCAGATCGGCCGCCACCGCATCGGCCTGCTCCTGAAGACCCACCTGCGCCAGCTGGGCCACAGCGGCATGGCGCTCGCGCTGCGCCAGCCGGTCCCACCAGGACAGGCGCTGCGCCGTACGCACCAGCTGCAGGTTCTGCACCAGGCTCAGTGCTTCAAAGGTCTGCGCCACCTGGAAGGTGCGCGCCATGCCCAGCGCCTGGCGCTGTGCGGGCGCCAGCGCGGTCACCTCACGGTCCTGCCAGAAGATCTGTCCGGCACCGGGCGCCTGCTGTCCGGCCAGGCAGGCAAAGCAGGTCGATTTGCCCGCGCCGTTGGGGCCGATCAGTGCCACGCACTGGCCCACCGGTACCTCAAAGCTCACGCCGTCGAGCGCCTTCACGCCACCGTAGTGCCGCAGCAGGTTCTGCACGCGCAGGCTCATGCGACACCCTTTCTCGGACGCCAGCGCAGCCACAGCGCCTGGAGCCCACCGAGCACCCCGCTGGGGGAGAGCACCATCACGAGCATGATCACCACGCCGAGCACGCCGCGCCAGTATTCGAGCCCGCGGCCGAGCTCGGCGCCGCCCCAGACCAGCAGCGCACTGCCCACCAGCGCACCCCAGAGCTGGTGCACACCGCCGAGCAGGATGACCAGCAGTGCATCCACTGAGGTGGCCACTCCCGCGGCCGACGGAAACACCGCGCCCTTGGTGGCCGCCCACAGCCCCCCCGCCAGCCCGGCGAGCACTGCACTCAGCACAAAGACCTGGTAGCGCAGCCGCGCCACCGGCAGGCCGCTGGCCGCAGCACGCAGCGGCGCATCGCGCAGGGCCTGCAAGGCGGCGCCACGACTGGAGGCACTCCAGCGCGCCAGCAGCCCCACCGCCGCCATCGCCAACGCCAGCAGGCCCCAGCCAAAGGCCGCGCGGGACTCGGGCGCGATCAGCTGCAGGCCGATCAGGCCGTTGTCCCCACCGGTCAGCGCCACCCACTGGCTGGCCCCGGCCCAGATCATCTGCGCCAGCGCCAGCGACAGCATGGCCAGGTACACGCCACTCATGCGGGTCAGCACCAGGCCGAACACGGCCGCCACCGTGAGCGCCAGCGCCATGCCGGCGGCCAGCGCAGGCAGCAAGCCCCAGGCCCAGTGCAGGTGGGCCAGCGCCGCGCCATAGGCGCCCAGCGCAAAAAAGGCGGCATGGCCAAAGCTCACCAGCCCGCCGAGGGCCATCATCAGCTGCAGACTGAGGCCCAGCAACAGCATGACCAGCAGGTCTTCGGTCAGGCTGCGGCTGTAATCGCCCTGGTGCAAGGCCCACAACAAGAGGGCCGCCACCGCCAGCGTCCAGCCCACACCCAGGCGTCCGGCCGGCAGGCGGCTGAAGACCGGCACCGCCTCACGCTGCGGCACCGCCAGCGCCGCGCCGCCCAGGCCCTGCGGGCGCAGCACCAGCACCACCGCCATGGTCAGGAACACCAGCACCAGCGTGGCCTCGGGCACGAACGCCACACCCAGTGCATGGATCACGCCGATCAGCACGGCGGCAGCAAAGGCGCCGCCCACGCTGCCCAGCCCGCCGGTGACCACCACCACAAAGGTCTCGACCACCACGTTCACGTCCATCTGCAGGTGGGCCGGCTCGCGCGGCAGCTGCAGCGCGCCCGCC
>Ga0255165_1000412_pt1 | contig 14822 bp, 11 predicted proteins | sample Atl_Cont_RepB_8d_FD_183182 | JGI IMG/M metagenome (GOLD analysis project Ga0255165, IMG submission 183182) | Freshwater microbial communities from Altamaha River, Georgia, United States - Atl_Cont_RepB_8d | ecosystem: Environmental > Aquatic > Freshwater > River | place: USA: Georgia | collected... | reverse complement strand
CGGTCGTGGTTGCCCCAGACCAGGTGGAGTTGCAGCGCGGGCCAACGGCCGCGCAGGGCCTGCAGACGCTCCTGCAGTGCAGGCGTGAGCGCCTGCCGGCTGTGCACCAGATCGCCCAGCACCACCAGGTGCTGCAGCGGATGACTTTGCAGGTCCTGCTCCAGCCGGGCCAGCGTGGCGGCGTCTGCGCCGTGGGGCACCGCCACGCCGGCACGCTGGAAATGGGCGGTCTTGCCCAGGTGCAGGTCGGCCACGAAGCCGGTGGCGCGCGAGGGCAGCACCAGCATGCCCGAAGGCCGCAGCACCACCGGTTCGTCGACGCCGGGCCAGATGCCGGGGGTGATTGTCAATGCCGACTCGCTCATGGGCTCAGCCCCTGTTCCGCCTCGCGCAGCATGCGGGCCACGCGGTCGGCGAGTTTTTCACTCGAGAGTTGTTCGCGCAGGCGCTCGACCATGAGCGGAAAGCCCAGCGGCGATGGCCGCGTGAGCTCGACCCACTGCCAGGGGCACTGCTGCAGCTGCGCCAGCGTTTGTGTCAGCGCGCCAGCGTGCAGCTCCAGCGTGCGCACCTCCTCATGCGCCTGGTGCAGCAGCGCGTGCTCGGGGTCGTACTGGCGAAACACTTCGTAGAACAGTCCGGACGACGCGGCCAGCTGGCGGGTGGACTTTTGCGCGCCGGGTGGCCCGACCTGCACCAGACCGGCTACGCGCGCGATCTCGCGAAAGCGCCGCTGCGCCAGCGGGCTGGTCACCAGTGCCGCGTCCAAATCCTGCGCGAGCGCGCGGTCCGTGAGCGCTGCGCGCAGCCGCTCGGGCGCAAACAGCGCCTGCGCATCCACCTCGCGCGGCACCAGCAGTTCGAGCCCGTAGTCGTTAACCGCATACGACACCGACAGCGGCTGCTGCTGCGCGAGTCGGTGCGCCAGCAGCGTGGCCAGGCCCAGGTGCACAGTCCGGCCGGCAAAGGGGTAGACAAAGCAGTGGTGGCCTTCGCGGCTGGTGAGCCGCTCGACCAGCAGCGTGTCGGGCTGCGGCAGCTGCGAGCGCTGGCGCTGGGCCTGCAGCAGCGGCTGCAGCGCCCGCGCTTCGGGCGCGTCCATGTCGGGCAAGGCGGGCAGCAGTTCGCGCACCAGCCGGCCCAGCTCGGTGGAGAGCGGCATCTTGCCGCCGCTCCAGCGCGGCACGGCGCCGGCCTTGCGCGGGGCCAGACGCACCTGCGCGATCAGGTTGTGCACCCGCACGAGTTCGAGCGTGCGGCCGGCAAAAAAGAAGGTGTCACCGCGCTTGAGGCGGCCGATGAACGATTCCTCCACCTGACCGATGCGCCCACCCGAGACCCAGGCCACCTGCACGCTCGCGTCCGAGACGATGGTGCCGATCGCCATGCGGTGGCGCCGTGCCTGCGTGCGGTCGGGCAGGTGCCAGCGGCCGGCCTCGTCGCGCTGCAGACGCTGGAATTCGGGGTAGGCCTGCAGGCTGGCGCCGCCCTGCGAGAGGAACAGCAGCGCCCAGTCGAAGGCCGCACGCGGCAGGGCGCGGTAGCTCCAGGCCTGACGCACCTCGGCCCACAGGGCGTCGCTGTCCAGCGGCTGGCCGAGCACGCGTGTGGCCAGGTGCTGCACCAGCACGTCCATCGGCGCGGGCGGCGGCTCGCGCGCTTCGATCAGGCCGCGCGCCACCGCCGTCTGCGCGGCCAGCGACTCGACGATCTCGAAGGCATGGGTGGGCACCAGCGTCACGCGTGGCGTGCTGTCGGGCTGGTGGCCGGCGCGGCCTGCGCGCTGCAGCAAGCGCGCCACGCCCTTGGGGCTGCCGATCTGGAACACCCGCGCCACCGGCGAAAAATCCACGCCCAGGTCGAGGCTGGACGTCGCCACCACCACCTTGAGCTGGCCGCTGCCGATCGCGCCTTCCACCCATTCACGTGTTTCGCGTTCGAGCGAGCCGTGGTGCAGCGCGATCAGCCCGGCCCAGTCGGGCCGCGCATCGAGCAGCGCCTGGTACCAGAGCTCGGTCTGCGCGCGGGTGTTGGTGAAGACCAGACTCGCGCGTTCGCCTTCGAGGGCCTGCACCAGCGCGGGCAGCATCGCCAGCCCCAGATGCCCGGCCCAGGGAAAGCGGCCCGCATCGGGCGGCAGCAGGGTGTCGATGCGTACCGCCTTGTCGCGCGGGGCCTGCACCAGCCGCGGCGCAGGTTTCGGCTCGGCGCCGAGCCGATGCGTCAGCACCGCCAGCGCCTGCGCCGGGTCGGCCAGCGTGGCCGAAATGCCCCACACGCGCGGCGTTCCCGGCAGCGCAGTGAGCGCCAGCTGCAGCTGCACGCCGCGCTTGGTGCCCAGCAGCTCGTGCCATTCATCGGCCACCACCATCTGCACCCGGCGCAGCTGCGCCAGGCCTTCAGCGCGCGAGAGCATCACGCACAGGCTCTCGGGCGTGGTGACCAGCACCTCGGGCGGCTGCCGGTCCTGGCGCGACTTGACGCTGCTGGCCGTGTCGCCGGTGCGGCATTCGACCCGCAGGCCGGGCAATACCGGCTTGGCCAGCCGTTCCAGCGCCTGCCGCGTGTCCTGCGCCAGCGCACGCATTGGCGTGACCCACAGCACCTGCAGGCCACCACCCACTTTCAGTCCGGCGAGCGCCCCGCCCCAGACGGCGTAGGTTTTGCCCGAGCCGGTGCCGGCATGCAGCAGGCCCGAACGCCCCTCGCCCAGGGCCTGCCAGACCTCCCGCTGGAAGGGCAGCGGCGTGTAGCCCAGCGCGGCCAGTGCGCGGGTGCCGACCTCGACGGTGTCATGCACTGCTGCGGGCGTCATGGGGTTTGTTCCAGCAGCTGGCGCAGCGCACCCACCCGGTCGGCCTCTTGCACTGGCTTGTCCGTCCGCAGGCGCAGGATGCGCGGAAAGCGCACCGCAAAGCCGCTCTTGTGGCGCGAGGAGCGCATCACGCCTTCGAAGCCGAGTTCGACCACCAGCGTGGGGCGCACCTGCCGCACCGGGCCGAACTGTTCGGTGATGGTGCTGCGGATGCGCTGATCGACTTCGCGGATTTCGGCATCGGTCAGGCCCGAATAGGCCTTGGCAAAGGGCAGCAGTTGGGTGGCGTCGTCGTTCCACAGCGCAAAACCGTAGTCGGTGTAGAGGCCCGAGCGGCGGCCGTGACCGCGCTGGGCGTAGACCAGCACCGCGTCGACCGACATCGGGTCCAGCTTCCATTTCCAGAGTTCGCCGCGCGGCGAGGCCTTGGTGCGACCCCGGCCGTAGGCGGCGTCCAGCCGCTTGAGCATCAGGCCTTCGGTGCCGTGCGCGCGGGCGGCTTCGCGTTGTGCGGGCAGTTCAGACCAGTGGCGCACCGGAGACTGTGTCGAGAGTTGCAGCACCGGGCCCAGCGGTGTGGCGTGCAGGCGGGCCAGCAAGGCGGTGAGCTGTGCACGCCGCTCGGCCAGCGGGCGGCTGCGCCAGTCCTCGCCATCACAGGCCAGCAGGTCGTAGGCCATGAACACCACCGGCACCTCCTGCAGCAGCCGGCGCGAGACCGTCTTGCGGCCGATGCGCTGTTGCAGATCGCCAAACGGTTGGGGCCGGCGCGCGGTGTGATCCCAGGCCAGGAGTTCGCCGTCCAGCCGCAGGCCGGCGGGCCAGTGCGGGCTATGCAGTTCGACAAAACGCTCGGTCACGAGTTCTTCGCCGCGCGACCAGATTTGCAGCTGCCCCTGCGCATCGACCACCAGCTGGGCCCGGATGCCGTCCCATTTCCATTCGCTGACCCAGTCGGCCGCGTCGCCCAGTGTGGCCTGCAGTCGCTGCGCGGCGTCTTCGCCGGGTGGCACCACAAAACTCTGCGACAGGAAAAACGGCACCGGGCCGCTGAGCGGCGTGGCTTGGTTTTCAGGTGAGGGTTGTACCAGCGCCTGCCAGGCTTCGGGGCTGGCGGGCTGCTGCATGAAGTGCATCAGCCGTGCTTCGATGTCATGCCGCGGCAGCGCAAAGGCTTCGGCCAATGCGGCGGCCACGGTGGCGCGCGAGACGCCCACGCGCAGGCCGCCGGTGATGAGCTTGTTGAGCGCAAAGCATTGCGCGCCCGGCAAGTCGCGCCACCAGGCTTGCAGCCGCGCGAGGCGTTCGGCCTCGTCAGCCTCGCGCAGCGCGGCGATGTGCTGCGTCATCCAGTCGGCCAGGCTGACCTGGGCGAGACTCGCGTCATTCAGGATGTCTTGCGCCGCGTCTGCCCCGCGGTCGTCGCCCGGCAACAGCAAGGCAATGGTTTCAGCCAGATCGCCCACGCTTTCGTAGCATTCTTCGAATGCCCAGGCCGGCAGGCCGCTGAGCGCCATCGCCGCCTGCTTGAGCACCGCCACCGGCAACAGGCGCCTCAGCCGCTCGCCCGAGAGCAGCCGCACGCTCCAGGCGGCGTCTTCGGCGCTGCATTGGCGCAGGTGCGCGACCAGGCGCTGGCGACGAGCGGTAGTGCCAGCGGCCACTTCCAGGTCCAGCAGCAACTGGCTGAAGGCGGCCAGACCGCCGCTGTGCCGATCAAGACACGCCGGTTCAGACATCGCCGTCCCTCGCATCGAAAGCGGTCTGCAGCACTTCGCCTTGCAGGCCCTGTTCGCTCAGCCAGCGCGCCATGAAATGTTGCTGCCCGTGGGTCACGATCACGCGCTGCGCGCCGGTGCCGCCAATCGCCTGCAGCAGGCCCGGCCAGTCGGCATGGTCCGACAGCACGAAGCCGCGCACGCCGGCCTGACGCCGCCTGGCGCCGCGCGTGGTCATCCAGCCCGAGATGGTGCCTTCGCGCAGCGGCGGGCGCTGGCGCTGCATCCAGCGCGAGCCCTGCAGCGACTGCGGCGCCAGCACCAGACTGCCCGGGGGCAGTTGTTCGGGCAGCGTGGGGCAGTCTGGCAAGGCGATGCCCGCTTGCGCATAGGCCTCGTTGAGCCGCGCTACCGCGCTGTGCGCGAACACCGGGCCCACGCCCGCGCCCGCCTCGAAAGCGCCCGCGGCCTGCAGGCCCAGGAGCAACCGTTGCGCCTTGCCCAGGGCGTAGGTGTAGAGCACGCAGGCCCCGCCCTCGCGCGCGGTCGCCTGCCACCACTGCAGGATCTCGTCCATGACCACGGCTTGCGGTTGCCAGCGGTAAATCGGCATGCCAAAGGTGGATTCGGTGATGAACACGTCGCAGCGCACCGGCTCGAAGGGGTCACAGCTCGCATCGCTGGCCGTGCGATAGTCGCCCGAGACGACCCAGGTGCCCCCCGGCCCCTCGATACGCACCTGCGCTGCGCCCAGCACATGGCTGGCCGGATGCAGCGACACGGTGACTTCGCCCAGCCGCAGCCGTTCGCCCCAGGCCAGGCCCTGCAGTGGCTGCTGCTCGCCCAGCCGGGTGCGCAGCACCGGCAGGCCGCGCGCCGAACACAGCACCGCCGCATGCCCGGCGCGCGCATGGTCGGCGTGGCCGTGCGTGACCACCGCCCGGTGCACCGGGCGCCAGGGGTCGATGTAGAAGTCGCCGGCGGCGCAGTACAGGCCTTGCGGGCGCAGTGTGACCAGATCGGGGTGGGACATACAGCACGGCGAGCATACCCAAGCGCGTACCTGCCTGCCGGCGACGGCCGTCATGCCCCTGTGCCCCTGCCATGCCACCGAAACGGTGGCGCATCAGTCCAGGGGCGGACCGATGTGCGTCAGTCGATCATGCCGGGCAGCCAGAGCGTCAGTGCCGGGAACGCACACAGGATGACCAGGCGCAGCAGGTCGATGCCGATGAAGGGCAAGGTGCCGCGGTAAATCGTGCCCAGAGGTACATCCCGCGCGATCGAGTTGATGACGAACACGTTCATGCCCACAGGTGGACAGATCATGCCGAAGGTGACGGCCATGACCACGATGATGCCGAACCAGATCGGGTCAAAGCCCAGCTGCATCATGGCCGGAAAGACGATCGGTACCGTGAGCAGAATCATCGCCAGCTCGTCCATGACGGCCCCCAGGACCAGATAACCGAACATCACCAGTGCGAGCACCCCGTAGGCACCGATGGGCAGATTGACCAGCCACTCCACCGATTTCTGGGTGAACTGGGTGATGGTCAGGAAATAGCCGAACAGAAAAGCCCCCACCACGATCAGCATGATGGCCGACGACACCCGCAATGCGTCGATGAGTGCGAGGCGGATCTGAGGCCAGCGCAGGCGGCCGCGCAGCATGCCAATCAGCAGCGTGCCTGTGGCACCAATCCCTGCTGCTTCCTGGACGGTGAACAAACCGCCGTAGATTCCGCCCAGCACGAACGCGAACAGCAACAACACCGCCCAGAGCTCGCGCAAGGAGGCCCAGCGCTCCACCCAGCTCGCGCGTTCGCCACGTGGCAAGGCCTCGGGCGTCAGACGCGCCTGCAGGGCGACCACCAGAGCGTAGAAGGTCACCGCCATGATGCCGGGGATGACGCCGGCCGCAAACAGGCGCGTGATGTCGGTCTCGGTCATGATGCCGTAGAGCACCAGGATGACCGAGGGCGGAATCATGATGCCCAGTGTGCCGCCGGCTGCAATCAGGCCGGTGGAGAATCCGGATGCATAGCCGGCACGACGCATTTCCGGCAGGGCCACCTGGGTCATGGTGGCCGCCGTGGCCACGGATGAACCGTTGATGGCAGCGAACCCGCCGCATGCAGCAATAGTGGCCAGCGCCAGGCCGCCACGCCGGTGTCCCAGCCAGGCACGACCGGCAGCAAACAGTTCGCGGCTCATGCCCGAGTGGGTGGCAAAAGCCCCCATGAGCACGAACATCGGAATCACGCTCAGGTTGTAGTCGGTGACCACCGACAGCGGCACATTGGCCAGCAGGTTCAGCGCGGGCGTGAGGCTGGTGAGCAGATAAAACCCGCCAACGCCGGCGATGCCCATGGCAATGCCGATGGGCACACGCAGCGCCATCAGGCCGAACATCAGGACAAAGCCCAGCAGGGCCACGAGATCACGATCCAAAATCGGACTCCGGTTGATCGCTGATGGGCTGGCCTTGCCAGAGCCTGATCAGGCGCAGCGCCGCGAGAGCCACAGCGGCGCAGATGCCTACTGCCGCTGCACTGTAGAAAGGCACCAGGGACAGTTGCAGGTCACTGGTCGTCTGGCTGCCGGTTTTACCGACCTTGACCCAGACCATCCAGGCCAGGAAAGCCAGAAAGACGCCGGTGAGCAAAGTGCTCAGCAGATCCAGAAGCCTCTGCCAGCGGGGGCTGACGTGTTCCCAGAGAACGTCGACACAGATGTGGCTGCCATAGTAGGTTGCCAGCGCAAAGCCCCAGAACAGGGCGATGCCTTGCAGCAGCTTGGAGCCGTCGAACCAGTCCGGAATCTGGATGCTGAACACATCGCGCAGCAGCACATTGCCCGCCGTCAGCAGGGCAATGCACAGCAGCAGGAGAGCCGCCACCGTTTCGGTGGCGGACAGCAGACGCTTCATTTACTGACCGCCACCGTTGTTCTTGAGCTCCTGACGCAGCGCTTCAAGGGCTTTGGTGCCGTCCTGGCCTGCGCGATTGGCGGCGGTGATCCACTGACCGTAGATGGGCTCGACCGCTTTCTTCCAGGCATCCAGCTGCGGCGCAGTCAGCTTGACGATGGTGTGGCCCTGCTGGCTCTGCAGCTTGCCCTGCCCTGCGTCCTCACCGTCGCCCCAGGCTGCACCGACCTTGCCGGCCCAGTCGTTGTTGCAGTGGTCATCGATCACTTTTTTCTGCGGGGCCGAGAGCCGGTCATAGAAGCTGCGGTTCATCACCCAGACGAAATTGGCTGCATAAAGGCGCATGTCGTTGTGGTATTTGACAGCCTTGTCGATGCCAAAGGTGATGATCGAATTCCAGGGGAAGGTGATGGCGTCGGCCACACCTTTTTCAAGCGCATCGCGTGCTTCCGGGGCCGAGACCTGCACATTGGTGGCGCCCAAAAGCGTCATGGTCTGCGAGACGGTGCCGTTGGCCGAACGGATCTTCATGCCACGCAGCTGACCTGGTTCGGTGATGGGTTTCTTGCTGTGCAGTGTGCCGACGTGCAGATGGGCAAAGCACAGCTTGACGTCCTTCATTTCCTGACCGGCATAGGGGCGGTACCACTTGTCCAGCGCCGCCGAGGCCGGACCCGGCTTGCCCATCAGGAAGGGCAGTTCACCGGCGGCCATCATCGGAAAGCGGCCTGCCTGATAGCCAGGATTGACCCAGGTCATGTCGGCGATCCCGTCACGCGCCATGTCGTAATGGTCGGCCGCCTTGCCCAGCTGCTGAGCCGGAAAGAAAGCCACCTTGATGCTGCCTTTGGAGGCCTCTTCCACCGATTTGGCCCACGGTTCGAAGCCGGTGCGTGCCAGCGGGTGCGTCGCAGGCAGCCAATGGGCAAACTTGAGTTCGACCGGGCGGTCCTGCGCCTGGCTGCTCAGTGCGGTGCAGGCCAGCAGCGAAGCCACAAGCGTGTGGCGCAAAACAGTGGAATGACGCTTCATGGGGATGTCTCCTTGGCAGTGGAAAGGGGCGCTCTGTCTGGCGCCTGGGGTTGTAACCACAGCACCGTGCGGTGGCTGGTGGCCGGGGAAGGGTGACGTTCGGGCAGATCGGACAGGGCGGATTGCAAGGCCTCAAGGAATGCGGCTGTTTCGGCGGAGCCGATGGTCTGCCCGCGCAGTGCCGGCTCGACATGTGCGCTCCAGACTTTTTCGTAGCGTAGCCGACCACGGGTCTGTGTCTCCCCATAGCCTTTGAGAACCTGGGGCAATCGGGCCAGCACGGTACCCCATTCGGGATGGTGCGGAGCGAGCTGGCACAGGGCCTGCCACCAGGCGTCGCGCACGGCTTGTTCCTGGGCATGGCGCAGGGTGCGGCGTCGCCATGGGCGCAGGGCGGCGAGGCTGCGCAGCATCAGGTAGCCCCACAGACTGGACGAGCGGATGTGCAGGCTCCAGTGGCGCGGTGCGCAGCGGCGCAGCAGCCAGTGGCCCAGCGCGCCAGGCAGAATGCTGGCGATCTCCTCGATGCCGGGTTTGAAATGCTCGGTGATGCGCACGATGTCGCCGCTGCCGGCGCGCGCCTCCTGGCGCACCTGGGCATAGCGTTCGGGCCGGGTCTTGAGGTCGGCGACGCGGATGATGTCTTCGTAACACACCCACAGTGCCAGGTGTCTGGCGGTCTCTTGCCAGAGTGTCAGATGCGCAGGACCGGGTTCGGGACTCAGCGCCACCAGGGCCTGCAGCCGATCCACATAGTCGCGTGCCAGCTGCTCGTCCTGGTAATCCAGACAGCGCAGCGCACCATGCCCGGCGAGCGTGCGCATGGCCTGCGGCAAGCCAGAGGTGAAGCGGACCGCATCGGGCGGCGGGGCATCGGCATCCTGCTCTGGCGCTGGCATGCTGTGCCCATGCTGCGCCTGGTCGTAGGCTTCGGCAAAGCCGGCAAGACTGGCCTGCACACCCTTGCCGCTGGCCTGGATCACCTGTTCGCACACGGCGCGCGACCAGGGCAGCACACCACTGCCGGCCAGTGCGCCGAACATGGCCGCCGAGAGCACTGTGCGGTGGGTCTGCACGATGTTGGCCATGTCCATCCAGATGCTGCGGCGGGCCAGCACGCTGGACAAATCCTGAACGCGCTGGGCGTCGTAGCGCCCATCGTGCGGCTGCATTTTTTCGAACGTGGTGTAGACACGGCTGGTCGAGGCCACCAGCACCGTGCGCTCCGGTGTGACAAAGCCGCGCTCCATCATGCGTGCGGCCTCGAGCAGCTCGCTGGCCACCACCACATCCACACGCGCGGGTGCAGGCGAGAGGGCCAGCACGGGGGGTTGGGGGTCTGTCCAGGGGGCGGTGCTGAACTCGAGGTAGTAGCTGGTAGCGCCGGTGCGCTGGGCCACGCCGGGCACCGAAGTGGCCTGCACGGCCAGTCCCGCCTGGCGTGCGCAGAGTACCAGCCAGTCGGCCAGCACGCCACCGCCTTCGCCACCGAGGGCTGCGATCAGCAGGGTACGGATTTCGGGGTTTGGCATCAGAGGGCCTGCAGGGTGCGGATGGCCCAGCGGTTGAACCGGTCGGTCAGGCGGTCCCACCAGTGGGGGTTGGAGACGATCTCGACCTTGTGGAAAGACGGGCACAGCACGGCGGCATCGGCCACCTCACCGCACAGGCCGCAGCCCACGCAGCCGTCCTGCACCTGCGCCACCGGGGTGGTCTTGAGCGGGTCGTTGGAGGGCGCCACGGTCAGTGTGGGGCAACCCGAGAGGCGAATGCAGGAGTGGTCGCCGGTGCAGGTGCTGGCATCGACGCCGTAGCGGGTACGCACATCGCGCAGGCCGCGGGAGCGGCGCTGTTCACGGATGGGGCGCAGGCGGCGCTGGCGTTCGAGCTGGCATTCGCCTTCGGCCACGATCACCTTGAGGCCCTTGAATGGCGAGCGCAGGGCCTCCAGCAGCGTTTCCCGGACATCGGCCACCCGGTAGTTGTGTACCGTGCGCAGCCATTGCACGCCCATGCCCGTGAGGGTTTTCTCGATCGTCATCTCGCTGCCGGTGGCGCTGCTGCCTTCGGCCACGCGCTTGGCTTCCGAAGCGGGGGTGGACACGGTTTCCTGGGTGCCGGTGGCCGAGGTGTAGCCGTTTTTCATGACCACCAGCACACCGTCGCCCTGGTTGAGCAACGTCGAGGAGACGCCCGAGAGCAGGCCGTTGTGCCAGAAGCCGCCATCGCCCATGATGGCGATCGGCCGCTGCGCCGAGAAGTTCTTGACCGCCGCGCTCGAGGCCATGCTCATGCCGTAGCCCAGGATCGACTGGCCAAAGGAGAAGGGCTCGAAGGTGGCGAAGGAGTGGCAGCCGATGTCGGCCGAGATGTGCAGGGGACCCGTCTGGCGCTCGACCAGCTTGAGTGCGGCAAACACCGGTCGCTCCGGGCAGCCGGTACAGAAGTTGGGTGGCCGCGGCGGCACCGGCGTCTGCAGTTGTTCCTGTGCCTGCAGGCGCACCTGGCCGAGTGTCTGCAGGTATTGGGCTGCAGCAGGTGGCGTCTTCCCGGGGGCCAGCGTCTTCAGGGCGGCTTGCAGGCCCTGCACCATGACCTCGACGGTGTACTCGCCCCCCATGGGCAAAAATGCCTTGCCACGCACCGGCGTGTTCAGGCCTGCCCGGTGCAGGTGGGCGGCGATTTCATGCTCGATGAACTCCGGCTGGCCTTCTTCGAGGACCAGCAGGGCCTGACATTGGCGGGCAAAGGCTTCGATCTGCGATGGCACCAGCGGATACACCACATTGAGCACCAGCAGCGGCAACAGGCTTTGTCCTTGTGCGTCGAGCAGCCCCATGAGCTCGAGGGTGCGCATCAGGGTGTTGTAGAGCCCGCCCTGCACCACCAGACCGAGCTCGGACTGCTGGCCCGGATGCACTTCGTTCAGGCCCGCAGCTTCGATGTAGCGCCGTGCCGCAGGCATGCGCACATCGTATTTGAGCTTTTCGTGTGCGAAGGTGGCCGGTGGATGCGCCAGCCGGGCATAACTGAAGCCAGCCGCTGGCTGCAGCTGATGACGCGAAATGCGAGGTGGGAGGTTATCGCGGGCCACAAAGCTCCCGCGCACATGGCAGGCGCGGATGCGCAGCTGCATCATGACCGGTGTGTTCGAGGCTTCAGAGAGTTCGAACGCCTGCCCGACCAGCCGCGTCATGGTCTGCAGATCGGGGCGCGGGTCGAGCAGCCACAGGGCCGACTTCATGGCAAAGGCGTGGGTGCGTTCCTGGATCACGCTGGCGCCTTCGCCATAGTCTTCACCGACGATGATCAGCGCGCCGCCCATCACGCCGGGCGAAGCCAGGTTGGACAGCGCGTCCGAGGCCACATTGGTGCCCACCACCGATTTCCAGGTCACGGCGCCGCGCGCCGGGTACATGATGGAGGCGCCCAGCATGGCCGCCGCCGAGGCCTCATTCGTGCAGGCTTCCACATGCACGCCCAGCTCGTCCAGGTAGGGGCGGGCCTGCACCATCACATCCAGCAGGTGCGAGATCGGGGAACCCTGGTAGCCGCCCACATAGGTCACACCCGATTCCAGCAGGGCCTTGGTCACGGCCAGGATGCCTTCGCCATGAAAGGTCTCGCCGGCTCCCAGCTTGAGCGACTCGATTTCATTGTGAAAGGAAACTTCCAAACCCGGCTCCTGCGCAGTTGTGCGTTGAATGCCCAGGCACTGTAGGCAGCCACGGCCCATCGATCAAATGAAAAGATAGAATTTTAAATATTCACCAGATTAATATTAAGTAAAAACCCGAATCCAATCCTTGCATATGCACCACCACGTGCCTACCAGATGAATTTTCACCAGCTCGACCTGAACCTGATGCGGGTCCTGACCGTCCTTTACCGCACGCGCTCGGTCACACTGGCGAGCCGGGAACTGGCCCTGTCGCAGCCGGCCACCAGCCATGCGCTCGCGCGTTTGCGCAGCGTGCTGCAGGACGATCTGTTTGTACGTACGCCCGGTGGTCTGGTGCCCACGCGTTTGTGTGACCGCATTGCACCGGCTGTTCAGCGCCATCTGGCAGCCCTGGAACAGGTGCTGCAGGACCAGGCGGCTTTTGATCCGGCCCGACAGGCGGTGGACTGGCGCATTTCGCTGTCCGATCTGGGGGAGATGATGTTCTTGCCGCGTCTGGTCGCCCGACTGCGCGAGCGGGCGCCCCTCTCGACCATCACCAATGTGGCCGTCACTGCAGATGGCGTGCCCGGTGCACTGGAAAGTCGCGCCATCGATCTGGCCATCGGCATCCTGCACACCCGGCATAAGGCCATTCGCATGCACCCGCTGTTTCAGGAAAACTATGTGGCGGTGGCGGCCAGCGGGCGCTTCCGTGGTCGCGGCAAAAGGCTCAGCCTCGAAGAGTTTCGTCGGGCACAGCTGGTGATCGCTTCACCCAGCGCCACCTTTCATGCCGGTGTCGACAAGGTCCTGCGCGATTTGCAGATCGCACAGCGCGTGACGGTGCGCTCCAAGCATTTCGGTGCCATTCCACAGCTGGTGCAGGACACCGATCTGCTGGCGGTCGTGCCCCGCATGTATGCGGAATCGGTGGTCCTTCATCATCCCGTGCGGCTTTGGGAGCTGCCGGTGACGGCACTGGGCTACACCGTCAACATGCTGTGGCACAGTTCCACCGAAGAAGACCCCGGACAGGCCTGGCTGCGTCAGCAGGTCAGCGAACTGTTCGAGCGCCCGCAGGGCTGAGCTTTTCTGTATTCCGTCAGCACACCTACATCATGCTTTCCACCCAGGACAAAACCCGCATCGACGACACCCGCATCGCCTCGGTGCGCCCGCTCATGACCCCCGCGCTGCTCGAAGAGCAGCTGCCCGCCACGCCCGCGCACCTGGCGCTGGTGGAAAGCTCGCGTCAGGCGATTTCGGACGTGCTGCACGGCCGCGACGATCGGCTGGTGGTCGTGGTGGGGCCGTGCTCGATCCATGACCATGACCAGGCGATCGACTACGCGAAGCGCTTGAAGGTTGAGGCCGACAAGCACGCGAAAGACCTGATCGTGGTCATGCGCGTCTACTTTGAAAAACCGCGCACCACCGTGGGCTGGAAGGGTTACATCAACGACCCGCACCTGGACGGCAGCTTTGACATGAACGAAGGCCTGGCCCTGGCGCGCCGGTTGCTGCTCGACGTGCTGGACCTCGGCCTGCCGGTGGCCACCGAGTTCCTCGACCTGCTCAGCCCACAGTTCATCAGCGACCTCGTCACCTGGGGCGCGATCGGCGCGCGCACCACCGAAAGCCAGAGCCACCGGCAACTCGCCAGCGGTTTGTCGTGCCCGGTGGGCTTCAAGAACGGGACCGACGGCGGCGTGAAGGTGGCGGCCGATGCGGTGGTGGCGTCCAAGGCGCCGCACGCCTTCATGGGCATGACCAAGATGGGACAGGCGGCCATCTTCGAGACGCGTGGCAACCAGGACGTGCACATCATCCTGCGTGGGGGCAAGGCGCCCAACTATTCGGCGGCCGATGTGGGTGCGGCCTGCCAGGTGCTGCAGGCCTCGGGCCTGGCGCCTCAGGTGATGGTGGACGTGTCGCACGCCAACAGCAGCAAGCAGCATCAAAAGCAGATCGAGGTGGCCCACGATGTGGCCAGCCAGATCGCCGCCGGTGACCGCCGCATCATGGGCCTGATGGTCGAGAGCCACCTGCACGAAGGCCGGCAGGACCTGAAACCCGGTCAGCCGCTGCAGTACGGCGTGTCGATCACCGATGCCTGCATCAGCTTTGAGCAGACGGTACCGGTGCTGGACGCGCTGGCTCGGGCGGTCAGGCAGCGCAGATTGCGCTGAACACGGACACCTTGGGCCTTGCCCGATCCGCAGGGTTCAGCTGACGCAGGGCGGGTTGCCCCGCCGGCAAACGCCGGCAGCGCCTGCCCGCGCCTCAGGCAGCGATGGCCTTTCATCGTGCAATGTCCTCCAGGGCGTCGGCCACGATGCCGGTGCCAATGGTGATCAGCAGGATGTCGGTCGCCACCCGCACATAGCGGTGCCCAGCCGGTGGCACACCCAGCACCAGTTCCAGCGAGCGTGGCAGCGCGTACCAGACCACGCCTGCAGGCAAGGGCTGGCCACGTTCCCACAAGCGTGCCTGTCCCGGCGGCACGCCGCCCTTCTTCGCCAGACCGGGAGGCACAAAACCGCGGTGCTCCGGTTCTTCGTACCAGGCCTGCGCCGCTTGCTGTTGCGCCCTGTGGAAGTACGTACCTGGTGCTGCTGGCGATGGCTCGGGCGCCATCGTGCGCTTGTGCATGGGCGCTCG
>Ga0255165_1000407_pt1 | contig 15014 bp, 11 predicted proteins | sample Atl_Cont_RepB_8d_FD_183182 | JGI IMG/M metagenome (GOLD analysis project Ga0255165, IMG submission 183182) | Freshwater microbial communities from Altamaha River, Georgia, United States - Atl_Cont_RepB_8d | ecosystem: Environmental > Aquatic > Freshwater > River | place: USA: Georgia | collected... | reverse complement strand
AAGGCGCTGCGGCGACTGCTGACGTGTACATTTATGGTTACGACCTGACGTTCCTTCCTTAATCGGAATGGAATGATGAACTGAGAAAGCCGCCCTCAAAAGGGGTGGCTTTTTCGCTTTGTAGGTTTATAATTTTCTTTAATGGGGTTACCCGTTTAGGAGCAAAAAATGTCAACAGTGAACGCATTTACCCCCAAAGGGCAATCGCATTTAGTCACAACGAGTAGTGTTCAAATCCCGACCCAAGATAATGTCAGCGCCGTTTCTTATCGTATTGTCAATGTCACCGGCGGCACGGTAACGTTGGGCTGGGCGCCAGCCAATCCCTTGGGTGTTGCTGTCACAGTTCCCGCGCCGTCGATTCCCACGGCTGGATCACCAACTAACACGCTGTCTTTCCTTTCTGGTGCGATTGAGGTTGTCAGCTTGCCGCCGAATGTTTGGCTGCGTTCTGACACGGCAACATCTTTGATTGTGACGCCTGGCGAAGGTATTTAATAAGGAATCATCATGGCGGTTAATCTTTCACCCGTTGGTGGCGTAGCTGGCCAGTTTTTTGACGATAACGGCAACCCGCTTGCTGGCGGCAAGATTTTTACTTATGCCGCTGGAACCACCACCAACCAGGCTACTTACACCAGCGCGTCAGGTGCAATCGCGCATTCCAACCCCATTATTTTAGATGGCGCGGGCCGTGTGCCCAGTGGTGAAATTTGGCTGACTGATGGCTTAGAGTATAAGTTTGTCATTAAAGACAGCGTTGATGCTTTGATTGGCACTTACGACAACATCATTGGCATTAACTCTAACTTCGTTAACTTCACCAACCAGCAAGAACTTCAAACCGCTACCGCGGGTCAGACCGTTTTTACGCTGACCACGATGCAATATCAGCCAGGCACCAACAGCCTGTCGGTGTTTGTGGATGGCGTGAATCAATACGGCCCAGGTGCTTTGTATGCGTATGTCGAAACTGACAGCACGACGGTGACGTTTACCACCGGTTTGCACGTTGGCGCTGAAGTTAAATTTACGACATCGCAGCTTAATTCAACGGCTGGGGGAACCGCAGCGGGTGTTTCATTTACGGGTTTTAAAGGCCAAACAGGCAACGTTCAAAATTTGGCTGATGATGATGGTTCTGATTGGATTGGTTTTGAGCAAGCCGGTATTGGTGCAATTGCTATTTCAGCGCAAGACAAAATGCGCCAAATTATCAGCGTAAAAGATTTTGGCGCTGTTGGTGATGGCGTAACTAATGACACGCCAGCTTTGCAAGCAGCTTTAACCGCCGCTGGCGGGAACGCCCTTTATATTCCGGCTGGAATTTATTTGGTTGATGCCTTGACTGTTCCTGCTGACACTTGTGTGTATGGTGATGGTATAGCATCGACGCTTAAAAAACGCAGCAATGGTGACATGCTAACGCTTGATGAGCGTGTTACTTTAGAGTTATTTTGCCTTGATGGGCAAGGCGCGACTTATACGGGGCGCGGCTGCGTTGTTTCAACAGGCGCATTAGACAACGTTTCTTGGCGCAAATTTATTAACCTTGATATTCTCAATATGGCTTCGCACTGTATTGAGTTTACTGTTTCAAGAGCAGGTTATTCATCTCAAATCATTAATTGTCGAATGACTTTGGCTGGCGCAAATCAATGGATAATTGGCTGCGTTAAATTGCCAACAGCAGAAACTAACGGCAATCGTTTTATGCTTGGTTGCTGGACATTCGCCAATCGAATGTTTGACGCTGGCGAATGCGACAATTTTATTGTAAATGGTTGCCAAGGCGCGGCGCCTATTCTTAATCCGCTAAGCAAAAAAGTTTCGATGGTGAACTGCCGCGTTGTTAATGTTGGCGATTCATCCCTTTCTGGTTGGACGGTTACAGGAACGCAAAGCACTTATGCAAGTCTTATTGTTGGTTTAAATGTTACGTTTGCTTCAACTTGTGCAAACATTAAATGGAACAATAGTGTTGTTGTTGGAACAATTACTGACAACTCAACTGGCGCGTCATCAGGAAACGAAATTTACTATTTGCCGCAAACATCTTACGTGCCAACGTGGACGGGCGGTTCTCCAAGCATTGGAAATGGTACGTTAACTTCGTCTTACACAAGAAAAGGTGTTTTTGTACAGGTAAACGTTACGTTTATTGTTGGGTCAACCACTAACGTTGGGTCTGGCGCTTGGACATTTGGTTTGCCGTTTGCCGCGAACCGGCCAACTGTTGGTTCAGCCTATTTAGTTAATGCTGCGGGCAATACAATATTTTCTGGCGTTGCGTTTGTAGACGCTGGCGCTCAAACATTTAGAGTAGTGACTAGCAATTCATCTTCGGCTTTTGTGGGTTCTGCACAGCCTTTTGCATGGGCGACGGGCGATAAGATGTACGTTTCCATCGAATACCCTATTTTTGGTTAATAAACAATGGCTACTTATTATTGGGTTGGCGGCACTGGCACTTGGAACAACACCAATACTGCAAATTGGTCGGCTACTTCTGGCGGTGCTGGTGGTAGCGGGCCGCCTTTGGCAACGGACACCATAATTTTTGACTCTAATTCTGGAACTGGCACTTGCACAACCGCTGCCAGTGCAGCAGGTCAAGTTATTACTTTAAATACTTCCACCTTAACGTTTAAACTTGGAGCGTCATTTTCGCCTAATTCAACCTTTAATTTTACACTTGGCGCGATAGACTTAAATAACAATAAACTTACAGTTGGAACTTTTAGTTCAAGTAACGCCAATGTTAGGTCAATTGCATTTGGAACGTCTGGGTCAATAGATGTATCAGCGTCAGGCGCAACCATTTGGAACATGAGTAATGCTACAAACTTTACGTTAACTGGAACACCACAAATTAATTTAACTTATTCGGGCGGTGTAGGTACTCGAACAATAACGCATGGTGCAACGGGTGGATCATCTGCAAATGCGGTAAGTTTTAGCGTAACCGCAGGTACTGACACGTTAACTGGCACGGCGCCAATCCACATTGTTAACTATATATTTACCGGTTTTTCAGGGACGTTGACTAATAGGTCAGTAAACTTATACGGAAATATTGTTTTTTCTTCCGGTATGACTGTTGGAACTGGTGGCAATACATTGTCATTTTTAGCCACGTCTGGAACACAACAAATTACTACTAATGGGAAATCTTTAGATTACGCTATTACCCAAAACTCACCTGGCGCAACGCTTCAGCTTCAAGACAACCTAACGATGGGTTCAACCCGCACGTTTACACTAACGGCGGGAACGTTAGACTTGACCGGTAATAGCGGTAACTGGACGTTGAACACAGGGTTATTTAACAGCAACAATAGCAATACAAGATCGATTGCATTTGGTACTGGCAACATTACGTTGACTGGAAATGCAACAACTATTTGGAATGTGGGCAACGCCACAGGATGGACAGTTACAGGAACGCCCGTAATTAATTCTACTTATTCAGGGTCGACGGGCACCCGAACTATCGTAAATTCATCAAGTATCGCGGAAGCTAATCAAATATCTTTTAATATTACGGCAGGTACAGATTTAGTTACGGCAACTTCAGGATTTAAAAATTTAAACTTTACGGGATTTGCAGGAACACTTAACGCGGGCGGCAGAACGCTTTACGGCAACTTAACTTTTAGCGCCGGAATGACTATTACTGGCGGCACTAATACTCAAACATTTGCGGCAACATCTGGCACACAAACAATTACGACAAACGGCCAAACAATTGATTTGCCATTGACGTTTAACGGTATCGGCGGCACGTTTGCTTTTCAAGATGCATTAACGCAAGGTTCAACGCGGGCATTTACGGTCACTAATGGCACCGTTCAACTTAAAAATGGCGTGACATCGACGGTTGGCGCGTTTACAACTTCAGGCACAAACCAAAAATTTTTGCAGTCTACGCTTGCAGGATCGCAAGCCACGTTGTCGCAAGCCAGCGGAGCTGTTGATGCATCATATTTGACCATTCGTGACATTAACGCTACGGGCGGCGCAACCTGGAACGCTTTTACAACCAACAATAACGTAAATGCCGGTAATAATTTGGGATGGGATTTTTCATCTCAACTGGGTAAATATATTTACACTAGACGCAAAAACAAACGAATTCTTCCGTAAAGATTATTATTAAGGATTTGCCATGAGCCTGACCAAAGTTACCTATGCGATGATTAACGGTGCTACCGCTAATGCGCTGGATTATGGCGCTGACCCGACGGGCGTTGCTGACAGTACAGCAGCCATTCAAGCTGCAATTGATGCTGGGTATATGGTTTATCTCCCCGCTGGCGTCTATAAAATTACGTCTGAAATTGTCATAAAAGATGGCACTGGTCTTATTGGCGTTTCTGCTTTTTGGAAACGCAGAACTGCGTACACTTATGTTGGGTCTTACACATCTGTTCTTAAATACTCAGGAGCTGGTGGGGCAAACAGTTGCGTTGTGCGCGTGTCTAAGAAGGCAGTAGGTACCTTTGGCACTGACTTTAGCGGCCCTGAGACTGATGACCTTAAAAACTACAGACTTGAGAATGTCCACGTTGACGCTAACAATCTTGCTGAATATGCATGGTATTTTTACCGTGCTGGCAATTCAGGAAACGTTGCTGATTGCTTGACTGCTGAAAAAGCCGCCAAAGACAACTTTTTGTTCTTGGGAATGTTTGCGTCTTACTTAGGAACTTTTGGTGCTTACGAAGCTGTCGGGCGGGGCATTGTTGTTGCTGAAAATGTGTTTAGTTGGGCGTCGAGCGAATACAACTGCTATAACTTTAACGCCACATTTATTGCGGCAAACAATGGCACAAGCAACACGTTTGTTGAGTACACAGGGTTTGTTACGGACACCGCTGCTGACGAATACAACTGCGGTATTTACAGCAATGCTGGCCGTGGGTCTGCCTTTATTCTTTCATCAGAAGGTAATTTTGGCCGGTCAGCTATTGTTACTGGCGCATCATCCGGCGCTGGCCCAGTAGAGTACACATTCAGTTATTTTGAAGGTAACGGTGCGGGGCCAAAGGTAAAATCTTATGGCCGTTTTTCAAATGGCATGACACTTAAAAATGGATTTTTATACCCTGTTACCCAATCAGGCGCAATTAAAGCCGAAACCATTAAAATTTATCCAAATACATTAAACGATGGCCCCGCGTTCAATAGTGATTGGTTAGTGCTAGATGGTCTTAATGGCGCGTCTGGATACGTTGCTTTTAACGTAAACTCCAACACAAACAAGTTTAAAGTAATAAATTCGTCGGGAACAATACAATATCCAACACAAAGACCAACTCCACTTGGCGTTTTCAACACTGGATATTTTAAAGCTGACGCTACGTTATCTGACATTCGATTTATGAATGGCAATAACATCGTCAATAATTTTTATGGTGATGGATCAACTGTAAATTTTACGCTTGCGTATGCTCCCGCCGATCAAGGCGAAGCGCAGGTTTTTGTAAATGGCGTTCGTCAGACTGTTGTCACAAACTACACCGTTACCGGAACAACGCTAACGTTTGTTGTAGCGCCAGCATCCGGCGCGGCTATTGTTGTGGCATACAGCAACATGACTGTTACAAGAACAAGCGCGGGTTTGTACCAAGTAACGTTTCACGTTGCTCAGCCAGACGCAGAATATTCTGTGGCTCTGTCTACAGTGCAAAATGCGGGTCAATACACCGCCGCAACAAGCGGAATTGCAACTACTGGGTTTGAAATTAGAACTTCTTCGGTTGCTGCTCCAACCGTATTGTCAGACACAGGAATGTTTATTAGCTTTATGGTGGCGCGAAATGGTACTTGATGCGTTTAACATTAGCCCTGAAGATTGCATTAACGATCGGCCAATACGTCAATCGGTATTTAATAAAATAAAAATTTTTTGCAAACATTTATGTCGTCTGTAAGGATTAAAAAATGACTACGCCCTACGACATCATCACCCGCGCCATGAAAGACATTGGCGCGTTGGCTGCTGGCGAAATCCCAACCGCAGACGAAGCCCAGGACGGGTTGGATATGCTGAACGACATGATTGCCCAGTGGTCAAACGAAAACATGATGGTGTTTTATCGCACCGAGATTGTTTTTCCGTGCGTCCAGAATCAGGTGCAATACACCATTGGCCCGTCGGGTAATGTGTCGGCGCGGTTTACTGGATCAATTAGCGGCACAACCCTGACCGTTCCGACCGACGGCGTTTTGAAGGGCGCTATTACGATGGGCATGACCCTAACCGGCCCTGGTGTTTTGTCTGGCACCACCATCGTTGGGTTTGGAACTGGCGCTGGTGGTAACGTCAACGAGGGCGGCACTTACACGGTCAGCCGCGGGCATACGACGCCCGTGACGCTGCAAATCATCGACGCTTATTATGAGCGCCCGCTGACCATTGAATCGGCCTTTGTGCGGGTCAATACCACGTCCAACGGGGTGCCAATTTATGGCGGCGGTTTGGATTATCCAATCGCCATTTTGAGCCTGGAAGAATACGAATCCATTGGCCTGAAAACGCTGAACGGCCCGTGGCCAAAGTCGCTGTATTACCAGCCGTCCGAACTGCTAGGAACCATTTACTTGTGGCCAAATCCGTCCCAGGGCGAAATGCACCTGTTTACGCAAACCATTTTCCGCGAGTTTGGCGACCTATACGGGACAATCCAATTTCCGCAGGGCTACAATATGTGTTTACGTTGGTGCCTAGCCGAACGAATGATGCCCATGTACGGCAAAACCAACCAAGTGCAAATTGGTCAAATATCGGCCTACGCAGCGCAAGCAAAAGCTACAATTAAGCGCACAAACATGAAGCCGCCGCAGGTCAGCCGCTACCCTGATGTGCTGATGACAGGTCGCCCCAAGGATGCCGCGTTCATCCTCGATGGGGGCTTTAATTAACAGGTAAACAACTATGCCAGATTTTGGTTTTGTCGGTGCGTCATACACTACCAGGTCGATTTATCAGGATGACCAGGAGTGCATTAATTTTTACCCCGAAATCGACCCGACAAAACAGCCAGGCGAACGGGGCGTGGTGGCGCTTTATCCAACACCTGGGCTGGTAACTGAGATTACGTTTCCAATACCCGCAGAAATACGCGGAATGCGGGCGCTGTCCGGCCTTCAATACGCTATCGCTGTCTGCGGCAATCGGGTGTATCGAATCGCCACCGACCTGACTTATACGCAAGTCGGAACGTTGACCACCAGCACGGGGCCGGTGTCGATTACCGACAACGTAATGACCGCCCAAGGGCTAACCGCTTACCTGGTCGATGGGGTTAATCGGTATTACTACGTGGTGGCCACCAACACGTTTGTAACGTTGCCATCGACCGACGGTGACTGGCAAGGCGCCACCATAGTGGACACGGTGGACAATTACATTGCCTACAACGAGCCAGGAACGCAAAACTGGGCGGTGACTGACTTGGGGTCGCCCTTGTCCACAACGCTGCTGTACGGTGCCAAAGATGGGTCGCCTGATACATTGGTGGCGCTGATTGTTGACCACCGCCAGGTTTTCTTGCTGGGCGAAGTAACCACCGAGGTGTGGATTGATGTTGGTAGCCAAATTCCTGGCTTGCTGACCTTTCCATTTCAGCGAATCAGTGGCGCATCTAGCCAGAACGGTTGCGGCGCACCATTTTCGATTGCCCGTTTTTCTGACACGTTTATGTTTCTGTCCCGCGACACGCTGGGCACCGCGACGATTGGCCAGATGAAGGGCTACGAATACCAGCGAGTTTCGACCCACGCGGTGGAAAACAGCCTGGTTGGGTACGACGTGTCGGATGCCCGCGCTTGGGCGTTTCAGATTGAAGGCCATGAGTTTTACGTTATTAGCTTCCCGTCAATTGACCTGACTTGGGTTTATGACTTGGCCACCCAACAGTGGTTTAAATGGCTGTGGTGGGATGCCCCAAATGCCGAATACAAGCGCCACCGCGCCCAGTGCGGCATTGCCTTTGCCAACAAAAATCTGGTGGGCGATTATGAGAATGGTAAGATTTATAGTCTGGATTTTGACACGTACACCGACGCAGGTAATCCGATACGCCGCTTGCGCCGTGCCCCGCACATTACGTCGGATTTGCAACGCCAATATTTTGAAGAATTCCAGATTCAATTCCAACCTGGAGTAGGGTTGACTACGGGTCAAGGCGAAAACCCTGAAGCCATGTTGCGCTGGTCAAATGACGGCGGGTCTACCTGGTCGAACGAACATTGGGTTGGCATTGGTCGCCAGGGAAATTACACAAACCGCGCTATCTGGCGGCGGTTGGGTTGGGCGCGTGACCGCATTTTTGAGGTGGCAATTACCGATCCAGTAAAAGCTGTCATTGTTTCGGCCAATCTGAAAGCGTCGGCGGGTGACAACTAATGTCCATGATTACCAACATCCGCTTCCCAACGTCACCGTTTCTTGAGCCGGTGACCGGAAGGCCGTCGCGGGAATGGATAATCTGGCTGCAAAGCCCGCAGTTTTTCCAAATATCCATGAACCAACCGTTGAACCCAAGCAGCGGCGGCACAGGGTTATCAACTTTACCAACCAATGGCCAACTGCTGATTGGCAATAACGGCGTTTATAACTTGGCCACGTTGACGCCTGGCGCTGGCATTTCAGTGACTAATGGCGCTGGGTCGATTACCGTATCCAATACCGGCGTTTTGTCATTTTCGGCTGGCACGACGGGGCTGACACCCGCCGCGGCTACCACCGGCAACGTGGTGCTGGCTGGGGTGCTGAAAGAGGTCAACGGCGGCACCAATAATTCCAGCTATGCCACTGGCGACCTGCTGTATGCGTCTGCCGTAAACACGCTGTCCAAGCTGCCAAAACCGTCAGCAACGTCGTTTTTGATTATGGATAGCGCGGGCGCACCATCATGGAAAAATCCTAAATATGGCGCTTTTTTTGATACAACCGCGCAAGCTGCCGCAGCCAATACGCCGACGCCAATTACAATTAACTCAACAACGTATTCCAACGGTATTACGATTGGTTCGCCAACGTCACGAGTGGTTATTAGTCAAGCTGGGCTTTATGACATCCAATTTAGTATTCAATTTGCCAATACTGATTCAAGCGAAGATGATGTATTTGTTTGGTTTAGGGTTAATGGGAATGATGTTGCTGATTCTAATAGCCGAGCGTCTGTGCCGCGCAGACGTGGAACTACGAACGGGCATTTAATTTTGGCATTAAATTTCTTTTACCAGTTCGCGGCTAATGACTATTTTGAATTGGTGTGGATGACGCAAGGCGGCACCAGTTCGCTTGAGATTATTCCGGCCAGCACCGTCGCGCCGATTTATCCAAGATCGCCAAGTATTATTTTGACGGTCAACAATAATATTTCAGCATAGGAATAAAACGTGAACGTCAGACCGGCAACCGCGGAAGATTTGGGCAGATACGTCGAGCTGCTGGACGACTTTCACCAGGCGTCGCCCATGATTGGCGTGGCTGACTTCAATGCTGTAAAAACCCGTGCATTTTTGTCAGCATCATTGGAAAATGACAGTATTTTGTTGCTGGTCGGGGAATTGGACGGCGAGATTGTGGGCGTGACTTCTTGCCTACTTTACCCGCTATATTTCAATCCCGATTACCAGGTCGCCCAAGAATTGTGGTGGTGGCTAACCCCCGCGGCTAGGGGCAGCGGTGTAGGTCAGGCTATGTTTAAGGCAATCGAAGCCTGGGCGGCGGGTAAAAATGCCAAGGCGCTGTTTATGATTGCTTTGGAAGATGATCGGGCGGCTGCAATGGAAAAAGTTTACTGTCGGGCTGGCTTTCGACCGCTTGAACGGACGTTTATTAAGGAGTTGAAATAATGGCAATCGGAACCGGAACCGCATTACTTTTGGGGGCTGGCGCTGGCTTGATTGGTTCCAGTATGCAAGCTGGCGCGGCCAAAGATGCTGCGGGGATGCAAGCAGAATCGGCGCGTTACGCTGCCGACATCCAAAAGCAAATGTTCGACATCCAGAACAAGCAGCAAGCGCCCTACCGCGAAGCTGGTTACGGCGCCCTGACGCGCATCGGTGAACTGCTGCCAGGACTGACTAAACCAGTATCCCGCGAAGAAATTATGGGACTGCCTGGTTACCAGTTTGCGATGGAACAAGGCACGGGCGCTGCCCGTCAAATGATGAACGTCGGCGGTGGTGGGTCGAACGTAGACCGCGCCGCGCAAAAGTTTGCCATTGATTACACACTTGGCACGGCGATGCCGCAAGTGATTGCCCAGCGCCAAAACATTTATAACACGCTGGCGGGTATTGCTGGCATTGGTCAGACCGCACAAGGTCAAACGACACAACTGGCGCAAAACGTAGCGGGCAATATTGGCCAAGCCGCTATCGGTGGCGCTACCGCACTGGGCGCCGGTCAGATCGGCGCAGCGAACGCATACGCGGGTGCGATGGGCAACATCGGAAACACGGCCATGATGTATTCGCTGCTGAATAAGGGGTAAGACATGGCAGATTTGAGTTTAAAACCAGTTGGTGCAGACATTAAACCCATGCCAACCATGAGCCTGGGCGAGATGGTTAATTTTGCCCGCGGCGCGCAAGCATATCAAAAAGAAGGTATTGCCCTTTCGCTTGAAAAACAAAAAGAGCAAGAGCGAAACGCGATGACGCAGTTTTTGTCATCCCCAGAAAATTTCCAAACAAATGGCCGCGTAGATATTAACAAACTAAATAGAGCTATTCCGGTGTTGGCGCCATTGACGGGTGCTGAATATATTAGTTCGTTGACAGGTTTATCGACTGCACAATCACAAGCTGGAACGGCTGGAATTGCGTTGACCCTTGAGCAAGAAAAAGAAAGAGAGCGCAAGGGTTTGCAAACGTTTTTGGCTGACGAAAAAAATTACATGACCGATGGCCAAATTGATTTGGCCAAGGCAAACAATTTTCTCAAACTTTTTCCGCTGACCGGCCAAGACACATACAAAAAAATGGCCGAAGTTGCGACTGTCAGAACGCAAGCCAACAAAGCGGCGCAAGATTTAACGCAGGATCAACGCAACATCATTAGCCAGCGTTTGGGTATGTTGGGCCGACTTGGCGTCAAAGACAAAAACGCATATTTGCAAGAACTGGATTTATTGGTAACCGAAAATCCGAACAACGAAAGTTTGAAACAATTAATTGATTCTTACAAAGGCACTTTGGCAATGTTGCCCGAAAACGCTGATTTGCCGTCGCTGGCAATTTCTGCGGCTAATTCGCTGTTGAGTGTTGGCGCCCAACAAGAACGTTTTGCACCGCAACCTGGTACAGCAAGCACTGGCGCGGCAACTTTTGTCACGACAACTAAACCGTCAATGGCGGGTGAGGCACCAACGGTTAGTGTTGCCCCTGAACCGCTGGTCACCACACAACTGCCGCCTGGGTCGCGTGAAGTGCCGACCGGAGAATATGACCTTAACAATAATCCAATTGTTAATGTATTTGGCCCTGACGGTCGATTCCTTGGCCGACGCGCAGTTACTACAACGCCATCGGTAGCAGATTTGCCAGGTGGTTCAAAACTACGTCCTGTTGCAGCCAGAGAAATAACATCAGAAATTACACCCGTTACACAGCTTCCGCCTGGGGAAACCGTAGAAACAAGAAAAGCCGCAGATCAAATTCGCTTGTCGGCCTCGGACGCAGCAAAACAAGTGCCAATGCAAACGTTCAACAACAACCAGATTATTAAACTGGCTGATGACGTTATCACTGGCCGCGGTGCAAACTTTGTTGGGGCGCTTTCGGGTGGTTACGCTGGTTTGCCATTTACCAGCGACAACGCAACCAACTTGAACCAGTTGGGTCATTACATGGCGCTGCAAACAGCGTCGTTGGCGCAATCGTCTGGTTTGGGTGGCACTGACGCAGCCCGCGGTATTGCTGGCGAAATTTCAGGCACGACTGACTGGACGGCACCGGCAATTAAGCAAACCGCCCGCGTCAACCGTGCGCTGTCAACAGCGACCGAACTGTTTAACCAAGGCGTTCAAAAATCGTTTGAGCGAAACAAAGACCCGTTCAGTGCGCGTGAATTCCAAAACAAGTGGTCGCAGACCGTGGACATCAACGCCGTGCGTTTGTATGACGCTATGAAAAACAGCGACAACGAAGCCATCCGCGAAGTTGTTAATCAGGTTGGCGGCAAAGATTCGGCTGGATATAAACGACTGGTTGATAACATTAAGCAGATCAAGAAATTGCTTGGGGGCCAATAATGGCACTTGAAGATTTTGACATCGACAAAATTGATTCAGCCGTCAACAGCGCATTTGGGGGCAAGGCTGCCGCACCTAAACCAGGGGCGCCAAAACCCGCTACGACTGGCCCAAGTTTTGAAGGTATGAACCCTGATTTGGCGCAACGTTTGCAACAAGCCAGGGAAGCATACAAACAACGGTACAAAGCCGACTTGCCGATTACCAGCGGCGTTCGCACACGCGAACAACAGCAAGACTTGTATAACCGCTGGAAAGCTGGCGAAAAAGGCATTTATCAGCCCATTAATCCAGCGGACTACCCCAAACAAAAAACATTTCATTCCGATGCTGTCGATATTTCGACATCGGTGCCTGAAAGTTTTTTGAATGAGTTTGGCATCCACCGGCCTTTGGGTAAAAAAGACCCTGTTCATGCGGTGTTGATGACCAAGCCGCCGACCAAAGCTGCGACTACAACACAACCAGGGGCCGCCGAATTACCATCATTGCCCGAAGTAGTGGTGAGCGCATCATCCGACGATACAGGCATTGAAAACATCGACAAGCTGATGAATCCCGAAGCGATTAACGCAGCGGTCGATACAGCAATCAAAGAGCCGCCCAAAAAAGGCAAAGTGGCCACTAAGGCTAGTTCGTTTTTTGGCGATGTGAAAGCTGGCGTTGCGGGGCTGGCCGACACGGTAATTGGCGGCATTCAATCGCTGCCAGGCATGGTTGTGGCCGAAACAGGTTATGCGGGCCTTCGCGCTGGTGAAGCGCTTGGATTAGTTGAGCCTGGCCGCGCTGAACGTGGCCGCGCCGCCACGTATAAACAATTTGTCGAGCCGTACCAGCGCCCCGTAGGTGAGGCCTTGGGCGTAACTGAATCGCCCGCGTATAAAGGTGAAGCAAGCCAACAGTTTATGCAGTTTGTCAGTGAAAACATAAACAAAGGCGCAGATTGGATTAGTCAAAAACTAGGCATCCCCAAAGCCGATGCCGAAAACATGATAAACACGGTTTTGGCTGGCGCACCTGGTTTAAGGCAAACCAAGGTTGGTCAAGTTATTGGCCGCGAGGTTGGCTACGCTGGCGAAGCGGTAAAACAAGCTGGCGGCAAGGTGGTCGGCGCCCTGGGTGAAGTAACGCCCGCGCCAGTTCAACGCGCCGTGGCCGGTACGGTGGAAGCTATCGCGCCAGGGACAATCAAACCCAAGCCCGCGCCCGTAGTAACGCCGCAGCCTGGTGCCGCGAATGTGCCGCCATTCCAGCCTGGTCGCGCCAGCGTGGGCGCCGCCGGTGTGCCGGACGCAACCATCATCCAGCAAGCGTTACAGACCGCCACGCCTGAGTTTCAAGCGTTGTACGGCAAAATGGATTTAAACAAGGTCAACACGCCCGTGGTGCTGCGGCACTTAGAAGGTGATTCGCTGCCAATCCCTGTGCGTTTGACTGAGGGCGAAGCCACTGGCAACCCTGTTTTATTGTCTGAGGAAGCTAATTTACGCGGCAAGCAGCCAGAGCTTGCTATGCGAAAGAATGAAGCTAACCAGGCATTGGTCGACAACATCCCAGCAATTAGAGAACTGGCCGCGCCTGACGTGTATGCGACCAAAACAATTGAATCCAGCCAAGCAATTATTGACGCATACAAAGCGTTGGATAAGGAACGCAGCGCAGTAATTGATGCTAAATACAAAGAATTGCGTGATGCCGCCGGTGGTGAATTGCCAGTTGATTCTAAAACCTTGTTAAAAAATATTGATAACAGGTTAAAAACTGAGTTGTTGACAACCGACGGCCAAAGCATTTCGCAGTACAAAGAATTAAAAGCGTTAAGCGAAGCCTTTGACAGCATGACGTTTGACAACTATTTGGCGATGCGTCGTAATCTAAGCCGCTTGTCTGCTGAATCTAAAGACGGCAACATTCGCCAGGCAGCGCGGTTGATGGTTGAAGAATTGGATAAGCTGCCGCTGACCAACGAAACCGCGGCACTAAAACCAATTGCTGACCAAGCCCGTACTTTAGCCAGAGAACGTTTTTCCGCATTAAAAAAAGACCCAGCTTATAGGGCTGCTGTCGAAGATACAGTACCCGCCGACAAGTATTTTGATAAGTTTGTCATTAACGGTGTCAACAAAAACATCAACACGATGATTGATACGTTGGGCCGTGATTCATTGGCGCACCAGCACATCAAAGCCGGAACAATTAATCACTTGTCAGATAAGGCGGGAATTATTGAAGGCCGCGGTAATTTTAGCCAGGCTAATTACAATAAAGCGCTGAAAAAACTGGACGATGTTAATAATTTTGGGGCAATTTTTGACCCTGAAAACCAGTTACGCTTGAAAACTTTGGGGAATGTGGCAGCATATACGCAGTTTCAGCCGCGTGGCCATTACATCAATAATTCCAACACCCTTGTTGGGTACTTGGCAAACAAGGCCGCGGGTGGTGCGGAAGCCATGGGCAACGTGGCTGGGTTTAAATTTATGGGCGGCATTCCTGTTGGCACGATGGTTCGCCAGCGAGTGCAAGAATCAAAAGCCAAAACCAGGGCGCAACAAGCGTTAGAGCCTGGTGCGGGCAGCACACTAAAAGACATTAGCGAAGGGAAGAAATGAAATGGCCGTGCCAGAAATTGATCCAGTCAAATACGGTGTGCTGTGGCAAAAGGTACAGGACTACGAGCGCCGGTTCGATGACATGGAAAAAAAGATGGATAAGATGGAATCCAATCTGGAAAAATTG
>Ga0255165_1000401_pt1 | contig 15257 bp, 18 predicted proteins | sample Atl_Cont_RepB_8d_FD_183182 | JGI IMG/M metagenome (GOLD analysis project Ga0255165, IMG submission 183182) | Freshwater microbial communities from Altamaha River, Georgia, United States - Atl_Cont_RepB_8d | ecosystem: Environmental > Aquatic > Freshwater > River | place: USA: Georgia | collected... | reverse complement strand
CGGGTACTGGTCCCAGGGGCTTCCGGCGGCGTGCAGCGCCTCCTTGTGCAGCGGCGCCGTCACGATCGCGGCCACCTCGCCGCGCAAGGCAGCCCGAGTGGCCCACAGCACGCACTCGCCGGCCAGACGGCCCGCGCGCGCGTCCACCACGCCCCAGGGCAGCTCGGGGGCAGGGTCAACCACCTGGAGCACAGGCAGGCAGCGGGGCGGCAAGGTCAGCGCCTCGGCAGGCGAGTCGATCACGGCGATCGGCAAAGACACCGGCGCTTGCAGCAAGGCCAGCGCACGGCGCATCACGCCGACATCGCCCGCCACAAAACAGGCGCGCGTGACTTCGGGCTGTTCCAGCCAGGCGCGGGCAATGAGTTCGGGGCCGATGCCGCAGGGGTCACCGGGCGTGAGGGCGATGGGAGGGGTGTCGGTGCGCATGGGGCGGGGTGATCGAATCAGGCCGGGTTGTCGATTTCGATGAACTCGTGCTGCAGGCCCAGCTGCGCGGCCACATGGGCGGCCACGGCGGGCGCGCCATAACGCTCGGTGGCATGGTGGCCACAGGCCAGGAAGGCCACGCCTGTCTCGCGCGCCAGATGCGCCTGGGGCTCGGAAATTTCGCCGGTGATGAAGGCATCTGCGCCCGCAGCGATGGCGGCTTCGAAGTAGCCCTGCGCGCCACCGGTGCACCAGGCCAGCCGCCGGATGGAGCGCTCGCCGCCCACACAGGTCACGGCGCGGCCGAGCACCTGCTGCGCATGCTGCGCAAGCGCCCGGGCATCGCTCCAGTCACAGCTCCCCGAAAAGCCCAGGTCCTGCTCGCCAAAACGCGCATCGGACTGGACGCCCAGCACACGCCCGAGCTGTGCGTTGTTGCCCAGTTCCGGGTGCGCGTCCAGCGGCAGGTGGTAGGCCAGCAGATGCACATCGTGGGCCAGCAGCAGGCGCAGGCGTTCGCGCATCCAGCCGGTCACGCGACCGTCCTGACCGCGCCAGAACAGGCCGTGATGGACGAACAGCGCATCGGCGCCCGCCGCAATCGCCGCCTCGATGAAGGCCCGGCTGGCGGTCACGCCCGAGACGAGCTTGCGGATCGGACGCGCGCCCTCCACCTGCAGGCCATTGGGGCCGTAGTCCTTGAAGCGTTCGGGTTGCAGCAGCGCATCGCAGGCGTGCAGCAGGGTCTTGTGGTCGGTCATCGCATGGTTCATGGTTCAGGCATGGCATTGTGTCCCAAGCGCTGCGCAAGATCGCAGACAATGGCCTTTATGCGACGTCACTGGCTTCTCTTCTCTCAAACGGTCACCGTGCTGCTGGCCGCCTGGTTCATCGTGGCCACCCTCAAGCCCCAGTGGCTGCGCGGTGCGGGCGCTGGCCAGGGCATCACCCTGCTGCAGGCGGCCGACGGCGATGCGGGCCATCGGCCTGCGGGCAGCCTGAGCCACGCAGCGCAAAAGGCCTCGCCGGCGGTGGTCAGCATCAACACCAGCCAGAACCGCGGCAGGAACCCGCATGCGCAGGATCCCTGGTTCCGTTTTTTCTACGGTGAGCCCGAAGACAACGCGCCGGCCGGGCTGGGCAGCGGCGTGATCGTCAGCCCAGAAGGGCATATCCTGACCAACAACCACGTCATCGAAGATGCTGACGACATCGAGGTGGTGCTGGCCGACGGTCGCCGCGCCGCCGCCAAGGTCATCGGTACCGACCCCGACACCGACCTGGCCCTGCTCAAGATCGAACTCGAGCGGCTGCCGGTCATCGTGCTGGGCCAGTCCGAGCAAATGCAGGTCGGCGATGTGGTGCTGGCGATCGGCAACCCTTTTGGCGTGGGGCAGACCGTGACTTCGGGCATTGTCAGTGCGCTGGGCCGCAGCCAGCTGGGCATCAATACCTTCGAGAACTTCATCCAGACCGACGCCGCCATCAACCCCGGCAATTCAGGCGGCGCGCTGGTCGATGTGAATGGCCACCTGATGGGCATCAACACCGCAATCTACTCGCGCTCGGGTGGCAACATGGGCATCGGCTTTGCCATTCCCGTGTCCACCGCGCAACAGGTCATGCGCGAGCTGATCAGCAGCGGACGCGTCACGCGCGGCTGGATCGGGGTGGAACCTCAGGACATGAGCGCCGAGCTGGCCGCCACCTTCAACCTGCCGCGTGCGGGCGGGCAGGCGCTGCAGGGTGTGGTGATCACAGGCGTGCTGCAGAATGGCCCGGCCGCCCGAGCCGGAATACGCCCCGGTGATGTGATCACCGGGGTTGAGGATCAGCAGGTGGGCAATGTCCCGGAACTGCTGCGGCAGGTGGCTTCCCTGCAACCAGGCAAGCCTGCAAAAGTCCAGATCTGGCGTGGTCAGGGGCTGACCGAAGTGACCGTCACACCTGGTCAGCGTCCAGCCCCACCCGTACAGCGACGTTGAATCCTTCAACGAAGCATTTCAGCTGGCGGAGCTTTCTTCCGGCGCCTGGGTGTGCTTGATGAAGAGCTGGGCGGCCCAGATGCCGATCTCGTAGAGCAGGCACATCGGGATGGCCAGCGCCAGTTGCGACACCACGTCAGGCGGGGTCACGATGGCCGCAATCACAAACGCCAGCACGATGAAGTAGCCACGGAAATCCTTGAGTTTCTGAACACTGACGACACCCATGCGTGCCAGCACCACCACCGCCACCGGCACCTCGAAGGCCAGCCCAAAGGCCAGGAACATGCTCAGCACAAAGCTCAGGTAGGCCTCGATGTCCGGCGCGGCCGTGATGCTCTTGGGCGCAAAGCTCTGGATGAAGGCAAACACCTGGCCAAAGACAAAGAAGTAGCAAAACGCCACACCGATGAAGAACAGGATGGTGCTGGAAACCACCAGCGGCATCACCAGCTTTTTCTCGTGCGAATACAAGCCCGGCGCCACAAAGGCCCAGACCTGGTAGAGCACCACCGGCAGCGCGATCAGGAAGGCCGTCATCAGGAGGATCTTGAGCGGCACCATGAAAGGCGAGATCACCGAGGTGGCGATCAGCGTGGCGCCCTTGGGCAGGTGTGCGACCAGCGGCGCGGCCAGGATGTCGTACAGCGGCCCAGGGCCAGGGTAGAGGGCCAGCACGATCGCCGCCACTGCCACGGCCGCGACCGCCCGCAGCAGGCGGTCACGCAGCTCGATCAGGTGCGTGACAAATGGCTGCTCGGTGCCGGCGAGTTCGTCTTCGGGGGTCTTGGGGTCGGACATGGGGGCCAATGCAAAAGCCACCGCAAGGCGATGGCTGTGGGGTTCAGTTCAGGCTTTTGGGCCGGTAGCGGGCCACGCGGGCCGCGCCCGAGAGCGCCCTGGTGCGCACCCCCGCACGGGCCTTGTACCACTGGGGCATGGCGCCGCGCTTGATGCGCCAGTTCTTGCCCGGGTGCTTGTATTCAGGTGGAGGCGGCTCCCAGCTGGAGGAGGATGGGACACTCTCTCCGCTCAGACCGGCGGTGGTTTCCGCCCAGTCTTTTTCAAAGTCAGAAGCGGTGGTCTGAACCGACTGCTCAACGTCGCGTGCAGCCGTTTCTACCGTCTCCTTCATTTTTTTCAGCTCATCCAGGTCCATCGAACGGTTGACCTCGGCCTTGACGTCGGCCACGTAGCGCTGGGCCTTGCCCAGCAGCGTGCCCACAGTGCGGGCCACGCGCGGCAGTTTTTCGGGACCGATGACGATCAGCGCGACCGCGCCGATCAATGCCATCTTGGACAGACCAAGGTCAAGCACAGTGTCGGCTCAGCTCAGGACTTGGTCTTGGCTTCGACGTCGATGGTGGTCTTCTCGGCAGGGGCAGCCTGACCGGTGACCTGACCAGCAGCCGGCTTGTCTTCGGGCGTACCGCCCTCTTTCATGCCGTCCTTGAAGCCCTTGACAGCGCCGCCCAGGTCGGAGCCGATGTTCTTGAGCTTCTTGGTGCCGAACACCATGACCACGATCAGCAGCACGATCAGCCAGTGCCAGATGGAAAAGGAACCCATGAATTTCTCCTGATGAATGCAGATGATTCTAAAGCGATACACCCTGGGGAACCGAACGCCAGGTATCCCCGGGGACAGATGGGGCCATTGCGTGGCCGATCAACCCTTGAGCCAGGGGCGCGGCCCGCCCATGACGTGCATGTGCAGATGGTGGACTTCCTGCCCGCCTTCGGCCCCGGTATTGAGCACGATGCGGTAGCCGCCCTCGGGGTAGGGCCTGCAGCCTTCCTGCAACGCCAGCCGGGGCGCCAGGGCCATCATGTGGCCCAGCAGGGGCTGGTGCTCGGGCCCGATATGGGCCATGGACGGGATGTGCTGCTTGGGAATGATCAGAAAGTGCACCGGCGCCCAGGGCGCGATGTCGTGGAAGGCGAAGACGTGTTCGTCCTCGTGGACCTTGCGCGACGGGATCTGGCCCGCTACGATCTTGCAGAAAATGCAGTTGTCGCTCATGGTTGGAAACTTCAGACAGCAGGCTTTTCAGGCATGGCCTGAGCCCGGTTCAGCCGCACCATGCCCAGCACGATGCGGTAGAGGAACCAGATGGAAATCACCACCCAGGCCAGCCAGCCCGGGAAGAAAAACAGGAACCACAGTGGAAAAGTCACCAAATACAGCACCGCCACCCAGACCACCGTGCGCAGCCGGTAGGCAAAGTGGCTGCGCTGCCAGCCCTGTCCCACATCGCCGCGCTTGACCAGGTCGATCACCAGCGCCACCACCAGCAGCAGCGGCCCGATCTGGGCGCCCGGAATCACGGCGCTGACAGCCACCACCAGGTGCAGGATATAGCTGACCCAGCTGACGGTCAGATCGCTGTCCTGCTGCAGATCATCGGAAGGGTTCATCGCCGCCTCACTCGCCCAGACGCTCGCGCTCGACCGCTTTGCGCAGGGCTTTTTCTTCAAGCCCGCTCAGGCCTTCGCGGCGGGCCAGTTCATGGACCACGTCGGCCGGTGTCAACCCATAATGCGCCAGCGCGATCATGCTGTGGAACCAGAGGTCGGCCACTTCGTACACCAGCTTGCTCGGGTCACCGCCATGCTCCACGTCCTTGGCGGCCATCACGGTTTCGGTGGCTTCCTCGCCGATCTTCTTAAGGAAGGCGTCCGGCCCCTTGTGCAGCAGGCGCGCGACATAGCTTTTTTCGGGGTCACCACCGTTGGCCGGCTTGCGGCTTTCCACCACGGCGGCAAGGCGGTCGAGAATGTCCTGGTTGCTCATGGGCTTCACTTGTAAATCGTTTCAGGGTCCTTGAGGACCGGGTCCACAGCGGCCCATTGTTCATCCTGCAGGCGCTGAAAGAAGCAGCTGTGGCGGCCGGTGTGGCAGGCAATGCCCGGCTCGTGGCCGCTTTGCGTGACCTTCAGAAGCACCACGTCGTTGTCGCAGTCCAGGCGGATGTCGTGCACCAGCTGGACATGGCCCGATTCCTCGCCCTTGAACCAGAGCTTGTTACGCGAACGGCTGAAATACACGGCACGGCCGAGTTCAGCGGTTTTTTCAAGCGCCTCGCGGTTCATCCAGGCGAACATCAGCACATCGCCGGTGCTGTTTTCCTGCGCGATCACCGGCACCAGGCCTTGCGCGTCCCATTTGATCTGATCGAGCCATGACATGGGGCCGATCTTAAACCCTGCGCCGGCGTCATCCAGGCGTCATGCAGGCATGTGACTGACCGGGGTGACAGAACGGCGGATTCAAAGCCCGCCGCCCTGCCTGCAGGTTCAGCGGGCAGCCACCGCCCCCACCTTGGCCCGGTCGCGGGCCATCGCTTCGCGCTCGCTGGCGCGGCGGAAGAACACCGTGACGATGCTGGAGCTGATGACAATGAACAGCGAATACAACACCGGGATCAGCAGCACATCTTGCTGGCTCGGGCCAGTGATGCTCAGCGTGACGATCAGGATGGCCAGCGGGCCGTTCTGAATGCCGGTCTCTAAGGCGATCGTGCGGCTGCGGTTGGGGTCTTGCTTGAGCAGACGCGCCAGCCCGTAGCCCAGCGACATGCCCACCAGTCCCAGCCCGATGGCGCCGATGTACACCGTGGCCGGGGTGTCGAGCAGCAGCTGGTGGTTGCGCGGAATCCAAGTCACCACCAAAAACAAAATCACCGCAATGCCCATGACGCCGCCCAGCAGCTCCAGCGTGGCGCCCACATTGGGGTTGGCCTTGCGCAGCACCATGCCGATGATGGTCGGCACCAGCAGCACCACCAGCACCTGGGCCACGTTGGTGGCGGGGATGGTGTAGTCGCCCTCATAACCCGCCAGACCCGAGTAAAAGGCCAGCGTGGCCGGCACCATGCCCAGCGCCACCAAGGTGGAGACGCTGGTCATCATGATCGAGAGCGCCAGCACCGCTTTGCTGAAGTAAGTGAAGATGTTCGAGGTGGTGCCACCGGGCATACAGCCCATCAAAATCAGGCCGACCGCAATCGCCGGTGGCAGGCCCAGGGCCTGGGCCATCAAAAAGCCCAGCAGCGGCATGATGCCGTACTGGCACACCAGCCCGACGATCACGCCCTTGGGTTTGCGAAAAGCGATCAGAAAGTCGCGCCAGGTCAGCGAGGCGCCCATGCCCAGCATGATGATCATCATCATGAAGCCGAGCAGCTTGGTTTCAAATTCGGTCACCATGGGGTGTTCTCCGGATAAACGTTTGGGTGTGGCGCGTTTATTGGCGCGGGGCGCCGAGTTCGGCCAAGGCCTCGGCGCGCAGCTCTTTGCGCAGCACCTTGCCAATCGGCGACTTGGGCAGTTCCTCGCGCACGATCACCTGCTTGGGCACCTTGTAGGCGGTCATTTGTTTTTTGCAGTGGGCGATCACCGCATCGGCGCTCAATTCACCGCTGTGGTCGGGGTTGGGCACCACATAGGCGCGCACCGCTTCGCCGGTGGTCGGGTCGGGAATACCGATCACCGCGACTTCGAGCACCGAGGGCATTTGGGCGATCGCGTCTTCCACCTCGTTGGGGTAGACGTTAAAGCCCGAGACCAGCACCATGTCTTTTTTGCGGTCGACGATGCGCAGAAAACCCTCGCGGTCCATCACCGCCACGTCGCCGGTGGCCAGCCACCCGTCTTGCAGCACCTTGGCGGTCTCAGCGGGTTGGTTCCAGTAGCCCTGCATCACCTGTGGGCCCTTGACTTGTATTTCGCCCGGCTCGCCGGCCGCCACCACCTCACCCGCGTCGTTGACCAGGCGCACATGGGTGCCCGGCGCCGGAATGCCGATGCTGCCGTTGCGCGGCGTGCCGGTCAGTGGGTTGAAGCTCACCACCGGCGAGGTTTCGGTCAGGCCGTAGCCTTCGGCGATGGGGGTTTGGGTGACTTGGCGCCAACGCTCGGCCACCGCTTGGTGCAGCGAGGTGCCGCCTGCGATCGAGGCTTTGAGCTGCTTGGGCGGATAGGCCAAGAACCACTCTTCGTTGAGCAGGCCGTTGTAGAGCGTGTTGACCCCGGTCATCCAGGTGATGGGGTAGTTTTCCACCGCGCGCTGCAGGTTCTGCACCGGGCGCGGGCTGGGCACCAGCACATTGCGCGCGCCGATCACCAAGAAGCCCAGCAAATTGGCCGTGAAAGCGAAGATGTGATAGAGCGGCAAGGCGGTCAACACACACTCTTGCCCTTGGCGCATGTGGGTCGCGCCCATGGCCAGCATCTGGTTGACGTTGTGCAGCAGGTTGCTGTGGGTGAGCATGGCACCTTTGCTCACGCCGGTGGTGCCGCCGGTGTATTGCAGCGCCGCCAAGTCGCTCGGGCCCACGCCTTCCCAGTAGCGGCGCGCCGGGGTCTGCGCCAGGGTGGTGGCGCCGCGTTTTAAGGCGGCGGCCAGGCGTTCGTGCGGCACCGTCACCGGTGGCAGCACCCGGTTCCACACCTTTTGCACCGCCCGCACCACCGCGCGCGGCACGGCCGGGAAAAACGCGGTCACATCGGCCAGCACCACGTGCTTCAGGCCGGTCTGTTGCAGCACAGCCGGCAGCTTGTCGGCGAACATGTCGATGATCACCAGCGCCTGGGCCTGCGCGTCCTTGAGCTGGTGCACCATTTCTTTTTCGGTGTAGAGCGGGTTGGTGTTGACCAGCACACAGCCGGCCTTGAACACCCCAAAGGCCACCACCGGATAGGCCAGGCAATTGGGCAGCTGCACCGCCACCCGGTCGCCGGCTTGCAGGCCCAGCACGCCGCGCAGGTAACCGGCAAAGGCGTCGGACAGCGCGTCGACTTGGGCGAAGGTGAGGCTGCCGTTCATGCCGTTGGGCACCACGCAGGTGAAGGCCGCCTGCTTGGGCGCCGATTGGGCGTAGCGGCTGCACGCGTCGTGCACCAGCGCGGCCAAACTGGCGTGGGTGGGCGGTGTCAACTCGGGCGTGATGCCGGCCTTGTCGTAGGCGGCGCGCCAGGGCGCATCTTGGGGGGTGGAGATGTCGTGGGCGGTCATGGATTGGCATTGTTGCGAGAAACGCAGACCCTGCCGGCCTGTCCATGCCAATCCCATGCGCTGCAAGGGCTTGTTGCAGTACAACCCCTTGTGCAGACGAAAATCAGATCCTGACGGTGATTCCCCGCTCGCGCATGCGTTCCTTGGCCTGCTGCACGGTGTATTCGCCATAGTGGAAGATGCTGGCGGCCAGGACGGCATCGGCACCACCAATGCTCACGCCATCGGCCAGGTGATCCAGATTGCCCACGCCGCCCGAGGCGATGACCGGAACGCCCACGGCATCGGCCACCGCACGGGTCAGCTGCAGGTCAAAGCCGCTCTTGGTGCCATCGCGGTCCATGCTGGTCAGCAGGATCTCGCCGGCGCCGTAGTCGGCCATCTGCTTCGCCCAGGCCACCGCATCAAGGCCGACATTCTTGCGGCCGCCATGGCTGTAGACGTCCCAGCCCGGCCCCATGGGGCGGCCCTGGGCGTCCAGGCGCTGCTCGTCTTCGGACGTGCGGCGCTTGGCGTCAATGGCGACCACGATGCATTGCGAGCCGTATTTGGCCGAGGCTTCGCGAATGACCTCGGGGTTGGCAATGGCGGCCGAATTGAAGCTGGTCTTGTCCGCACCCGCATTGAGCAGACGACGCACATCGGCCACGGTGCGCACGCCGCCGCCCACGGTGAGCGGAATGAAAACCTGCGAGGCCACGGCCTCGATGATGTGCAGGATCAGGTCGCGGCCGTCGCTGGTGGCGGTGATGTCGAGAAAGGTCAGTTCGTCGGCGCCCTGCTCGTTGTAGCGCGCTGCGATTTCGACCGGATCACCAGCATCGCGCAGTTCGACAAAATTGACGCCCTTGACCACGCGGCCACCGGTCACGTCCAGGCAAGGGATGATGCGTTTGGCAAGCATGAAAGCCTTTGGAATGTTCAGAGCACCGACAGGCGCTGGGCGCCCTGCCAGAAATCGCCGGGCTCGATGGTGATCGGTTCGTAGACCTGGGCAGCTTCGACGCACAACATGTGCTGCCAGCCCTTGGGCGGCATGTCGGCCAGTTCGGCGCATTTGTCGGCGCCGGGGTTCCAGACCACAGTCTGCGCCCAGTCCGGGTCCTGCTCAATGACGAGGGTGTGCGGGCCATCCTGCAGTTCATAGCCAGTAAATGCAGCCGAATACACACGGTCGAACTCACCGACAAATCGCAGCTCGGGTACTGCCGCACCATGGCGATCGGTCACGGCGTTCCATTCGGCCTGTCCGCCCAGCCCGAACAGGCGCACCTGGGCGACATCGTCCACCGCCAGGTAGGTGTGCAGGGCGCCGGTGAAGTGCAGCGCTTTCGTGTCGGTGTTGCGCACCGCCAGCTCGACCTGCAGGGCACCGGACGTGAGGGCGATCAGCAGCAGGGCTTCGAAGGACTGGTCCCACCAGCGGCGGGTCTGCGCGCTGTCGCTCAGGGACAGAACAAGGTGTGCCTCGTCCGGCTCCAGACGCGGGGCATTCACCTGCCAGGACAGGTTGCGCGCAAAGCCGTGCTTGGGCAGATCGCCGCGCTGGTTGAACTGCGGGAAGCACACCGGAATACCGCCACGGATCGCCGCCTGGCCATCCATCACGCTGCGCGGACTGAGATACAGGCGCTCGCGCCCGGTCGCCACCCAGGACAGCACCTGGGCACCGTGCTGCGCCACCACCACGCGGTCGCCACCGGGCAGCTGCAATTCGGTGGCGGGCAAGCCCGAGACCACCGTCTCGCGGCAAGTGGCGGTGCTGGACATGGTCAGCCGTTGAGCTCGTCGGCCCGCGCCTGCGCCGCCGCAAAGTCGAGGTCGCCCGAGTAAATGGCGCGGCCGCAGATCACGCCCTCCACGCCTTCGTCTTCCACAGCGCACAGCTGCTCGATGTCGACCATGTTCGACAGGCCACCTGAGGCGATCACGGGAATGGTGAGCGCCTGCGCCAACTTGACGGTGGCGTCGATGTTGATGCCGCTGAGCATGCCGTCGCGGCCGATATCGGTGTAGATGATCGACTCGACACCCCAGTCTTCAAACTTTTTGGCCAGGTCCACGACTTCATGACCGGTCAGCTTGCTCCAGCCGTCGGTCGCGACCTTGCCGTCCTTGGCGTCCAGGCCAACGATGATGTGGCCGCCAAACGCCGTGCAGGCGTCCTTGAGGAAACCCGGGTTCTTGACCGCTGCCGTGCCGATGATCACGTACTGCAGGCCGTTGTCGATGTATTTCTCGATCGTGTCGAGGTCACGGATACCGCCGCCCAGCTGCACCGGAATGTCTTCGCCCACTGCCTTGAGGATGGACTTGATGGCCGCGAAGTTCTGGGGCTTGCCGGCAAAGGCACCGTTGAGGTCGACCAGATGCAGGCGGCGTGCGCCCTTGTCCAGCCAGTTGCGGGCCATGGCGGCCGGGTCTTCGCCGAAGGTCGTGGCCTGGTCCATGTCGCCCTGCTTGAGGCGAACGCAGTGGCCGTCCTTGAGGTCGATGGCGGGAATCAGAATCATGGCACGTCAGGAAAATGGTGGCGTCAGGGTTGCCAGTGGAGGAAGTTGCGGTACAGGGCCAGGCCCTGAGCCGCGCTTTTTTCGGGGTGGAACTGCGTGGCGAAAATATTATCGCGTGCGATGGCACAGGCAAAGCGGCCGCCGTAATCGGTTTCGGCCGCACAGTGCGCCGGGTTGGTCACGCGCGCATGGAAGCTGTGCACAAAATAAAACCAGCTGCCGTCCTCGATGCCCTGCCACATGGCGTGGCGGGGATGGTTCGCTGAAGAGGCCGGCCAAACCTGGTTCCAGCCCATCTGCGGCACCTTGTAGCGGGTGCCGTCGGGCTGCAGCTGGCCGGCCAGGTCGAACTTGACCACCTCGCCCGGGATCAAGCCCAGGCAGGCCGTGTCACCCTCGGCGCTGTGGTCGAGCAGCATCTGCATGCCCACGCACACGCCAAACAACGGCTTGCTGGCTGCAGCTTCGAGCACGGCGTCCAGCAGGCCCGACTCGCGCAGCTCGCGCATGCAGTCAGGCATGGCGCCTTGCCCTGGCAGGACGACGCGGTGGGCGTTGCGCACCACCTGCGGGGCGGCCGTCACCGTCACTTCAGCATGGTCGACCGCAGAGGCCGCATGGATCACCGCCTGCGCCACGCTGCGCAGATTGCCCATGCCGTAGTCAACCACGGCGACACGGTTGACGGTCATGTCCGCCCTTCCGCCGGGCCGCCCCATGCAAGGGTCAAACCCCCTCGGGGGGCTGCGATGACACGCAGTGCAGCGCTTGGGGTCATCACAAGCTGCCTTTGGTGGACGGAATCACACCGGCCGAGCGGGGGTCGAGTTCGAGTGCGGCGCGCAGGGCGCGGGCAAAGGCCTTGAAGATCGTCTCGCACTGGTGGTGTGCGTTGTGCCCCTTGAGATTGTCGATGTGCAGGGTCACGCCCGCGTGGTTCACAAAACCCTGGAAGAACTCGTAGACCAACTGGGTATCGAGCGTGCCGATCATGCCGGCGGTGAAGTTCACGTCCATGTGCAGGCCCGGGCGGCCGCTGAAGTCGATCACCACACGGCTCAAAGCTTCGTCCAGCGGCACATAGGCGTGGCCGTAGCGGCGAATGCCTTTTTTGTCGCCCACGGCTTTGGCAAAAGCCTGGCCCAGGGTGATGCCAATGTCTTCGACGGTGTGGTGGCCGTCGATGTGCAGATCGCCTTCGCACGCGATCTCCAGATCGATCAGGCCATGGCGGGCGATCTGGTCGATCATGTGGTCCAGAAAACCGATGCCGGTGGCCAGTCTGGACTGACCGGTACCGTCCAGGTTGACGGCCACGCGGATGTTTGTCTCGGCCGTCTGGCGGGTGAGTTCGGCGGTGCGGTTGAGGATGGGGCTCATAGCGATTCCTTGAGGGCGGCGAGCATCAGGGTGTTTTCCTGCGGCGTGCCCACCGTCAGGCGCAGGCAGTTGACCAGCAAAGGGTGCATTTTAGAAATGTTCTTGACCAGCACCTTGTGCGCCTTCAGGTCCTCGAAGGCCTTGGCCGCATTGGGCACGCGCACCAGAATCATGTTGGCTTCGCTCGGGAAGGGTTGCACACCGGGCAAGGCGGCCAGCTCGCGTTGCAAACGGGCACGCTCCTCACGCAGCACTTTGGCCTGCTGGGCAAACACCTCGGTATGTTCCAGCGCGAACAGCGCGCACTCGTAGTTGAGCACGCTGATGTTGTAGGGCGGGCGTACCTTGTCGATCTCGGCCACCAGCGCCTTGGGACCGATCATGTAGCCAAGACGCACACCGGCCAGGCCGAACTTGGAGAGTGTGCGCATCAGCAGCACATGCGAATGTTTCGCCAGGCGGTCGATGTAGCTGCGGCTGGCAAAGGGCTGGTAGGCCTCGTCCATGACCACCAAGCCGCCTTGCGCGCCCTGGGCTTCGATGATCTTCTCGATCACCGCATCGTTCCAGAGGTTGCCGGTCGGGTTATTCGGGTAGGCCAGGTAGACGATGGACGGCTGGTGCTCGGCAATCGCCGTGAGCATGGCGGCTTCATCGAGCTCGAAGTCGGCGGTGAGCGGCACACCGTGGAAGGCCAGGCCCTGCAGCTGGGCGCTCATGGCGTACATCACAAAGCCGGGCACGGGGGCCAGGATGCTTGCCCCCGGCACATCGCAGGCCAGGGCCAGCAGGGAGATCAGTTCGTCCGAACCGTTGCCCAGCATGATGTCGTGGCCTTCGGGCATGCCCGCGTAGGCAGCCAGCGCGGCGCGCAGGTCGTTCACGCGGCCATCGGGGTAGCGGTTCAGCGCGAGTAGGCCCAGGCGCTCACCCAATGCCTGCTGCAGTTCGGGCGGCAGGCCAAAGGGGTTTTCCATCGCGTCGAGCTTGACCATGCCGACCGAGTCCTGGATCGCGTAGGCGTGCATGGACTGCACGTCCTGGCGAATGCGTTGCATCAGTGTCGTGTTCACGGTCATATCGGCTCCCGCATGGGCGGCACAGGGTTCAGGCGCAGTTCGGCAGCGCGGGCATGGGCCTGCAGGCCTTCGCCATAGGCCAGCTCGGCGGCGATGCGACCCAGCGGCTGAGCGCCGGCTTCGCTGACTTCGATCAGGCTCGAGCGCTTCTGGAAGTCGTACACGCCCAAGGGCGACGAAAAACGCGCCGTGCCGCTGGTGGGCAACACATGGTTGGGACCGGCGCAGTAGTCGCCCAGCGACTCGCTGGTGTAGGCGCCCAGGAAGATCGCACCCGCGTGGCGCAGCAGAGGCTCCCAGCGGTGCGGGTCCTGGCTCGACACCTCCAGGTGCTCGGGTGCGATGCGGTTGCTGATGGCGCAGGCTTCCGCCATGTCGCGCGTGAGGATCAAGGCACCGCGGTCATTGAGTGACTTGGCGATGATCTCGCGGCGCGGCATGGTCGGCAGCAGGCGGTCGATGGCGGCCTGCACCTGGGCAATGTAAGCGGCGTCCGGGCAGAGCAGGATGCTTTGCGCCAGCTCGTCGTGCTCGGCCTGGCTGAACAGGTCCATCGCCACCCATTCGGCGGGCGTGGTGCCGTCGGCCAGGACCAGAATCTCGGACGGACCGGCGATCATGTCGATGCCCACGGTGCCAAACACCCGCTTCTTGGCACTGGCCACATAGGCGTTGCCGGGGCCGGTGATCTTGTCGACCTTGGGGATGGTGGCGGTGCCGTAGGCGAGGGCCGCCACGGCCTGCGCCCCGCCAATGGTGAAGGCGCGGCTCACGCCCGCCACGCAGGCGGCGGCCAGCACCAGCGGGTTGCGCACCCCATTCGGGGTGGGTACGACCATGATGATGTCCTGCACCCCCGCCACATGGGCCGGAATGGCATTCATCAACACCGACGAAGGGTAAGCCGCCTTGCCACCCGGCACATAAATGCCGACACGATCCAGTGGCGTGACCTTCTGGCCGAGCAGCGTGCCGTCTTCGTCGCGGTAACTCCAGCTCTCGCCCGACGCTTTCTTTTGCGCTTCGTGGTATTTGCGCACCCGGACAGCGGCAGCCTGCAGCGCTTCACGCTGGGCCACGGGCAGGCTGTCGAATGCCGCCTGCAGTTCGGCCTGGGTGATTTCGAGTTCAGTCACGCCCCTGGCATTCAAGCCATCAAAGCGCTGGGTGTACTCGAGCACCGCCACATCGCCCCGTGTCTGCACATCGGCCAGGATGTCGGCCACGCGCTGCTCGATGGCGGCATCGGTGTCGGCCGACCAGTGCAGGCGCTGCGCGAAGGCGGCTTCAAAACCGGCATCGGCTGTGTTCAGTTGCAATGGTTTGGCTTGCAGACCCATGTTCAGTCTTTCTTCACCGCAGCGGCAAAGGCATCGATGATGGCGCGGATCGGCGCCTGCTTGAGTTTGAGCGCGGCCTGGTTGACCACCAGTCGCGAGCTGATGTCCATGATGCGCTCGACCTCGACCAGGTGGTTGGCCTTGAGGGTGCTGCCGGTAGAAACCAGGTCCACGATGGCATCGGCCAAGCCAGTCAGCGGCGCCAGTTCCATGCTGCCGTAGAGCTTGATCAGATCGACGTGCACGCCCTTGGTGGCGAAGAAATCGCGTGCAATCGTCGTGTACTTGGTGGCCACGCGCAGGCGCGAGCCGGTCCTGACCTGGGCGGCGTAGTCGTAGTCGGCGCGCACCGCCACGCTCATGCGGCATTTGGCAATGCGCAGGTCCAGCGGCTGGTACAGGCCCTGGCCGCCGTGTTCGATCAAGGTGTCGAGGCCGGTCACGCCGAGGTCAGCGCCGCCGTACTCCACATAGGTAGGCACGTCGGTGGCGCGCACCAGCACCACGCGCACGTCG